>ERZ1370068.8477-contig-7327_pt1 | contig 22411 bp, 41 predicted proteins | sample MGYA00561227_ERZ1370068 | MGnify/ENA primary metagenome ERZ1370068 (study PRJEB38410, sample SAMEA6850437) | metagenome | study: Metagenomic assessment of the ecological functions of the soil: analysis of the soil microbiota associated with the... | reverse complement strand
TTACGTATTGCTCTTCGGCCGCCGCCGACAGCGGGTCGCGCCCTCGCGGGTGTTGCGCCGCTCGCTGCACGACGCGCCGCTGCGCTGTCGGCGGTCGCATTGATGAGCACGCGCGTTCACCCGTTCGGCACCGACGAAAAACGGATCCTGCGTGCAAGCAATGGCGCGGCAAATTGCCCTCGCGGTGGAAAACGCCCGGCTCTACGGCGCCACCCTGGCCAACCAAGAACTGCGCCGCGAAATTGGAAGAGCGTAAACGCGCAGAGCAAACCTTGGCCGATTTCACGGCGATGGTGGCGCACGACCTGCGCTCGCCGTTGTCGAATGTGGTATCGGGATCACAGATTCGATCCGGGATGGGTTGTTCGGCGCGGTGACGGAACTGCAACAGAAATGGCTCTGGAAGATTCAGTCGAGCTGCAAGAGTTTCAGATCAACACCCACGTCAGCGACTTTTTTAGATATCTCGAAAAGTCGACGCTGGCAACCTTCAACGTGCCAAAGGCTCCGGTGGAGATCCGACCGCTGCCGCAAGACACTTTCTGACTCGAATATTCCGTTGAGGCGGACAAGCGAAAAATCGCCCTCAAGACCGAGATCAGCGACTATCTACCGCAACTCTGCGTCGATCGCCGGCGCATGAATCAGGTGTTGAGTAATCTTTTGAGCAACGCTCTCAAATTCACTGAGATCGGCGGCGAGATCGAAGTCGCTGCGAGAACCTGGGGCGATTCAGAGATTATTCTGGCAGTCAAAGATTCGGGTATCGGCATTCCGCAAGACGAGCTGGGCTGATTTTTGACAAGTACCGCCAAGGCGGCGGTGGACGGCACTCGACCCATACGGGAACTGGGCTCGGTCTAGCAATTTGCAAAAAATCGTCGAAGCCCATGGCGGCCGGATCTGGGTCGAAGCGAGCTGGGTCGGGGCAGCACCTTTTTATGTTTCGCTGCCGCTTCAGCTCGCCGATTGGCACTGCGCTACACCGGCATGAGCCACATGCTTCTTGTTCGGCCGCGATTCTTTTTTAAAGCGCAGAATCTCTAGGGATTATGGATGAGCCGCTTGCGCGTCTCAGTGCGAGGCGGATCGCCGCGTGAAGCGAATTGTTTCGCCAGCGCTTCGAACGGGCCGTTGAACCGTTCCTGATATTCGGCGATCTTCTCCGCGCGCGTTTTCGCCGGATCGGGCGATTGCTCGATTTCTCGCTTGTAAAGCACATTGACGGCGCCACCACCGCCCATAACCGCTAGTTCCACGCCGGGCCAAACGAACAATTGATCGGCACCCATTTCGCGCGTGCACAAGCGCCTGCTTGGCGCCGCCATAGCCTTTGCGTAGCACGATCGTGATTTTGGGCACCGTCGCCTCGCGCGTAGGCGTAGAGCATTTTCGCGCCGTGGCGGATGATGCCTTTCTCCTCTTGCTCCTTTCCAGGGAAAGAAACCGGGGACGTCCATCAACGTAATCACGGGAATATTGAACGCATCGCAAAAGCGAATAAAACGCGCCGCTTTGTCCGAAGCATCGACGTCCAAGCTGCCGGCGAGAAACATCGGTTGGTTGGCTGACGAAGCCAACCGGATAACCGTGCCGAGGCGGCCAAAACCGATCACAAGATTGCGCGCGAATTTCGCCTTCAGCTCGAAGAGACTCGCCGTCGTCGACAATCGTTTTGATAACTTGCAGGATATTATACGCGCGCTTCATGTCCTCCGGAACGATGTGTTTCCAACTTATCGAGCGAGCGCGCCGGATCGTCGTCTGGTTTCTTACGCGGTGGCAAGTGACTCGAAGCTCTGAGGGCAAAAAGCCGATGAGCTTGCTGATCGTGGCCAGGCATTCTTCATCGTTCTTGGCGACGAGATCCGTCACGCCGGAGACTTCGGAGTGAATTTTCGCGCCGCCCAACTCCTTCCATCGTGACGGTTTCGCCGAGGACTTCTTTGATTACGGCGGGGCCGGTGATGAACATCTGGCTGGTGTTTTGCACTTGAATGATAACATCCGTCAGGGCGGGTGAATAAGAACCCACGCCGATACAGGGTCCCATGATGGCTGAAATCTGCGGGATACAGCCCGGAAGCGATGCTGTTTTCGGAAAAGATTTTGCCGATGGCTGACGTGACCGAGAGACCTTCTGAATGCGCGCGCCCGGCGGAGTCGTTTAAGCCCGATCACCGGCACGCCGAGCTTTGCGCGCGCGTCTGAATCACGTAGGCGATTTTTCCGCGTGCGCCGCTGCCGACGCTGCCGGCCAGCACGGCGCGGTCCTGGGAGTAAACGTAAAACCGGCCGGCCCTCGATCTGCTGCCAAAGCCGGTGACGACGCCGTCGGACGGCTGGCGTTTTTCCGCCATGCCGAAATCACTGCACGGCGTTTCCGCGAGCATGAATTCCTCGACGAAAGAGCCGGGATCGAGCAGTTTGTCGATGCGCTCGCGGGCGGTGAGCTTGCCTTCGGCGCGCTGCCGGGCCGCCGCTTTGGGGTCGGCGTCGAGGGCAATTTGCTCGCGCTCGGAAAGCTTCTTTTTCGAGATCTTGTCTGGAATGTGCCATGATTTGTTCTTTTAGCCGCCGACGATACCCATCCCTGAAGCACGGAAAGCATGACCGCCGCGGCAACGACGGAGCCGATCTGGCCGCCGGCGTTGGCGCTCATGGCGTGCATCAAAAGATAGTTCTTCTTATTGTATTTCTGACCTTCGACTTGGACGACACGGGCCGACATCGGAAACGCCGAAATACCTGCGGCGCCGATTAACGGATTGATCTTGCCGCCCGTCAGAGCGCACATCAGCTTGCCGAAAAGCACGCCAACCGGCGGTGTCCAAGCTGATGGCGATAAATCCAAGGCAGAGGATCAGCAGAGTTTCGCCGCGCAAAAATTATTCGCCTCCATCGTCGCGCCGATGCAGAGTCCGAGCAAGAGCGTGACGATATTGGTGATTTCGTTCTCCGCGGCGTTTTTCAAGCGATCGACGACGCCGCTTTCCCGCAGCAAATTGCCGAGCATGACGGTGCCGATCAGCGGCGCGCCCTTGGGCGCCAAGATCGAGGCGAAAATCGTCACGACGATGGGGAAAACGATCTTAGTGGTTTTGAGATCGGCTCACGCTTGGCTGCGCCCATGATGATCTGCCGTTCTTTTTCGCTGGTCAGCGCGCGCATGATCGGTGGCTGAATCAGCGGCACCAAAGACATGTAGGAATAGGCGGCCACGGAAACCGCGCCCAGCATGTGCGGCGCAAATTTCGAGCTGACGTAGATTGCCGTCGGTCCATCGCAAGCGCCGATGATCGCCACCGCGACGGCGTCTAATTTGTCGAAGCCAAGCGCCAAAGCCAGCAGCAAAGTAAGAAAGATGCCGAATTGGCCGGCCGCGCCGAGCAAGATGATCTTGGGATTTTCCAGCAGCGGCTGAAAATCCGTCATGGCGCCGATGCCGACAAAAATCAGCAGAGGAAAAACTTCGGTGAGTACGCCATTGTCGTAAAAAAACGGAGAAAGCCTTCTTTGCCCATCATATCGGCCAACGGAATGTTCACGAGTATGGCGCCGAAACCGATCGGCACGAGGAGCAACGGCTCGTAGCCTTGTTGATTCCCAAGTAAAGAAGCAATGATCCGATAACGAGCATGACCACGTGGCCGAGGCCGAGATTTGCCACGCCGAGGAAAAGCCCCTGCAAGCCCGAGGCAAGTGCGGATTCCATGAAGTGAAACTATCCTTTCTTAAGGTCTGCTTCAGGGCGTTTATAGGGGAAGATTTTTTATCAACAAGAATAAGCAGGCTCAATAACCAGAGCACCAACATAGTACCGACCATGCCGATCAGCGCCAGCGTCCAGCCAAATGTCCACGTGTCCATTGCTTCTCCTCGCAGTCGCTCAACAAGTTGTGAATTTGACTCGGCGGGTTACTCGATAACGGCGAGCGCCTGCTCGGCTTCAACGGCTTGCCCGGGTGAAACCATGATTTCTTTCAACGTTCCGGCCACCGGCGCGACAATGGGAATTTCCATTTTCATCGCTTCCATGACGATCACGACTTCGTCTTCATCGACATGCTCACCTACCTGTTTCTCGATTCTCAAAATCTTACCGACCATCGGTGCTTCGACGCTTGTGGCCAAGGATTCTCTCCTTCTGATTAATTCGATTTTGCTTTCGCCCGCGGGGCGCATGCGGCGCCATGTGCAGCGTGACAACTTTGTGCCATTTAGTAGAGTTTCGCCTGTGTTGTCAATGACGTTCGAGGCTTTTACCTTTGTAAATCACGAGCGCAAAAGCTCATTTACGTCCTGCTACGAGCGCCCGTTCCACCTTGCTTTCGGCTGATGTATACGATAGTAATCGGATAGTTTATTTCGGAGGAATATTATGTCCAAACCCGCGACGCAACTAGAGAATGTGATGGATAACATTCCCTATTACGACAAATGGCAGCTCGATGAAGGGATCCCCATCATCAAAACTTTTTTGTGCAAGATCTAAAAAGTCGAGCTAAAATCCTGGAGCAGAACCGGCGGCAACGGTGCCTTTATTAATATGGAAGGCGCGGAGGGCGCCACGGGCGCTATGTCAGTGAAATTCCAGCAGGGAAAAACTGAATCCAGCCAGACATCTATACGAAGATTTGCATTTCGTGCTCAAGGGACGCGGCGGCGACGACGATATGGAATGGCAAAGGCGCAAAGCAGAACTTTGAGTGGCAAGAGGGCAGCCTGTTTGCGTTACCGCTCAACTGCACCTATCAGCATTTCAACGGTTCGGCGACGAGCCGGCACGATTTTCTCGGTCAACAGCGTGCCGATCGTGTTCAACTTGTTTCACGATGCGGATTTCATTTTCAACACGCCGCGCGATTTCACGGATCGCTTTCGACGGTGATCCGGAATATTTTAGCGGCAAAGGCAAGAGCCTATCCCGGCCGGGTTTGGGACACCAACTTCATCGCCGACGCGCGCAACTTTGCGCTCGAAGATTGGAAAGAGCGCGGCGCAGCCGGCAAAAACGTCATGCTAGAAATGGCCAGCGGCTCTGATGGCGGCGCATATTTCCGAGTTCCCGATCGGCACTTATAAAAAGGCCCATCGCCACGGTCCAGGGTTCAACGTCATTATTATCAAGGGCCAAGGCTTCTCGTTGTTCTGGCGCGAGGGCGAAGAGCCCAAGCGCTACGACTGGCAGGATGGCAGCGTCTTCACGCCGCCGGCAATGATGTGGCACCAGCATTTTAACACCGGCGCCACGGGAGCACGCTATCTGCCGCCGCGCCTCGGCGGGATCAAGTACAGCCTCGGCGAAAGCTTCGGCGATATCAGCAAAGGTCGATAAGGACGTTAAAGCCGGCGGGAACCAAATCGAGTACTACGACGAAGCTCCGTAGATCCGCAAGATGTTCGAGGAAGAGCTCGCCAAATCCAGCACCTCTACCCGGATGAACCCGGACTTTTATAAAAAACCAGCCTAAAGCAAATTTGCTTATGAGTGAAAGCCCTGCCGGAAACCACCGAGCGGGGCTTTTTTGTGTCTTGGTAAAATTATTGAGAGTTTTCTCAAGCCTGTGCTAGATTTAGCCGATGTCGGCTGCGCGATTAATCCCATTGGCCTCGTTTGTGATTAATATAATGATGCTGGGTCAAGTTTTGCTGGCGAGCGCCGCGGGAAAAAAGAAACGGTGGTTTTTGCGGCGCCGACGGCAGGTCTGTTTCCTCCAGGTGATTCCTCTCCGGTAGCCGGCACAATCGCGGCTCGACTGACGCTTTGATGAGTCTACTTATTTTTCGTCTCGCCGCGGCTGAAGAGCCGACCCAAAGTGCGGCAATTGTTTCGAGCGAGTCGAAAGCCAAAACCGTGGATGCAAATGTCAACGAGAAAAGTACGGTGAAAGCCGTCGAGTCCCCGGCGCGAGCGGCTGGTAGGAGTGACATCGCTCCTCAACCACAGTCGAAATCGATAGTGCTGATTCAAAATATGCAAAAGAAAAAGCTCTCCCTGAGAAGCCCCGCTCGATTATGCAAATGTTAGAGGGACATGAAACGGAATTGCTGGTGGCCGCGGCGATCGCCGTGGCGTTCTTTTCGGTCGGTTGGGTTTGCGGCGGCAACTACTATCTGCGCCGCGATCGGCGGCGTCGGACCCAGCTCCGATTTTGATTAGGTCTGCTGCTTCGAACCTCCTCATGGAAGTCATTGTCGCGCTCGTTGCTTATCTAGTTGGTTCCATCCCCACAGGATTTATCATCGGCAAACTCGCAGGGATCGATGTCAGAACGGCGGGGAGCGGAAATATCGGCGCCACTAACGTGGCCCGCGTGATGGGCAAGGGACGCGGCCTTCTGACTTTGCTCGCGGATATCGCCAAAGGATTTGTCCCGGTGTTCGCGGCGCAGCAAATGGCATTCAGCCACACGGCAGTGGCTGTGATCGCCGCTGCCGCACTTCTTGGGGCATCTCTACCCGATCTTTCTAAAATTTCGCGGCGGCAAAGGGGTGGCGACCGCGTTCGAGCTTTCACTAGCCTTGGCGCCCGAGGTGACTTTGATTTTGCTCGCGGTATTTATCTGCGCGGCTTTGCTGAGCCGAATCGTATCGTTCGGCTCGATCGGCGCCGCGCTCGCGGCGCCGATCTTGTTTTGGTGTTTTTCTTATCCAACGCCGCTCGTGGCGCTAACGGTTGTTCTCGCGGCGATGATCGTTATCCGTCACCGCGCTAACATCAAGCGTTTGCTCAATGGCGCTGAACCGCGATTTGGCGCGCGGCCTAGTTCTCGATAATGACTTCGACTCGGCGGTTTTGCTGCCGTCCGCTCTCGGTGTCATTGGAAGCAACGGGCGCGCGCGTTCCGAGGCCTTGCGAGGAAACGTTTCTTCCAAGTCTTACGCCGTTGCGTTCTAGGGAGTCGGCGACGGTGCCTGCGCGCGCCGTTCCGAGAGGCGTTGGTTGTATGCTTCCTGAGCGGCGCTTTCCCGACTGGCGTGGCCCTCGACGGTGATGCGTCGATTGGGCGCATCGCGTTTGATGATGTCGGCGATTTGATTGACTTTATTTCTGCCGTCGCGCGTCAAGTCCGCGCTGTCAAATTCAAAGTTCGCAGCATTGGGTAAATTGACCGCGACGCCGCGGCTCGTTTCTTTCGCCTCGATGTTTCTTTTTTCAGCTCTTCGATCAGAGCACGGTTCTTTTCAACCTCGGCGCGCCGCTGATCGATCGACTGCCGCTGTTCCTTCTGCTTGTTCTCTTGCTCCTCAGCAATTGGTCCCCGGACGAGCGCCCGGTTCCTCAACCCCAGCACGCCGCCGATCGCAGCCCCGGCGCCAGGATGACCCACTCGCCGGCGCCGATGCGCGCCTCCCGCAGCGGCGCCACCTAGCAGCGCCGATGCCCGCGCCCTTTTCACGCGTGGTGAACTCACCGCCAGCACACGCCCGGAACCGAATACGATTAAGGCCAGCAATAGCGTGCAAATAGATGACTGAGGGGAAATTTTCATGGTAGTTCCTCCCACCGATGGGTGGCCAATGATTGCGCTGGGTCCAATTGTTACTCAATGCCCGGACTGCAATTTTTCAGCGCCGGCGATCACCCTAGCGTTCTTAATACTCACGCTGGCGACGGAGCTCCTCAAGTTCTTTGCGTTGTCGCTCGATTTCAGCCTGGTTGGCGTCCGTCTGGCGTTGTTGATCGGTCTGTCTGTTTTGCTGTCCCTGAAGTTGATCGCCAACTAGGGCGCCGCTCCTGAGCCCCAGCGCGCCGCCGATCGCGGCACCGGCACCCGGATGACCCACTGCTGCGCCGATGATCCCGCCGGCGGCAGCGCCGCCTAAAGCGCCGATGCCCGCGCCCTTTCGCGCGTGCTCAAATCGCCGCCGGCACACCCAGCCATGGCAGTGAGGGTGAAAACAACTGCCACCATAGTCAATGCCCGTTTCATTGTACCTCCGAAAGTTATGGGGATGGAAACATCGAAGTTAAGTAATTGTAGCAAAGGCGTTTTTCCCCAGCAAGGTACAATAAATTTTCCAGCCGCAATCACCGAATAATCCTAAGCAGCTTGGACGCCGGGTGTACTTAATTGTTAATGCGTAGCCGTGCTGTTGACATCGTAGACCTTATAAGTCTAGAGTTTTTAAGAAAGGATTTTTGTGGAAAATCTGACTGAAGAACGTATTCTCGACGCATTGCGTAAAGTTCAAGACCCCGAGCTTCATCGCGATATTGTCAGCCTTGGCATGGTGAAGAACCTAGCCGTGGCGAATGGCGATGTCAGCTTCACCGTGGAACTCACGACGCCGGCCTGTCCACTGCGCGAAACAATCGACAACGTATTGTAAAAAAGCTTTGGGTGAGATCGCCGGCATCGGTAAACTGTCCAGATAAATTTCGGCGCTCAGGTGCGCAGCAAGCGCCGGCGCCGGGCAGACCGATTTATTGCCCACAGTGAAAAACGTCGTGCTGGTCGCCGCGGGGAAAGGCGGCGTAGGAAAATCGACGGTGGCGGCGAATTTGGCGGTGGCGTTAAAAATGCACGGCGCCGCGACGGGATTGCCTCGATGCCGATATTTACGGGCCGTCCGGTGCCGATCATCATGGGCGTCAAAGGCGAGCTAAAGCAGATCGATGTCGACGGCAGTCGCAAAATCGAACCGACCATGGCTCATGGCTTCGCTGGTCATGTCGATCGGCTTTTTCCTCGACCCGATCAGGCCGTGATTCTGGCGCGGCCTGATGCTCGGTAAGGCATTGCATCAATTGATGGCGGACGCGCATTGTGGGTGACTTGGACTCACCTCGTCGTCGACTATCGCCGGGCACCGGCGATGTGCAAATCACTTTTTCGCAGCAGCTCAAGGTGAGCGGCGCCTTGTTGGTCGCAACGCCGCAGGAAGTAGCGCCCGCGGACGTGGTGCGCGCTAAATCAATGTTCGATAAAGTGATGATCCCGATCGTCGGCATCGTCGAGAACATGAGCTACTTTGTTTGCGATCGGTTGCGGCAAGAAGCACGAGATATTTTCCTCGCGGTGGCGCGCAACGCGTAGCGGAACGCTTCAAAATCCCTTATCTCGGTGAAATTTATCACGCCATCGCTGCGCGAAGGCGGCGATAAAGGCGTGCCGAGTCTGGATTCAGGATCCAAAGAGTGAAGTCAGCTCAAAGTTTTTGGCGATCGCGGCAAAGTTGGCTGGACAGCTGTCGATCGTCTCGAACAGGCAAAGAAAGCCCAAGGGCTCAAGATCGTGTCGAGCTAGGCAGGGCAGACGCCTAGCCGCGTTCCTAAGGAGCAAACTCTCATGGTGACAAAAAGAACAGGTCTACGAAGCGTTGCAAGAATGTTACGATCCGGAAATTCCGGTCAACATCGTCGATCTAGGTCTCATCTACGACGTCGAAATCAATAACGATAACGTCGCAGTGAAAATGACGTTGACAGCGCCGGGCTGCGGCATGGGCACCATGATCGCCGCGGATGCAAAGCAGAAAATTATGGCGCTCGAAGGTGTCGGCGACGCCACTGTCGATCTCGTCTGGGATCCACCCTGAACCCGAGCATGATTCGCGAAGAGGCCAAACAGCGCCTCGGCATCGTTTGAGCGCGCATCCGCCGAGTCGAAGCATTCCGCAGTGAAAAAGATATTGCTCCAGCGGATCATCGTTGATCCCGGTCTTCGATAATGAACGACAAACCCAGGGTGCGTCCGGTTGAGGCCTTTCCAGTTCAACAAGACGGCAAGACATTGGTTTATCTGAAAGACCCCTTTGAATTCCGCCACGCCGCTGCGGGAATCTCGCCGGCGGGATATTTCGTCCTGGCGCATTTCCGACGGCCAACATTCCTTCACGGACGTTCAAGAAGCCTCATTGCAAAGAAGTTTGGCTCACTGCTGATGAGCGACGACTTGAAAAGCTTCGTCGACATGCTCGATCAGCATTACTATCTGGATAGCGAACGGTTCCGCGATTACAAAAACGCGGTGGTACTGGAATTTCGTAACCAAACGACGCGCGCGTGCCGGCGCATGTCGGTGGCGTTTACAAAGCCGATCCCGAAGAATTAAAAACTCAACTCGAAGGATTTTTAGCGCCCCGAACGGTCCGGGACTGCCCAATAGCCAACTCGCCGGGTCGACACCGCGGGCGATCGTCGCGCCGCACATTGACTTCTCATCGTGGCGGTCCCAGCCTACGCGTGGGCTTACAAGCCGTTGGCTGAAAGCGACGGCGCGGATCTTTACATTCTCCTCGGCACCTCGCATTACAGCGGCCAGACGCCGTACATTTTGACGCTCAAGAATTTTGCAACTCCGCTCGGTCTCGTCGAAACGGATCGCGATTTCGTCCAGCGCTTGCAGGCGAAATGCGCCGCAGGATTGTTTTACCGATGAGTACTTGCATCGCGGCGAGCACTCGCTCGAATTTCAGGTGGTTTTCCTAAAATACATCGCGCAACAGCGCGCCGCTTTAACCGGACGGCCGGAGAAGCCGTTTAAGATCGTGCCGATTCTCGTATCGTCGTTTCATTCCGCGGTCGTCAACCAGACGCTTCCTGAAAAAGATTCGGCCGTGGGAACCTTTTACGGACGCTGCGCGATTTGGCGGCATTGAGAGTCGGCGAGTTTGTTTTGTGGCCGGGGTGGATCTCGCGCACGTCGGCAGACAATTCGGCGATCGCGAGCCGATCACGGATGATTTTCTCAAGTGGGTTGAAAGCGAGGATCAAAAACTCGTCAACCGGTTGGTGGCGTTGGACGCGCCCGGTTTTTTCAACGCGGTCGCTAAAGATCAGGATAAGCGCCGCATCTGCGGCTTCTCACCGCTCTATTCATTGATTCATCTGCTCTGACGGCGCGCGGGGCAATCATCTCAAGTACAGCCAGGCGTTCACGCCGGAAACCGGTTCCGGCGGTTACGTTTAGCAGTTTAATTTTTGAATAACCGTTCGATTCTTGATTCCCGGCACGTTTCACATTCAAGCCACGCATCAGTGCATATTCATGCCGCCGTCGACGCCGATGGCTTGGCCGGTCATGAAGTCGCTGTCATCGGAAGCGAGGAAGATGACGGTGCCCACCAAGTCCGCGGGTATTGATCGCGCTGGATGGCGCGGCGCTTTCTGCGGTCGGCCAGTTGCTCAGGGCTCGTGACGCCTTCCTGGTTTGGGCTGGAAATGGTTAAGCCCGGGCATGATCGAATTGACGCAGATATTGTCGCCGCCGACTTCGCGCGCGAGCGCGCGGGTGAAACCCAATACGCCGGCTTTAGACGAGACATAATGCAAGAAAATGGCGTGCCGCTTTGCGTCGTCCCCGATGAGATGTTGATGATCTTGCCTTTTTCTGCTGCTTCATGGCAGGGTAGACGGCCTTCACGCAGAGGAACAACCCTTTTACGTTGACTGCCATCACGCGATCCCATTCGTCGGTGTCGATCTCCATGAAGTTTTTCTTTTTCAAGCGCCGAGTAAAGCGCCGGCGTTGTTCACGAGAATGTCGATGCGGCCATAGGCTTTCAACGTAGCCGCGGCCATCGCTTGAGTTTTTCTGGCGAGGTGACGTCGACGGCCACGGCGATAGCGTCGCCGCCGGCCGCTTTGATGTCGGTGGCAACTCTCTGCGCTTCCACTTCCTGAATATCGGCGACGACGACCTTGGCGCCTTCTTTGGCGAGTCCGTGCGCGTAAGCTTTGCCGATGCCCACGCCGCCGCCGGTGACAATCGCTACTCTGTCTTTTAAACGCATAGGATTCCTCCTGCAGATTAAGACTATCACGCAAAGCGCGAAGATATGCCAAGTCGTAAACAAACTTGAGACTAATCAAGCTGCAATTCAGAAGAGATCTCGAAAACACTGCATCCGAGTCGAAATGCCAAGTTGTGGAGTTTTGTCATTTTTGCCGATCATTCGCGTCGATTCGAATTTCGATTTCGGAATTTTCTCCGCTTAGATCTTTAATCGGATAAAAATCGATCGGGTTATCGTGCAGGATCGCTTTCTTGGATTCGTCGCTGATATCTATGCGGCCCAAAAATTCGGGTATGTCGTGGCTGAACATGTCGGGCAGGCGTTCGTGCGGATAATCCGACGGCCACATTAAACATTTTGGATTGAATTGCTTCAGCACATGCGGCAACGCTTTTCTTCCACTTCGCAGGTCGTCCAAATTTGGCCGTTGCGAATCAGCTCGCTCGGTTTCTGTTTCAGTAGCGGCGCCTGCACGCGATAAGGTTTTTCCATCTCTTCGTCCATGCGATCCATCATGTACGGCAGCCAGCCGCAGCCGGCTTCAAGAAACGCGCAACGCAAGTTTCGGGAAGCGGACGAAGACGCCTTCGAAGATCATGTGGGTGAATTGAATTAGAATCGCGAAGGGATGCTCGAGTGTGTGGACGTGGAGAAATTTATTGAAAAAGTCGAAGCCCATGCCGCGGCTCGGCGCGCCGTGGACGGTGAGCGGCATATCGAGGCGCTCGGCCGCTTCGTAGATCGGATCGAAATCGGTGTGGCCGTAGCCCTTGTGCAGCGCAGTGACCGCGGGCAGCAAGCCGGCGACCAATCCCAATGACTTCGCGCGCTCGAGCTCCTTTGGCGGCTTCGATGGGTTCGTGCACGGGCAGCAGCGCGACGCCTTGGAGGCGCGGGCTGACATTGGAGAACCGGTCGGCAAGCCATGAATTGTAGCGCGCGCGAGCACGCACGCCCACTCGGGATTTTGCACCAGCCCGAGTCCCAATCCACCGGTTGGGTAAAGCACCGTGGTATGGACGCCGAGCTCGTCGAGAAATTGCAGCCAGCGCGGCGCAGGAGTTTCCGGATCTTTTCCAGGAACGCCGGTGCCGCGGTTCCAGCCGTCGAGGGAAGGAAAGTAAGAATAAGTTTCGAAACGAGGCGCGCTCGAATATCTGCCGCCGAGATAATCGTGCAGCTCGCGGTCTTTTTCCAACACGTGACCGTCGGCGTCGATGATCGGATAGTTCGAGTTCATTGCAAACTCCTTACGATATGGATATTGGAGTGGTGGAGTCAATGGAGTGTGGGTATACGGCAGCCGCGCTCAATGGACGCATCATTCCATTACTCCAACACTCCATTCTCCAACTCACAGGAACGATATGCCGCCGTCGACGTTGATCGTTTGGCCGGTGATGAAATCGCTGAGCGGCGATGCGAGAAACAACATCGCGCCGACCACGTCGTTGGGCATTTGTATGCGCTTGAGCGCGCGCAGGCCGACCGACGATTCTCTGAACTTGACCATCTGGTCGGTCGGATTTTCTTCCGACAGCGTGTTGCCGGGCGCGAGACAATTGACGTTGATATTATCATCGCCGACTTCGCGTGCCAGCGTGCGCGTGAAACCGATGGTGGCAGCCTTCGATGTCACGTAATGAGATCCTTCCCGGCGCGCCGGCAAAAACGGTTCCCGAAGCGATGGTGATGATCTTGCCGGATTTTTGTTTGCGCATTGTCGGCAGCGCCGCGCGACAGCAAAGAAAAGACCACGCAGGTTCACCGCCATCAGCCGGTCCCATTCTTCCGGATCGATTGTCTCAATCCCGCCGCGGTTCATCGGCACGACGGAGAAAACTGCGGCGTTGTTCACCAGCACGTCGATCTGGCCGAAACGCTCAAGGGCACGCGCGGCCATTTCCTTAGTCGACGCTTCGTTCGAAACGTCGGTGTGCAGTGCCAACGTCGGCGCGCCGAAATCGTTGGTGATCTCGGCGCCGCCGCGCTTGGCCGCTGCTTCATCGATATCGGCGATCACAACATGGGCGCCGGCTTTCGCAAAGCCGAGGCAGTAGGCTTTGCCGATGCCGTGAGCGCCGCCGGTGACGATAGCGACTTTGCCTTTGAGCCCCTCGATCATCCGTAGCGCTGGATTGATTAATGCCTTGGTCGGAAAGGTGCCCGGCACTTCGCCGCCGATGGCGCGGATGCAGTGCTCGATTTCTTTCAACGGGAAAACATGGCTGACCATTTCCTGGACCGGAAACTTGAGTCTCCTCGATGATACGCAACGCCGCTTCAGTGGCGTCGTTATCGGCGGTGAAGCAGCCTTGCAACTTAATTTCATTCCACACGAGTTTATCCATGAGCATCGGTGTAACGGTAGTGTCGCCGGTCAAGCCGCCGAGGACCATCGTCGATTGGCGATGCAGGCAGTCAACGGACTTCAAGATCGCGTTGGGGTTGCCGGACACGTCGACGACCACGTCGCACAGCTCGCCGTTGGTTTCCTTGCGGATCACTTCCACGACGTCTTCTTCTTCGACGTTGATGGTGCGCGTGGCGCCGAATTTTTTGCTAGCTCGAGCCGCGGCTTGTCGCGGCCGATGCCGGTGATGAAAATTTTCGCCGCGCCAGCGTGTTTGGATGCAAAAGTGCACGAAAGTCCTTGCTGACCGGGGCCCTGAATCAAAACGTAGTCGCCCATTTTGACGCCGCCGCGGCGGATCGCCCATTGGAAGCCGTTGGCCATCCACAGAACCGATCAACGCGGCTGCTTCGGCGGGAAGCGAATCACTCACCTTGGTGGCGAGCACATCGGGGGCCAAGTAAAGATAATCGGCGAAGCCGCCGAACAGATGGGGCGGCTTGTCGCATTTGGTCCGTCCGCCATAGTTGGTGCGTTGGCGGCAAAAGCGCTGGTTGTTGCGCCGGCAGTCGGCGCAGCGGCCGCAGCCGAGTGCGCCTTTGAGGATGACACGGTCGCCTTCTTTGACATGATGAATTGCCGCGGCGTTCTTGCCGAGCTTTTCGACGCGGCCGAGAATTTCATGGCCGAGGATGATCGGATAATCGACTTTGAGCTTGCCGTGCAGATACTTGACGTCTGTGCCGCACACGCCGCCCATTTCTATTTTTATCAGCCCGCCATCGGCGGGAATGTCAGGCATCGGATATTCGCGGACCTCGAGTTTGTCCGGGCCAAGTAACGTCGCTCCTCGTACGCTTGCCATGGTTTGTCCTCCTTAGTTTGTTGCGTGTATTCGAGTCGAGATCCCTCGCTCTCGCTCGGGATGAAGTGACCTCTGGTTATTATCAGAGGTCACTTCACTCTGTATTCCCGCGTTAGCTTGTCGATGAAGCCGTTGTCCTCGAGTTCCTTTACCAACGACATGTCGACATACCGTTCGGGATTTTCTTTGAGCACCTTGGGGTCTTTCTTGCCGACTTCCTGGATCGGCAGCTCGAAATATTCTCGCGAAGGAGAGGGCTTGAGCGGAAAGTCGTACTCTCGGAAGTTTTCTTCCAACACTTCGCGGTCCTGGACTTTCATATACTTGGACAAAACTTTCATGGCGAATTCTTTGTTGGACTTGTAAATCGCCACGCCTTCGATCATCGCCTTGGTGAAGTTGACTAGCTCCGGCCGCGTTTTCGCCAAGTAGGATCGGCGCGACACGAAGAAAGGCTGGAGTAGGGAATGTTCAACTTGGAAGCATCGAGCAACAGCGTCATGCCCAGTTTCCGCGCCATTAGCGTCATCGGCGGCGTGAGCATCGCGGCATCGGCGTTGTTGGTCTCGACCGCGGCGATGCGGTTCGACTGATTGCCGACTTGCAGCAACGCCACGTCGATGTCCGGGCGCAAACCTTCGCGCTGGAGCAGATAGCGGGCGGCGAAATCGGCGTTGCTGCCGAAGCGGCTGATGGCGACCCGTTTTACTTCTTTGATGCTTTTGATGCCCTTGCGTGCGTAGACGCGGTTGTCCATGGTATTGCCCAGCCGGCCAAACATGACCAAGTCGAGCTGCGGCGTCGAGATCACGACCTGCGGCGAAAACATGCCGACGTGGGCGTCGCCGGAACTCAACGCAGCGGCGGCGGAGAGAAGCGCCCTGAATAAAAATCAGCTGAACGTTGTTGCCGTACTTTTCAAACAGCTTAGCTTCTTTCGTCACCCAGAGCGGCGCGAACTGACCGACTTCGCTGGTCCAAACGACGTTGATATTCGCGGCGGAAACTGACGCGGCTTGTGTAAGCAGTAAAACGGCGGCGAAGTGCAGCGTCAGGCGATTCAATCTCATGCGTGACTCCTTTTGCTAAACGCGCAGATACCGACCGTTGACCTCGATTCCCGGATACCCCTATACTGCCGAACCCTTGTTGAATCAAGTTTGAGGAGGCCCGATGATTCAATTCATGATCGTGCTGCTAATGCTCTTAATCGGCCATCCTTTGGCGTCGGCCCAGAACGCCCACGCGCGTGATGTCCGGCTACGCTGCGACGTCGGGACCGCATGCGGTGTTATGGATTGCCCGTGACGCTGGGCTATTTGAAAAGAATGGCTTGCGTACCGACGTCGCTTACATTCGCAGCGGCTCAACCATGGCGCAAACCCTGGTGTCCGGCGAGATCCAGATGTCACAGATGGGCGGACCGGCGATGCTCGCCGCCGGGGTCGCGGGTATGGATGTGACGTTTGTCGCCGTGGCGCTCAACACCACGCCGATCGTGATCATGGGCACGGTGTCGAAGATGGAAGAGCTCAAAGGCAAATCGATCGGCGTGACCCGGTATGGTTCCAACACCGACATCTCGGCGCGTTTTGCGATCCGCAAGGCGGGACTTCAGCCAGAAAAAGACATCGCGTTGATCCAACTTGAAGATTACGCCGGCATCATGGGCGGCATCGCGTCCGGCCGCATTAGCCGCCGGCGCGCTCGCCGATCCGTTTACAGACGCCGCAAAGAAGTTGGGCTATAAAGAAATCGCGGATCTCGCCGCCATGGGATTGGAATTCCCCTTTGTCGGGATCGTCGCCAAGAAATCATTCATCAAGGACAACATGGACACCGTGCAGCGTTTCGTGCGCGCTTACGTGGAGGCGATCGCGATCTACAAGAACAACCGAGACCTGGCGATGAAGATCACGAGCAAGTATACGGGCATCAAGGATCCGGCAGTTCTTGCCGCGACCGTGGATTTCTATGCGCCGAAGCTGCAGCGGGTTCCTTATGCCACGGTCGGCGGCATTCGCTTCGTTTTGGATCAAGTCGCGGTGCGCGACCCGCGCGCGAAAAATTACGCGCCGGAGTCGTTTATGGATTTGCGTTTCGTCAAACGGCTCGAAGACAGTGGGTTCTTTCAGGCCCTGTATCCGAAATAGATCTTTATTTGCAAATTTGCGCGATGGCGGCGACTGCTTCTTTTAAGATACAGTCGTTTGTCGTGATTGGCTGTCGAACGCTTGAACGCCGGCGATTTTTTATTTCTTGAACTTCTGGTAGATCCACAGCAAGAGAAAGGCGCCGACAATCGGAGCCGATCCAACCGGCACCTTGACCAGCCTCATACCAGCCCACCGCCTGACCGCCATAAGTCGCGGCGATCGAACCGGCGATACCGAGCAACGTCGTCACGATGAATCCCATGTTTTCCTTGCCGGGCATGATTAGCTTCGCAATCACGCCGACGACAAAATCCGATAATGATCGTGGTCAAAAGGCCAAACATACTTCCTCCTACGAATGAGACAGAATCTCATCCGGTGTAATATCGAAAAGGAATGGCTTGGAGTCAAACGATGGATCTTGGATTGAACAGGTTGAGGGCTCCTGCTTGACGCTGGTCGTCGAGCTAACCTAAACTTGCGGCGCAGGAGGATAAGCTCATGCATTGGCGGATGGCGTGGCTCGCGGTCTCGCTTCTCATGGTCGTCGGCAGCCTTAAGCTTCCGCAAGCCGATGCTCGAATCGTCGTCGGCGTATCGACGGTGAACGTCGCGTTTCTGCCGATCTATATCACTCAGGACAAAGGTTTCTTCAAGGATGAGGGCTTGGACGTGCTCGTCGTCATGTTCAATGCCGGCGCGACGAATCTGCAAGCGATGATCGGTGGCGACGTGCAGATCATGGCCGGCGGGGTGCCGGAGACTGTGCTCGCCAGGGCGAGCGGCGTGGACATCAAGAACTTCTGGGCGATCTCTAACCTGATGCCATTTCAAATTTATGGCAGCCCCAGGATTGAAGTCGCTGAAGGATGGCAAAGGGAAAAAGTTTGCGATCAGCCGCTTCGGCTCGCTCTCCGAATTTCTCACTCGTTCGGCTCTGCGCCGGTCCGGCGTCGATCCCAAAGACGTCACGATGTTGCAAATTGGCGCAACTCCGGCGCGCTTCACCACGCTGGCAACCGGCATCGTCGATGCAACGATTCTATGGTTTCCAGTGACCGAGCGGGCCAGGGCCGTCGGCATGAACAAGCTCTTTGATCTAAAAGATATCTATCCCAATTGGACCAACGTCGGCTTCATCGCGCCGCGAAGCGTGGCTCGCCAAGGAAAAGGATCAGGCGGCGAGATTCCTGCGCGCTTATCAGCGCGGCGTAAAGCACACGCGCGAGAACCGCGACGACGGCATCAAAGCGCTTAGGAAATATGTCGGACTCGACGCCGCCGAGGCGGCCGCCGGATACGACGAATACCGCGATTCTTTTCCGCTCGACGGTCGAATCCTCGACGCAGGTATCAGCGCCACTGTGGAGCAAGAGATCGAAAGCGGCAGACTCAAAGGAAAAATTTCTCTGAGCGAAATGATCGATAACAGCTTTATCAACTCCATGGGGAAAAGGTAATTTTCAGCGCCATCGCCCAGTGGATCTGTATGAACATGCCTAGCATGGCGCGACTGTTCTTGATCCTACTGATTCTTGACCAGGGCGAGTCCGAGCAGCACGACGATTGGGCCGAGCGCGGCGTTGATTTTCAACAAAAGAAACCAGCGGCGCCAGTAGGTGAGCAGAGGTTCGGGCCAGGCATCGAAGCTTTGCGGCAATTGCTCGGTCAGACGCGCGATCGTCGGCGCGTATTTAAATACCTGCAGGCAGTGGTGTACGAGCATCGCGCCGAAGAGGAACAGCTTTACGCCGAAGACGATGGCGAAAGAGTCACCGATGGTTGGCGGCGGCATGGCAAGGCGTGCCAGCAAATTCACGATTCCCGTCAGCAGCAACAGCCCGATCGCGAACCAGCTAATGGCTTCGAGGCCGATTCTGGCCCGATTCATCGTTCTTAGCGCGAGCTTTGGGGCCAGCTCGTTAACCGCTGGTCCCGACACTGCGAGAAAAAATACGATGGCGCCGAGCCACATCGCGATTGCGATCAGGTGCGCCATCGAGGTCAGCGTTTGCCACGTGGTCATCGAAGGAGTTCGCTCACGATTTCCAAGATTGGCTGCAATCTTCGCACAAATCATCGGCAAATCAACTTTGTCCGCGCTTGAATTGAGCCAACCCCTGTGTTAGCTAAGGGAAAGTTTTCACGCCGGTCTGCAAAAATCATAAGGATGGTTCACTAGATGCTGCAGTGGTTGCCGGAAGACGTGTCGACGTTTGGGCAGGAGATCGATTCCCTTTTCTACCTTATTTATTACATCACGGCAGTCACTTTTATACTCGTGACCGTCTTGATGGTTGTGTTCTTGATCAAGTATCGCGACCAGGGCGGCAGGCGCGCCACTTATAGTCACGGCAATACGACACTCGAGATCATTTGGACGATCATCCCGGCGGTGATCCTGATTGTCCTGGCATTCATGAGCGCGTCGACTTGGGCGAAAATTAAACGCCATGTCCCCGACACGGATTTCGAAGTCGGTGTCACCGCTAAACAGTTCAATTGGGAAATCAGTTATCCCGGGCCCGACGGCAAGCTCGGCACCGACGATGACGTCAAGTTCGATAACGATTTGCACGTGCCGGTGCATAAAGTAGTTCGGCTAGTGATCGCCTCAAAGGACGTGATCCACAGCTTCTTCATCCCCAACATGCGGTTTAAGCAGGACGCGGTCCCGGGCCGGCAAATCATCAACTGGTTCGAAGGGACCAAGCCGGGAAAATATGAGCTGCCCTGCGCGGAGTTATGCGGATTTGGTCATTCCGGCATGAAAGGCTGGCTCTACGTCATGACGCCCGACGAATATAAAAAATGGGCGGACGAAAATCTGGCTGCTAAACCGCAGTAAATACATCCAAACTTTTGTTGATTCATCCGAAGCCACTGACGGAGGATTTTGACCGATGAGCGAGACAGCGGCGACGCACGCGTCGCATGAGCATCACCAAGAACTGGGTTTTTCCGAACGTATATCTTTTCGCTCGACCATAAGATGATTGGTCGGCAGTTCTTGTTCATGGGCCTGCTCATGATCATCGTTGGCGGCTTTGCTCGCGATGCTGGTGCGCTGGGAATTGGCTTGGCCGGAAACACCCGGTACCGGGGCTAGGTTTTATTCCCGAACCCTATATTTATCCCGGCGAACACGGTGGCGGCATTATTCCACCGCAAACTTATAACGCCCTCTTTACGATGCACGCGACGATCATGATTTTCTTTGTCGTCATGCCGATCATGGTCGGAACTTTCGGCAATTTTCTGATTCCGCTGATGATCGGCACCCGGGATATGGCATTCCCAAAATTGAACATGCTCTCTTTCTGGGTCGGCGCCATCGCGACCTGCGTGATGCTCTCGAGCTTTTTGTTCCTGGAGGTCCGGCGGCGGGCGGTTGGACAAAGTTACGCGCCGTTGTCCGCGAGAGCGCAATACACCGGCGTCGAATGGGGACAAAATCTCTGGATCATAAGCTTGCTGATTCTTGGCGTGTCTTCGCTGATGGGATCGATTAATTACATTACGACCATCATCAACATGCGGGCGCCGGGCATGACCTATTTCCGCATGCCGTTGACTGTCTGGTCGCTCTTTGTCACGGCGATCTTGCTACTGCTCGCCTTGCCGGTTCTCACCGCGGCGTTAGCCATGTTGCTCTTCGACCGTATAGCTGGCACGAGCTTCTTTCTCCCGGAAGGCGGCGGGCAACCGCTGCTCTGGCAGCATATGTTTTGGTTTTTCGGCCATCCGGAAGTCTACATTTAGTGCTGCCGGCTATGGGCGTCACTTCCGATATCCTTTCCACCTTTTCGCGCAAGCCCATTTTCGGCTATCACGCCATGGCTTTTTCGATGATCGCGATTGCTTTCTTATCGTGGATCGTTTGGGGCCATCATATGTTTGTAAGCGGCATGAATCCGCTGCTCGGCACGGCTTTCATGATGACGACGATGGTCATCGCGGTGCCGTCGGCGATCAAAGTTTTCAATTGGCTGCGGCACCTTGTGGGGCGGCACGATTCGCTTGACGTCGCCGATGCTTTTGCCTTGGGATTCGTGTCGAACTTCGTGATCGGCGGCTCTGAGCGGAATCTTCATGGCCTCGACGCCGGTCGATATCTACATCCACGACACGTACTACATCGTTGCTCATTTCCATTATGTGGTCGCCGGAATCGTCTTTGCTCTGTTCGCGGCGGTTTACTACTGGTTTCCCCAAGATGTTCGGCTCGAACGATGAACGAACCGCTGGCAAAGATTCATTTCATCTTAACCTACATATTCTTCAACGGCGCGTTTTTCCCATGCACTTCCTCGGCGTCGCGGGGCACATGCGGCGAATTTACAATCCAACTCAATACGAGTTCTTGCAGCCGATGCAGCATTGGAACGTGTTCATCACGATCAGCGCGCTGCTCTTGGGCGCGTCGCAGTTTTTTCCTGTTTAACTTCGTCTGGAGTCTAATCGCGGGCAAAAAGCGGATCGCAATCCCTGGCAGGCCAACACGCTGGAATGGTCGGCGCCGACGCCGCCGCCGCACGGCAATTTCGAGGTACAACCGGTTGTCTACCGCGGCCCCTACGAGTACAGCTCGCCGGAAGTCAAAGAGGATTGGCTGCCGCAAGATAGAAATCTCGGTACTACCGCCGCAGCGCGAGCGCATTAACGGAAAATTGGAAATATGAAAGCGGACGGTAGCGGGATGGAGGAACCCATCCTCCCCCATCCTTCTAACTATTTCAGTTTGGCCGCACCGCATCGCCGTCATTCTCGTCGGCGCCACCTTTCCCTCTTATTCATCGGCGGGCTCGTCACCGGCAAAGGCGCGGGACTGGCCGTGCCGGATTGGCCGACCAGTTTTGGCTACAACATGTTCCTCTATCCGTGGTCGAAAATGGTTGGCAATATTTTCTACGAGCATAGTCATCGGCTGGTGGCTTCCTTCGTCGGTTTATTGACGATCGGCTTGGCGCTGGCGTTGTGGTTGCGTGAGCCGCGCCCCTGGCTGCGCCGGCTCGGCCTTTGCCGCGTTGGCATTGGTGATCCTTCAAGGTGTTCTTGGAGGTTTGCGTGTGGTGCTGCTGGAGCAAACTTTGGCGATCGTGCATGCGGCAACGGCGCAGCTCTTTTTGCGCTGACGGTTTGCCTGGCGGTTTTCACGTCGGCCGGCTGGACTCATGGCGCCGTTGAGACGACGCTTAATGACGGCGGACGGTTGCGCCGCCTGGGCGCTGATCACCACGGCGCTTGTGTATGGGCAAAATCGTCTTCGGCGCGGTGTTGTAGCAATACGGC
>ERZ1370068.3589-contig-2698_pt1 | contig 22427 bp, 36 predicted proteins | sample MGYA00561227_ERZ1370068 | MGnify/ENA primary metagenome ERZ1370068 (study PRJEB38410, sample SAMEA6850437) | metagenome | study: Metagenomic assessment of the ecological functions of the soil: analysis of the soil microbiota associated with the... | reverse complement strand
TATAAATTTCCGTGCTCCATGTATTTCATGGCCAGGTCTTCCATTTCCTGTTTTGATATTATAAAGTCCCATACTGATGGGCTAATACGGGTACACATACATACACCGTTTCAGAAGATATCTTCAATTGCTTTTTCCCGCTTCATGCTTTCCAGCGTCCTCATATTGTGAAGCCTGTCCGCCAGCTTGATTAAGATTACACGGGGATCATCCGTCAGGGTCAACAATATTTTTTTGAAGTTCTCAGCCTGCCGTGGAAGCATTTATATCGATGACATTGAGATTTTGGTGAGTCCATCAACAATCCGGGCCAATTTCCCGCTCCAAACTCCCTTCTCATGTCTTCGAGGGAAAACATCGGTATCTTCGACTGTGTCGTGTAAGTAGCGGAACATGATAGTTGGACCCTAACTCCCAAGTCTCTATTTCTTCCACTTATATTTTGGCAACCATGCAAGCGGATGCAGAATATAGGGTTCTCGCCGCTTTGACGTCGCATGGTTTTATGAGCGTCAACCGACATTTCAAACGCTATCCTGAGCAAGTCTTTATCTCCCGGCTTTATGCTTTAGCCTTCAATGACCTCCATCAGGGAACGGTATTCCTCAGGATCAGCTTTCGCTCCCTGCTCTTCCATTTAAATTATATTTTCACGTTTTTGCAACTTGTTTCATTACAGTCAATAGCTTTCGAAACGAATTTACTGGAATTACAGGCAGTAGCGTAAATACCTTCCTTAGAAAATTACGGTCCCGATGATAATAGTCCTGCATTTGTAGTTCTCAGGGTGAAAATAAATGCCCTACATTTGCAGCCCCTTTTCGACAAAAATGACAGCGTTATCCACTAAAGGATTGCAGGTAGCAAAAATTAAGAGCGGGTGTGGTGAAATTGGTAGACATACCAGACTTAGATCTGGCGCCGCAAGGTGTAGGGGTTCGAGTCCTCCACCCGCACAAATCCCTGTTCTCAGAAAGGGGAGAATGATGATCCAAATTGTTCAACAATTTTGGGCATCCAATAGTTTTATAAAAGTGACTCTAATCCTCCGTCCAATTGGGGCGATCGGCGTAAATTTTTATTTTATGGCTACAGTTATTAGAAGAAAATATCGGTCTGTTACATGAAAAGTTGACCGTTAAACTCGAAAACAGATTACCTGCCATCATTTGAAAAAGCTTTAAAAGAATACAGTAAGAAAGCCAACATGCCCGGATTTCGAAAGGGAATGGTTCCTGCCGGTCCTCACAAAAATGTATGGCCCTTGCTGTTTACCGATGAGGTGCCCGGTTCGGTTGACCGTGAGCCAATCGGCTACCTGCAAATGACAAGCTGGATATTTTCGCCCAGCCTCTTCCCATGGAGGCCGATATTCGCCAGCTGACGTAAACAATCCCGCTGAGTATACTTTCCATTTTGAGATTAATGAAACCGGAGTTTCAGCTGCTGACCTCGGTACAGCAAAGATTACCCGCTATGTGGTGACTGTTACAGACGAAATGATCAATAATGAAATTTCACGCCTGCAGAATAGGTGGCATGGAAATATGCAGGATCAACACACGGTTGCCACCGAAGAAAATGTATTGAATATTATTTTTAAGGAGTGTAGATGAAAATGCTAACGAAAACAGAAAATGGCATTCAAAAAAGAGAATTCACTGTTGGTAAGATACTCTTAAAGAAGAGTTTCATGCATCAACCCGATAGAGCAAACCATCAACGACTTCGTAATAGTTCAACTGATAAAGCTTTTGATGAAAAAGAACTTGACTTTATTTCAACTGATCTGGCCTTGATAAAAATGATCCAGCCGCTGCGCAAAAACATTTTAAGATACAGATCACCAAGATCATCTTACTGGAAAAGAAGGAATTAAATGAAGACAGTTTTGATACTCAGCTTTATCCCGGCCAGGAGGTGTGGACAGGTGAATCCGATTGCCGGAATAAGGTAAGAAAGAAGAGATGGACAGGCAATATTGGAACAGCCAGGCGGAGAAACCAGATTCATGACCAGGTCTTCCACGAATTGACGGATCTATACCACCTATTCAGTTTCCCGAAGGCTTTCTCAAAGAAGTGGGTGAAAACGCAGAGTGAAAGCGCTGAAAATCCCAATGGTGGAAAATCGGATGAGACAGGTTGAAAAGGAGTTTCCAATGCTTCTAAATCAATTCAAAATGGACCTCTGATCACTGACAAGACTCGTTCAAGACAATGCGCATACAGGTAAATCCTGATGAGGTCAGGCAATTTGCCCGGCAGCAATTGTTTGGCTATATGGGGTGGTATGGGTGCGGAAGCGCAGGATCAGCCCTGGGTAAATGATTATGTAGGGAAAATGATGAAGGACCGTAAATTACACTGAAGATGCTTATGCTAGCCGGATTCAGACACAAAAACTATTTGAGTGGGCGGAAACACAGGTAAAGCCTACCGAGAAGGAGATCAGTGCAGAAGAGTTCACCAAAATGGTAGAGACGCATCAGCACCATCATCATTGATAAAGTGATAAGCCAGGTAAAGCGCCGGATCGTTGGCAATCCAGGCGCTAACTGTGTTTAATTTTGCAACATGCGCTAATTTATCATGGTCTTTCTTTTCTTTTTCCTTTGAATACAAAACTTTAGCCTGCTCAACCAATGATACAAATTCCATCTGTAGTTTATCATTGTATCAGCAGATTCCCGCGCCAGGAGTAAAACATCATTCCAACTTATATTTTTAGTAAAGGGAGAGACATCGAAGCATGGATCCAAACGCCGCAACGGCAGCCGCAAAGACGATAGCTGTTTCCTATCTCTGAATATTCTTCATAGTTGACCAGGCTTTTATAAGCATAGATTCGGGAAGTGGTGTCATTCGGAGATTTATAATGCAATTTGATCTGCGCAAACTTTTCTATTATAACGGTGTTCGGTCATCTCGGTCCTTTCAATTTCGAAAACGCCCATCATGGAATACCCGACCCGATCTCCCTTCCTTCCACGGTTGCCAAAGAGTCTTTTAATGGCACCCATTTTATTATCAAAACCCAATAGACGATACGCCTTAACGTAATTAGGATTAAACTCTACGTTCATATAAGCATCATCAGCAACCGCGTAAAGTGTTTGGGAAAATTCTTTCATCAAAACTTTTTGGGCCTCAATAAAATTATCGAGATAGGAAAAATTTCCATTGCCCTTGCGTGCCAGTGTTTGAATCTTCGAATCCTTATAATTGCCCATTCCCACACCCAGGCAGGTAAGATAAATGCCCGATTCCCTGTTTCGTGAAATCAGTTCATCCAGTTCCTCCTCGGTTTTAACGCCCACGTTAAAATCGCCGTCCGTCGCCAATATTACCCGGTTGTTGCCTCCGGCAATAAAATGCTTTTTAGCAATGGCATAGGCAAGGGTAATGCCTGATTCGCCGGGTGTAGATCCTCCCGGCGTAAGATCATCTATTGCCTGGATTATTTTGTCTTTCTCAGCACCACTCGTTGTATTGAGCATGGTGCCCGTAATCCCTCCATAAACCACGATGGAAACGGAATCCTTTGCCCTGAGATTATTGACCAATAACCTAAAGGCTGATTTCAACAGGGGCAACCTGTTGGCCATATCCATGGAACCGGAAACGTCAACCAGGAAAACAAGGTGTGAAGGTGGCAACGCATCCAGGTTTATTTTCTTTGCAGAAAGATCAATATAAAATAATTGGTTAGAAGGATTCCATGGACATGATGTCAACTTGGTATTTATGGCAAAAAGCTCGTTTTTCCCTGGTTCCGTATAATTCAGGTTGAAATAGTTTAACATTTCTTCAATGCGTACAAGCATCGGGGGAACCTGGGTATTGAGATTGATAAACCTTCCGGATATTGCTGTAAGAGGCCTTGTCTATATTGAGTGACATGATTAGTACCAGGAAATGATCTTGCACTAATGAATTTGTTTTCCACCAGGCTGGTATACGTTTCATCTCCGTTAAACCATTTTTTTGTTCTTCTCTTCCAATTCCCTGGTAAATGATTGTAGTTTGTTAAATCTTGTAGTGGTACGATTGTCAGGTGCCAATTTTAGCTGAAACAGTTAAGATACTGATCGGAATTGAGCCACCACTTTTCGGGCCGGTATCCATCAAGTGAGAAATTGAATGTATCAACCTGCTGTGGCCAATAGTAATGCCAAAGGAACCAATGGAGCCACTTTTATAAAGCGAAATCCTGAACGAACATGAAGGATCGTGACATTCTGTAAAGGATTGCCGGACTCATCTTTCACTTCGCTCGCGCAAATAGTATTGCTGGCACCGGGCAGAGAAGCTGATAAGCAAGCTTAACCATATATAGCAGGCAATTCTCAACGGGATGATGATATTATGGGGGAAAGTTATAAAAAGATGATAAAAAAGTTTAATCCTTTGACGCGGAGCGATGAAATAACAATGCTCATCGACGAAATACTCCGGGGACATTTTCCATTGTGCCCTGCGTCGGTGAACGATTTAACTATTAAATCATTGATAGATCTCTTTATAATTGCGGCCCAAACCATCATAAGTCAAGGCCGTACAGCCAACGACAAACTTATCGGGAATATCAAAACCAATATAATCAAGGACCAGATTATATTTTGTAGCCGATGACTTATGCAGCAATGTGGCAATCTTATGACCGGGGTTGCTGATGCCACAGCCTCGGAAGAAAAATTATGAAGCGTTTTTCCGGTATCAACGATATCTTCTACAATCACCACATCTTTATCATACAAATCCTCCTCCAGCCCTGATTGAGGTAACGACATTGCCGGGAGGACTTCATGCCCTTATAGGATGCCAGCTTGATAAAGCAAAGTTCCGCGTCAATATTCAACTGTTTAAACAGATCTGATGCAAACATAAATGAGCCATTCAGGATCGCAATAAAAATGGCCGTTTGCCTGCATAGTCCTTGTTAATGACGGCAGCTAAGTTCGTTTTATTCGGCAGGATTGTGTCCTCTGGCAAGTAAGTTTCAAACGATTTCTCATCGTACTTGAACCAACGGAGCATCGGTGGTGTTTATTAATATTGCCTGGTATAATTCAAACGCGGTTTGTTTCGATCACCTGGTTGCAGCTGTAAGTTCATTCTTTGCAAGCCGCGGCATTGACGGCGCTTTTCCTTAAAAATAATTGTTCCCCCGCCGCTGCACATATAGCTTTGAAGGTGATTATTCAAGCAACGATTCTTTCCTGATAGCTTCCTCCTGCGCTATGTCCTGTAAAGTCTCGCCCGTTTTTACTATATGAAATTCATTATTACCCACTTTTCTTTACGCTGCAGAATAGATCAGTTGGTCTTTCAAAAGGGTTTCTGTTTCCTTCATCTCATTAAAATCAAAAATTCTCGCAAGCGGAATATTGAATTGCTGAGCTATGGATAGTAAAGGGGGTTCCGCCTGTTATAAAAATCACTCTTGTATCATTAATCTCCAAATTCACCGGAAGGAGTAATGAGGTTTTAGTTCTGTTTTCTTTTTCCTCCACTGGAACATCAATCACGGCGACGGAAACAACTTCATTTTGTTTTCACTCAACGGTATTTTTCAGGCAAGCTGATCTTCTTTGGGGGCAATTTGCTAACGCAATCAGCGTATAATCCTGCAGTTGATAAGTCTCCGATCAGTTTAATGATAATCTGGGGATACTTTTGGATTTGTAGCGCATACCCAGCTTTTTTAATCCATAAGCCCAAAGCTTCATAATTAAGAGGATCCAATTTAAATAAGGAAGCGTACCGGCTGCTGTTTTTCATTAAGAATCGGAATGGTCGCGGTAGAGACTGTGTAATGGATCATCATGTATTTCCGGAAACATTCTATTTGGGGCATCATCAGTATGCGATACTCTTCTCACCTGTCCAGTCTGATTTACATTTTATGCCGAAATGATTATTCGATCTTTTAACCAGGTCCACTGGTTCCTGCGAGTGGTTTCATGAATTCCCTGCGCAAGTTTAATGGCTGCAGGAACCCCTGTGCGTTGCATCTCCGAAATTGTGCAAAGCTTTGGTATGTGGCGATATAGTCGCTGATGACATCAGGAGGCTGTGCTGTACCGGCGACCGCGGCGGCGAGCATAAAAGCTAAAAAGTAAACCGAATAGTTTGCATGGGATAAGAAGGATATTTGCTATTAAAGGTTGCGTTTCTGAATTAATTGTTTATCGGTTGGCTGCCTGAACTACAGTTTTTTCGCAACAAGTGACAGGCCATCACGCAGGGTTAGAATCATTTTATCTGGTCATCATTTCTTTCACTGGATACAATTCATTAAATCCTTTTATCGCAAGTGCATTTTTTACCTTTTACGTCATCGGCCAGCACATCCGCGTGAAAAAATATATGTATCCGCTAAGATAAAGCCGTTTTGCCGCACCTTTGGTAAAACAAGCTTAAAATATTCAATATAAGACCCTTTATCTGCATCGATGAACACGAGGTCCCAGGTTTCGTTAAGCCCGGCCACAATGTTTAACGCATTTCCTATAGTGCAAAATTATTCGGTTGCTGAAAGAAGAACGATTAAAGAAACCCTGGGCTATGGCGGCATCATTTTCCCTTATTTCCAATGGAATGTAGCTGGCCGCCGGAAGTCAGACCCTTTGCGAGGCACAGTGCACTATAGCCCGTAAAAGTGCCAATCTCCAAAATTCGACGGGGCTGTATCATCTGGCTGACCATTTCCAGCAGTTTTCCCTGCAAATGGCCGCTTAACATTTGATATTCTGAATGGTTTTTGCCGTAAATAGATTGATCTCCCGCAAAAGATCATCTTCGGGGGGTAGAAAAGCTTCAGCATATTGCTGAACTACAGGATTTATCAATTCCATTATTTCTGTTTTGGCAAATGTAAGGTCATTATGCCGGATGCAGTTCAGAACCTATCCCTCCTCTTTTTCGAAATAAGCCAGAGCCCAGGAAAGTAAACATCACCATTAATTAGAATTAATTCATTGCCGATCTTATACCCATTAAACAGAGACGCTGAAATATTTTCCAATCAGCGATATATGCAGTTTCTTTTCATACCGCCATTCCGGGTTGCTCAGCACATCTATTCCCAATGCGATCAATGGTGCAATAATACATACTGTCCAGATCATCTTGTCATCAAAGCTTTCTTTTTGTTAGTATACCAAAGGCGAACAATCCAGTAGCGGGCCGTACGTAATACCTGCAAACTTTAAAGAGATAAAGTCAATGATGAGTTTATCATTAATAAATTTAAAGACTCAGGACCATCACAAAAAACAAAGGCAAAAGTAAAATGCACTTTTAACCTTGTCGCTTCTTTTCTTTTTCTGTTTTATCGGTTTTTCTTTAAGCCGAGTATGTCAATACAAAAACAGGATGTAAGCGATGTGATCGCTCCAGTAACACTCGGAAAAAGAGCCGAGATTAAGGCGATGATAAATATCACTCCTGATAGATCCGCTCAAAGCGCATTCACTCAGCGCAATAGTGGGAAACAGATCATCCGGGGCTGTTGTTATTCCTTTTGAAGCTGGCATATAAATAAAGCACCCCTCCCAATACCAGGAAAAGTAAATTTACCACTATCAGCACTGCCGTGAGATGTCATAATGTGTTTTTGAGAATCTTTCAGCGTTTTGACACTGATGTTTTTTCATCATTTCCTGGTCAAGCCCTGTCATGGCAATAGCAATGAACATACCTCCGATAATATGTTTAATGCAAACGAACCGTGCATTCACATCCAGTTAAATATTTTCGTATAGCCTTTGTCGCCCATCATAGATAAAACCCTGAGAAATCAGTGCCAATTGGCTTATAGTGATTACAATAATACATGCTACCAGTCCCACGAGCATGCCGGTAGTCTGCAGGGTATCTACGTATAAATAATTGTTTTTACGCCACCTTCAAAGGTGTGACAACAAGATCATTAGTAATATCACCAATGAGGTAATCATAAATGGAACGCTCATAACCTGTCGAGAATAAAAATCTGGAGAATATTTATAACCAGGTAAAGTCTTGCGGTAGCGCCTACTGTTCGGGAGAGAATAAAGAACAAGCGCCTGCCTTGTGTGCATTGATGCCGAAACCGTTTTCAAAGATAAGTATAAATGCTCGTCAGGTTCATCTCGGTAATACAATGGTAGCAACACAAAGGCAATAACCATGTAACCGACCAGGTAACCCAAAACAACCTGGAAATAATAAAAATTGCCGGTCTGCCTACTCCGCCGGAGTACACTCACAAACGTAACACCGGAGAGGGATAGTGCCGATCATGCCGAAAGCCACCAGCATCCAGTTGCTGTTGCGGTTACCGATAAAAAGAATCATTATTGGAATTGCGGGAAGTATACCAGGCAACGCCAAGCAGGAGAGCAGAAATAACCAATAACAAATGCAAACAATAAAGACCTGCTGACATAATGAGGTTTTATTAAGTAATTGGCTTTCAGTGTTACTAATTTTGAAGATAACCAAATTTACTATTCCCTTTGCTGAAAATTTGTGCAGCTATATCTATTCACTCAGTGGCAGTTTTTGTGGTTCAAAAAATGGTAATAATCCACTCTTTACTGAACATACAGTTCAACTTAGGAAAATTATTGGTCAAACATGGCATTACGACTTGTTGTATGGCGGTGGCAATGTAGGTATCATGGGAAAACTCGCCGATGCAGTGATGGAACATGGCGGAAAGGTGACCGGCGTTATTCCGCAGGTATTGGTGGAATGGGAACGACAACACAACTGGCATTTCTGAATTGTTCATTGTTGATGATATGCATATCAGGAAAAAGAAAATGTACGAGCTCTGCGATGCGGCCATCATACTTCCCGGAGGTTTTGGCACACTTGATGAGCTTTTTGAAATGGTAACCTGGAACCAGCTTTCCATTCATGATAAGCTCATTTTATTTTAAACTCCGGCGGTTTTTATGATCACCTTATTGCTCATATCAATAAAGTGCAGGAAGAGAATTTTTGTATGAAACCGCGCGAAACGGATTATCATTCTAGATTCCCCAGGGTGAATTGGTCCGGCACTTGTAACATCATTGATATCTATTTTGAAATAATCCAATGTTCACTCCGCCATGATTATCGGCGCCGGGGTCACTCGCACCGATCGGTCAGGATTGGCTATGACACATTCACGTAAGGTGGATTGACATTCTTCAATGCATCGAAAAGTACACTGATATAATAAAACGTTGTAGACCCCTTTTCTCTTCCTGTGGCCAGCCCGCACTACTAACAAAGAGTTCACGTCGGTGCTTGTCTTATCTCTGAATTACCACTGCCCGGGGAGGGGATATATTTCAATGTAGTACAGCTATGCTCAAACTGTCCCTCCAGAAAAATGAATTTGAAGGGATATAAACACGTAAACACCCGGGACCAAATACAGATTGTTTCATCTTATCACTCCTATACCACTATAATCGTTGACACCGTTGTATAAAAAATTAAGCGAAAGGCCCGCATCTGCCCAGTTTGTAAGTTTATGCCCGAATATGGGATTGGCACCTATAACGGTTTGGTTGATTGAAGAAGGAGAGCGTTATACTACCCCCGGTGAATAAATTTTGTTTTTGAATCCTCTTTCATCCTCACCATCATCCTGAGCCAAACATTGAAATTTCCGAAAGACAAATAAATAGAACTGATAAGCAATCGCTTTTCACTGCAAATCTTTTACTGAATATTTAATCGAATTCAACTTTTACCTGCTGTCGGTTTAAATCTGCAAGGAGGTGCAGTCGGTTTTTCCGGGACGATGCAGCCGGCACCGGGCGATTCACGCGTATTGCCCCCGCAAACGACCAGCGAAAACCTGTGCTTGTTAAGTTTGTCGCTCCATATTTTTTAAAAGAACTTTTTATGGAGGACTAATCAACCGCTTTGCTGTGGAAAGATGAAGGACACATCGATTGCCTGCGGTTGCCATTGTAGCTGTCAGGAAACGGGCCCTGTTTGGTCGAGTGAAGAGTCACACTTACCCGCGGATCCGTCATGATTTTGCAATGTGGAGACGCCGTCGCGTCGCACGTAAGCGTGAAGTTGAAATCCTTGTACCCAAGACCCCAGCATGGGGATCACAGCATCGCCACTGCAGGTAATACAGCCCGCCGATCAGTACATTTTGTCCATCACCTGATAAATTGTAATGGGCATTGTGCGCACTATTACCCATTCAGTCGATTTTGCCTGCATTGAAAAATAAGGGTAAGGATTGAGGATCCGATTGGTCGTTTAATTTGAAGCTGCCATTGATAAACGCAGTATGACGAAGTGCTATTCGGTTGTATCAATACCTGACTTGTCGTCAAAAAATGATTCCCTCGGCCGGTTAAGATGTGCCGGGTCGAAATCCTAACATTGAGAGCTAAGTATTCTCACATCAGGGAAATAAGCACTCGTTCTTCATTCCTGCCTGTATATCCAGGTAACTGGCGAACATCCAGCGGTTGCTCCGTGAAACCACCACCGCGGGCCACGTTGGTCTGCTTTACATCAAAAACTTTCCATTCCACTGGCTGCGGAAGAGTAAGGTTTTCTTCTGTATTGATTCGTTTGTTTGCCCAACCAACGCATTAAATCCCAGGCGCCAACGAGCTTCCCAGGTTAAGCATCTGGTGATAGGCAACAGATCCATATATTTTTGAGTGGAGTAAAAGATTGCCTGTTCCCGCCACATCTCACAAAGGATTACTCCGCCGAGGCCTAACCAGCCATTGTCGTTTGGATTTTGCAATACTTGCGCATCACCAAAAGCACTCATCGTTTTTATAGGGAATAGTCATGATGGAAGCCCCGTGAGTTCCTATGGTGATGCCCAGCCGGTAATCGCCAGCCGGCAAAAAACCGGTGTTGGCCGGATTTTGTGGTAAGCGGAGAGTTCGCCGAATTGCGAAAAATGAAGATCCCTGGGCATTTGCATGAACAGTTAGACAAAGCTACTACAAGTACGATGTACGCTGTACAATGTACAATGTATGCTTTAGTGAAGAAGTCCCAATCGCCGCTATGTATTTAATAATTTTCATGTTGCCACATTTATCATCCCGATAACTCTCCAGTGGAATTCGGGACATATTTGCTCTTTATCTTATTAACGTTATATCGCCTTTCTTGGTTGTTTTCGTTCCATCAAAGAATTCCGCTTCAAGCGTGTACGCACTAGCACATCATTGGTTGCAATACACCCCTTGAATTTACCATCCCATCCTTCAAGGTAATTACCAGTTTCAAATACTTTTGTCCCCCCTGTTCCAGATAGTGAATCTCATTTTGGAAATACCATACCCCTTTACAAAAATCTTATTATTAATATCACTGCTATTGGGAGTAAATGCATTGGGGACATCTAAGCCCGGCACAACAATCGTGGTCACCGGCATACATAATGTATCAGGACATCCGGCAGCATTGAATGCAATCAGGCATGCATTAAAAGGAAGTGCCTGAAGAGTTGTACTGATGTGTAACATTCAACCTCGAATCAGTGGCTAAGGTGTCGCCATCTCCAAACTCCCATTTGAAACGCGTAGCATTAGCAGAGGATAAATTGGTAAAAATATTCGGGGTATTTTCTAATGGTGTTAGCGGTGTGTAGCTGAAATTAGCTGTTGGTTTATCGTATACGATAAATGAAAGTGTCGTGGTATCTGTTACATTACAGGTATTGGAGGTCGGTGGCGATCATGGTAACGGTGTAAGTACCTGGCGCAGCATAAAAATGAGAAGGATTAATATCCGTGGAGACGTTGTCTGCTCCGACGCCGGATCGCCAAAATTCCATTGAAAAGAGTTGCCACCTACCGATGTATTTGTGAACAGAAGCCGTGGCGGGAGCACATCCGAAGGCTGGTGCTTCAAAGCGACGCATCCACATTAGCGGCGACCCTAACCCAGCTGAATAGTGAGTGTATCGGGATTATTACAATAAGCCGTATCGTTCAATATTAAATGGACATCCTCATGTGCCCGGAGACGGGGTAAGAATGTGTCTTTGGTGTTAGTCCCGCCACTACAAGGTGGAGACCCGTCTCCAAAATCCCCAAATAAAAGAGCTATCAGTAAACGGTCGCCTGGGCAATGTTGTCGACAGGTTATTGAACTGGTAATTGAATGCTTCGCAGGGATTAAGCTTTACAATATCTGCCAGTAAGTTTCGCTTTTAGATCGCCTACCACTTATAATGATTAGATGTATCACGAATATTACAACTAGTCGAGTCAATAGCAATTAACATCACGCGATAATTGCCCAACATTGGCATAAGTATGGTTTTGGCTATAGCCTATATTAGCCGGAAGCGGCTTACCCGCTGGACTACCATCGCCAAAATCCCAGATGTATTGAGTAGCGTTTCTAATCTGGTCGGTCAACGTGACATCAAGAGGAAAACACCCGGCCGTATCATTGATCACACCGCGAATGGTCGACACTACGTCCGAACCAACGCCGGCAGAGATTAAAGAGATATCTTAATCATTCCGAGGTTACAATTAGCGCTGGGAGGCTTTGCTGTTGCCCAGGCACCAGGCGTTGTCGGAATACGGCGCCACCGCCACACGTTGGCACGGAGACTGCCTGGTATATTACGCCGTTTTGATCGAATCGGCTGGTTCCTCCATCCACATGGTCTGAATACCTCCGTTTTGTCCAAAATAACTTCCATAGAGTTGCGCCGGCCGCGTCACGCTTTCAAAACAAAAAAATAGAAGTCTCTGCCATCCGGTGTGATGTTAGGCAGGTGATCCGGCTGATCGGCAACCAGCGTTCCCGCGCGTTTGGATACGCGGTACCAGGTTCTTCCGTTCGTACCGCTGCCCCATCCGGAGACATATACATTCTCACAGCGATCAACCAGGAAAGCGGTCGGGGAAATATTTGGGCGCGAAGATCCATTTCCAAAACGGTAGTATAAACGTATGCTGACAGGTCGGGTCTCAATTTGCCGATAAACTGTTTGGATCCCGCGTTCCTGCTAGGCTGCATTGATGATGGGCCAGTTGCCGTTGGTTTGTCCCATAATATGAGGAACCCATTACGGTCAAACTGAATACCATACACCTGGTCGATGACTGAAGTGCCGATAAAACGCGGAACGAATAATATTGGTACCTGTGTTGACTGATCTGAGCCACAAAACCGTCAATATCTCCGCGTAATGTGGGTCCTACCGTACCTGCGTGATTGCCGGGAAGAGTATTGGTTTCCGTTCCACCCGTCTTAACACTCTGCGTTCCTCCGCCAACATAAATATCTCCATTGGGGGCGAGTGCTAACACATGTAAGCAGCATCAGGACCATTGCCCCCGAGGTAACTGGAAAATAAAAGGGTGGAAAGATTAGGATTAAACTTTAATACTACCGCATCCTGCGAACCTCCCCAAAGTTGGGTTGAAAGGCTCCAGCGGTCGTGGGAAATTTACCTGCCGGAACCGTGTTTGGGGACTGAGTGCACGACGCAACATAAATATTTCCGGCAGCGTCCAGTATTACTTCGCTGCGGCCGTCGTCACCATAGTTTTGCTGTAACGATGACGAGCCGCTCCTTGTGGCATTGATGTTTACCCCATCATTCCTCTCCGCCAATCCTTCTTGATCCTATCAACGCTGATCCTGGCGGCATTCAGTTTAGTGACGATAATAATCCCAACACCACTGCCGGATCCGATGGGAACATCGCCACCGGGATAAGAATCCAGGAGTTTGTTCTTCCGCGCGATCACAAGGTTTCCCTGGGCGTCTACGATAAGGCTATGGGGCTGTTCGTTTCCCTCCTCCTCCAACATAAGTGGCATATATCCGGCTTCCTCCGTTGGAGGATAATTTTATGATTCCAATATCCATTGGCCTTGGCGTCATTTAAATCACTCTGGAACGGTAGTTTGAAAAGGCGCCTGGTGTAACCGGCCCGGGTATTCCCGGCATAGACCACTCCACCTCCAAAAAACTTCCGTCAGGTCCGTAAGTAGCGGTGTAACCCCAGTTGTCGGCAGTGCTTCCTGCAAATGAACAAAACAATTAATGTAGGATCGATTACCAATGTCGCCGTCGGATCATAATCTTTTACCTGGAAGCGAACAATATTATCCTTAACAGAGGTACTTACAATTAAGCTCTGTTTTTCCTTTTAATTTCGATTGATAAGTGTAAGGATAAGATTCTTCAATTCCAGACCGACGTGCCTTACAACCAGTTCCCTGCTTTTGACCTGCATCTTGTTGCTTATCATCACTATTTCAGTGCTATTTTGCTGATATCTGCTCCCTGGTCTGGCAATGATGTCGTACTTGCAGCATTCCGTTATTTGTATAATAGCGGACGTCTACATTGTCATACATTCTTCAATGTTATAGCCTGGTATATCCGGCATTCGCTTGCCCATTTGGAAGGATCATTACCAAAAAGTAATTATTATAGGTAGGTATTTTCTCTGTCTGGAATAACCCGCATGTTTGGTGAGGCTCCGACAAAATCAATATTGAACGCGTGAGAATGAAGGTTAACTTGCCATCTGGCCTGGCGGCAATGCCCGCAGTGCTATTTACGTGATCGTGGCCTATCGCCTTCAGGGCTTCGGTAATCCTGCTGATTATGTTGCAATATGGTAAAACCGGTAGATCGAACGAAAACAGCTCCTGCATTAACCTCCTCAGCTGTTGACCCGACTGTCCCACTGGCCTTTGTTTTCAATAAATTCAATATTACCGTAGTCCTGCGAAAAGACAGACAAAGAAGTAGTGATCGCTACTGCAAGAAATATTAGGGATTTAAAGGGCGTCATTCTTTCCATTAAATTAGTTCAAATATTCGGTAAAAAGCCTGAAAACTTATGTTAAGAAACTGTCATTAGGAGATTATTGGCAATTCCTTAATTACAAGATTCCTTATCCTTTGTTGTGATCTTAACCAATAGTAGTGTTACGATATTTTGCTCCACGCAATCTTTCCTTTTTGTTGTAGCCTCACCTGGCCTTTGGCACTACTCCCGCCAAAGGCGGGATCGCAATGACAGGAGAGGAACAAACACTGCCCTCGCTCTTGTGAAAGGTTTTCTAATCTCAAAAATTCTCTCTACAAACAATTTATCAGGAAATTTTGCTCCATGCAACCTTTCCTTTTGTTGCTGGAGGAAATTTCGTATTCGCAAATTTTCTGCCGAAAGAAGATCTGGATCGTTTTCAAGGATAGTAATGACGAAAGACCTGGCGACTTCCAGTAATTGTCCTGTCATGAACAATATTTGCCAACTTAAAATTAAGCACTCCGCTTTGTCTTGTTCCCTCAATATCTGCCTGGCCCCCTTAGCTCCATATCTTTCTGCAATTTTCAAAACCGTTGTTGGTGGCAGTTAATATTTTGATTCGTTCGCGCTGGGCATCGTTTCCTAATTTGGAACCGGATAAAAGTATGCAGTAGCTTTTTCAGCACCGCGTCCCACTCTACCTCGTCAACTGGTGCAATTGTGAAAGGCCAAATTTCTCTGCGCTTTCTATCACCATTGACACTCGCATTCGGCACGTTCACTCCCCACTTCAATCACCGTGGTTGAAACCATAATGTTTGCGTCGCCACTAACAAATCGTTTCATGTTTTGGTCTTTCTGATCACGGCTGGCTGTCTTCCATGAACCATGCTTATCCAATATTTTGGTTCCGGAAAATATCCTTTTACCACTTCATAGCCAGTCATCAGGTTTTCATAGTCCAGCTTATCACTTTCCTCAATTAATGGAAAAATTATATACGCTTGCCTGTGCTTTGTCAATTTCAGCCCTGAGAAAACTCATCACCGCGGCTTCTTTGTGACTCATAGCGATGAACGTGTGTATAACCGGTTGCCTGCCGGGGGTAATTCATCAATTGCACTGTAATCAAGATCGCCATAAGCGGTCATTGCAAGGTGTGCGTGGGTATCGGGTAGCCGTCATTACCAGCACGTGGGGCGGAACTTCAGATTTTTCCCAAAGCTTTGCTCGTTGGGCAACACCGAACTTATGCTGCTCATCAATGATTACGATCCCAAGCTTTTGAAATTGTACAACGTCTTCAATTACGGCATGTGTACCTATCAAGGATCTTTGATTTTTCCTCCGAAAGCTGTTTTAAGATTTGTTTTCGATTCTGCTTTTGTAGAACCGGTCAGCAGCTTCGACAGAAACAGGAAGATCTGACATCAACTCTGATTTAAACTTTCAAAATGTTGTTTTGCCAGTATCTCTGTTGGCGCCATCAGGCGAGCCCTGGTAACCATTGTCAATAGCCAGCAACATAGTCAGCAACGCCACGATCGTTTTACCGCTACCAACATCACCCTGCAATAACCGGTTCATTTGCTTTCCCGTTGCCGTATCGATTCTTATCTCCCGGATCACTCTTTTTGTGCGCCAGTGAGTTCAAACGGAAGATAGTTTTTATAAAATGTGTTGAACAGGTCGCCAACCTTATCAAACACCACGCCTTTTGAAAACCGATGCCGTGTCGACTCCCGCAGCAAATTCATCCGCAACTGCGCAAAAATAGCTCCTCAAATTTTAGCCTTTTCGCTGCCTGTTCATACAGATTAATATCAGATGGAAAAATGTATCTGTTGGTATGCTTCTATCCTGTTCATCAGCTTCAGGTTATTCAAAGCATCGCCCGGCAGATTTTCGGGGAGGTCTTTTTCGCTTACCAATTTGAATAATGACTGGGTGAGCTTACCAATTTGTTTCCCACCCAGACCCCTCGCTCTTTAGCTTTTCCGTTGTCGGATATACCCTTGCTCCAAAAGTTTTTCCATCTCTATTTTCAGGTGTCCAGGGCTCCATTTCCGGGTGAACGATCTGAACACTATCCTGGAAAAAACCAACTTCTTCATACACGAGATATAGCTGCCCGGGCGACAAAGATTTTTGTACCCAACTTATTCCCTGGAACCATACGAGCTCTATAGTCGCGGTTTTTATCTTTCAACACAGCAACCAATCTTGGCACCCTTATGTCCCTATTACTTCAACGTTTAATAATTTTCCGCCGACCTGCACGTATTCCGTTTGTGGGTTAATCTCTGCAATAAAACTGACCTTTGATTTATCCACATGGCGGAAGGAAATGTCTATCAAATCCTTAAAGCTGAAAATATTCAGCTCTTTTTGAGCAAATCGACCCGCTGAGGCCCTACGCCTTTCAGATACTCAATGGGACTGCCTAGTATGATAGAAGAAAAGGGATATTCAATAGTTTATGGCAAAAATAGAGAGACGATCAAAACGGCAGTTTTGAAGCTCATAACCTATTTATATAACAGTACAGGTTTCAATCTATTATGGCTGGTAAAGTTCCTCAATTTAAACTTTGTCAGCAGTTTTTCAAGTATTAGTTGCAGCCTGCTCAACGAATACCTGTATTGACCGTTGAAATCAATAAAAAATATCGGGCACACAATAAAAAGGCACTTGCAACTTTTAAATTCCACTCTACTTTTACGCACAGAGAACCAAGACCCAAGAAACCAACATCCTCCAAATGAGAAACCTTATCCACCTCCTGCAGATAGAACTGCATTTTCTTGAATATAAGTTTGCCCTCCTCTGTTTTATAAGCGCTTTTGTTGTAACGCTGCTGGCTATCCCGCCTATCGCGAGTCTAATCCGGCGTTATAAGTTGTGCACGATGTCCCAAACAGCAGGAAGGAACATAGGTTACCCATACCCACCATGGGAGGTATCGCTATTGTGGGTGGTATGGTAACCGCGTTGTTATTATGGTTTCCTTTTAGCAACGAACTTGGGCAGGTCGCATTCTTCTTTTCAGTGGTAGCTCTTTTCGGTCTCGGTATAATGGACGACCTGAAGGATCTGTCGGCCAAGTATAAATTATTATCCAGGTCGAGTTGGCCTCATTGATCGCGATCTCGGGCATACGCATCACTTCCTTTGACGGACTGTTTGGCATTTCAGAATTGCCTTTGTCACCCCAACATACTTTTACGATCCTCGCCATTGTTGGTATTACAAACGCTTTTAACCTGATTGATGGAATTGATGGATTGGCGGGAGGATTAGCATTTATGAGCCTGGTAACATTGGGACTATTCCCGAGAGTATAAGCGGTGATGGAAACACGGCGCTGATCGCATTGCGCTGGCCGGGGCCGTGATGGCGTTCCTGTATTTCAATTTAACCCGGCAAAGATCTTTATGGGTGATACCGGTTCATTACTGTTAGGTTTTGTTATAGCTGTTCTTTGTATTCGCCTGCTACAAATAAATGCTTGTTGCTCCGAAAGCAATCCTGGCAAATGCTCCGATGTTTGTATTGGGGATGTAATGATACCCGTGTTTGACACACTGCGGGTATTCGTAAGCGCACTGGAAGGCCAGTCACCTTTTGCAGCCGACAAACACATATACATCACTTGCTCACTAATTCTGGTTTCAGTCATGCCTTTGCCGCAAGAGTTATCTGCTTTGTACATGCTTTTATCCTGATAGAGGTTTACTTGTTACAAACAATGAGGCCTTGGAAGGTAACTTACTACTGTTCCTTGTAGTATTTATGATCCTGGTGACATTTGTGTGCAGCGCAGCCGTTTCGTTTTCAGACGTGCGGATAAATGGAAAAACAGCTTCCTAAGGAAAATTTATCAGCGCTGATGTCTTTTAGAGATTATCCTAAATCCAGTTGTTGGTGAAGGTCGATTATGGTGCAAGACGTTCAAAGCATCAAACACCAACAACGGCGTATTGAGGATTTATTAACCCTGTTAAGTTCAGATGTTATTTATTCCCGTTACATCCAATTCAAACTTTTACTTACCGCATATTCAACTCCTCTTAACTCCGCCAGGCCCCTCAATCTCCCAATTGCGGAATAACCAGGATAAGTATTCTTCTTAAGATCATCAAGCATTTGATGGCCATGATCCAGGCCTCATCGGGATAGAAATATTTCTTCGTTTCATTAACAAAACAATGCTCTTTAATCACGGAATACATGTCCACATCACCATCTAGATGATCTGCTTCAAAGAAATTTCCATCATTATCTCTCTTTGTACTTCGTAAATGAATAAAATGGATATGATCCCCAGCCGTTTTACCATACCGGGTAAATCATTATCTGACTTGCACACCATAGGAGCCCGTACAATAACATAATCCATTTGCCGGCGATGGCGCTGCATCCAGCAATTCCTGCGCATCTTTTTCCGTACTCACAATTCTTGGCAAACCCAACAGGGTGAATGGTGGATCATCGGGATGTATTGCCATTTTCAATCCTGCCTGCTTCAGCTACGGGCACAATCTTCCGTCAGGAAATAAAACAAATGTTGTTTCAATTTAGCCGCATTAATGTTTCGTAGGCTTTCAATGCGGACAGGATTCTGCTCAGGAGTGAAACGCTCTTCGCTGCCAGGTAAACCCAATAACGCGTTTCTATGTAAGTATTTCCTCTTCTTCTTCGGTCATCGATTTCAACCTCAATTCTGCTTTCTTAATTTCATCGGCGATATAATCTTTTTCAGCACCGGGGCGCTTCAACAAAAAAGATCGAATGCAATAAAAGCCGATTTTTCAAATACGCAGCGCTTTACTCCCATCGGGCATTGTATAAAAATATCCGTTCTCATCCAGTCGAGGATCAGGCATGAAATTATACGTATACTACTTTCAGTCCACAGCCAGCCACGTTGCGTAGACTTTCTTTATAGTTTTCAATATGCCGCCTGTAGTTGACCCGTTTGCTTTTTATGTCTTCGCTCACGGGCAGGCTTTCGATCACCGTCCATGTCATTCCTGCCGCTTCAACCATTGATTTCCTTTGTTGATCTCATCTACAGGCCATACCTGGCCAACCGGAATATGATGCAGTGCGGTAACAACTCCGGTACATCCGGATTGTCGTATATCAGATAAGCTGACCAGGTCATTTGGCCCGAACCAACGCATGGTTTGCTCCATTAACATGGCAATCTCTTTTGGCAAAACTAATTCTGTGATGACTATACGGGTTACGAGAATTGCGAGTTATGAGTTATGAGTTATGAAAACCCCGCTCTCAGTCGCATGCACACAACATCCAGGTATCCAGCATCCAATCCCATAGCATCATCCTGTGAAAAACATATAAATCGCTACGATCAACGCAATCATTAATACTGAAAGCACGACATCCTTCCAATTCCATGTCAAACGGTTTTCCTAGTCTGTCTTGTTCTGACAATGTAGAAAATGTAAGTCCGTGGATCTTTGCATAATCTGGCGGCCGGGTTGCGTAGCTTACTATTATGAATACCAGGATGCAGACAATTGTTATCAGCAAGACTATAATATTGGAAGAAAATATTATTAACGACCCAAAGGAAAGAGCCTTCTGCGTAAGCTGTCACCCCGAGCTTGACGGGTGTGTCCACAATTAAACGGAACAATCCCATCGCAAAACCAGTGAGTAATGTTGCCAGGCAGCCTGGGGCCGTTGAGCCGTTTCATAAATACTCCGAAGAAGAAAACAACAAAGATTGGGTGGCGCCAGGTAAGCCTGTATGCCCTGCAAATAATCATATAATCCTCTTGCACCCTGTATCACTGGGATCCAAAAGCAGCCCGATAATTACCATAACAACCGTGGCTATTCTTCCAACCCGTACTAATTTTGCCTGTGATGCTTTAGGTTTGAACCTCGAATAAAAATCCATCGTAAACAATGATGATGATGCATTGAATACGCCGGCCAATGCGCTCATTAATGCAGCGAGCAGGCCCGCAACCACAATACCTCTCACACCAACAGGAAGCACATGCCTCACTAACAATGGGAATGCTCCCTGTGCCCGTTCCCTGATCAATTGACCATTTGAATCAATCAACTCTTTCTGTATATCCGCGTTCATTCCGCTTTTTGCCAATGCAAAACATATCATACCGGGAATGATGAAAAAGAAAACAGGAGTAAGCTTTAAAAACCGGCGAAGATAGTACCACGTCTAGCTTGTTTATCATCACGGGCACCCAGGATTCGTTGTACAATATATTGGTCAGTACACCAATACCACAAACCAATAATAGGTGCGCAGAGCAACATAGCAGGCCATGGATATTTATCATTAAAATACCATGCTTGTCTTCCTGCTTCTTTAACCGGGGCCCATGTTCCTTCCACTCCATCCGGTACAACAGGCTTCCATAAATTAAACATTTCACTGCCGCATATTTCTTTTAATTTATCCCAGCCACCCAAAGCTTGCCAGTCCATAATAGGTAACAAGAATGGCCCCGATGATTTTTACAAAAGTTTGAAGCGTTTCCGTATAAACAACAGCTCTTAATCCGCCAATAATTGTGTAGATACCGGTCAAAATAATCAGCAGGATAGAACCGATCCAGAATGTATCCATTCCCATTATGTTTACTTCCGGTAAGAAGTGCTCTCGAATACGACGCCGCCCGCAAAAATGCCAACCGCAATTTTAGTGAGGATATATGCAAACAATGAAATATAGTGACAGACACCGTTCTTGCTTGTGGAGTAAACCTTCTCTCAAGGAACTCAGGCATCGTAAATACTTTTGAACGCATAAAAAGGGGCCCATAACCCAGCCCAACACCAGTAAGACACCAGGCATGTAATTCATAATGTGCCAATGCAACTCCATCTGTTGCACCCTGAACCTGCAAGCCCAACCAAGATGTTCTGAACCAATATTAGATGCAAAAATGGAAGCGCCGACAACGAACCAACCTAAGTGACGGCCTGCGAGAAAATAATCATCCGCTGAGGTTTTATCTTTCTCTTTTTACGGCCCAATAAGAAATGCCGGCGATAATGGCGAAATAAAACAGGATAATTACCCAGTCTATGGCTGAGAGATAGCTATTCATAGCAGTTGTTTAAAAGTTTGTACCGAAGAAACCCTCCGTATGAGTCTATGGTGACCTTCGGGAAATGATGCTGTTAAATATATCTGTTTATGATATTCTCCATATATTCCTGCTTTCCGCTCTTTACGGCAGGTTCACCATTTTCAATAGCATAGGTTCTCAGGTCTTCGAGGGATAAGTTTTCCTTCTTCAAATTCTTTGCCCTTACCCGTATCAAAAGAGGCATATCGTTGTTTCCTGACTTTTTTATAATCAGATTTTTGCAGGATCGCATCTGCTGTAATAAGTGCCCTCGCAAATGTATCCATTCCGCCAATATGTGCGTGAAATAAATCTTCGGGATCAGTAGAGTTTCTCCTGATTTTAGCGTCGAAAATTAATACCACCAAAAGCCCCCTGCCTCAGAGTAATTAGCAATCCAGCATGGCCTCGCCTAAGCTCATTTATGTCATTTCGGGAAGGTGATCGGTATCCCGCCCGTTTTGATAATCGCCGCGGTTAGCGTCAATGCTTCCAGCAATACGTGAAAAAAGAAACTGG
>ERZ1370068.3873-contig-2970_pt1 | contig 22440 bp, 35 predicted proteins | sample MGYA00561227_ERZ1370068 | MGnify/ENA primary metagenome ERZ1370068 (study PRJEB38410, sample SAMEA6850437) | metagenome | study: Metagenomic assessment of the ecological functions of the soil: analysis of the soil microbiota associated with the... | reverse complement strand
GTATGCGCGTTCAGTTGCATTATTGCTACCGGCGGCGAGGCGCGGTGTGCTGCCAGCGGTGCTCACGGGAGGCTGGCCCGAGCACGCGGCATCTTGATAAGGTGATCGAATGCACTCGCGACGGCGAAGGCCTCATCAGCGCGGTCAGTGGCCCAGCGGGCGTCTTATCGGTGCCAAAAAGAGCGGTGCCGGGCGGGGCCAGTGCGGCAGCCGGGATGGCGGCCCAGTGCGGGCGCCGGGATGCCCGGAGGAACGCCACGGTCAGGCCACGCCGTCACCACCTCCGCCCAGCGGGGACGCTCGACTGGTGTGACCGTTAAGACGGCTATCATTAGAATTGCCTGTTAATGCTTCGAAACGCCACCGGCACGCCGCGATGCGGAAATCAGCCGCGATCAGGTCGCGCTCGCCAGAATCACGTTCGCGATCCCATGGACGGTGATCGGCGATGGGCGGGGGTGGACGCGCGATGGACGATGAGTACCGGAGACCGCCGGAAGGCTGGCGGCGACGCCAGCCGGCCGCCTTCGCCACGGCGACTGGCACCAGATCAAACGATCAGCGGAGGCTGACCACCGAGCGTTACCTCTAAACGCCGCCATCCGCGACTACATCTTTTGCCACGCGGCAGCGCAGGTCTGGGCCAGGAGGGCCATGGCGGGCTGCCCGGACGCTCGGCGCGCAGTGGGACAAAAAAAACAACCAGCGAAACCGGCGTAGGTTTTACGACATCTGGCCATCCCCGGGTTTGCTGTGCCATATAGTGAAGGCATCGAAGGGGTTCCTCGATCGCCTCTCGCGCCCGGGGCGAGAGCTACATGATGAAATGAGCCGGGGCTCTGGGTCATCGCGGCCCGGCGGCGCAGCCTCGAGCTCGACGTCGTCGTCCATTACTCGCCGCCGGTCGGTGCTCCTGCGCGTAAAGGTCGCGAACGTTCCCGCCGGGCGACCGAGGACGCTGTGCCGACACTCAATCGCCGGCTGCGCCAGAGCTCAGCACTTGAACGACCACTCGTGCACGGGGCAGTATGGCGGCATCTCGCCCAGGACACCGATCGTCCTGGCAGAGGCGCTCGAGAGCTCGAGCACCTCGGGTTCCCTACGAAGAATTTCTTGCCGCCTGCAGCTGGGCGACACGGCGCTCGCGCTCGCGTCGCACCTCCGCGAGCTCGCGTCCGTGCCGCGAGGGACTGCCGCCGTCGGTATCTTTGACCGCCTTTCCGGCGCTGCTGCGTTCGAGGCATCAACGACCTCATCTCCTCCGCCGAGTCCGAGAAGATGTTGGGCCAGATTCTCGTCGACATGCGCACGCAGCTGGCGAAGGCCAAGCAGCAGCGTGGCCGCGGCCATCGCCGACGAGGTCGAAGCGCCTCCGCATTGACCAGGCTGACGCCGAGCAGCGCCGGGCCGAGGACTGAAGGAGCGCGCCATGCTCGCCGTCCAGGAAGGCCGCGACGACCTTCCTCAGCAGGCGCTTGTGCTGGTGGCGGAGTGCACCAGCACGCCGGAGCAGCTCGAGCTTACCTGGCGGAGGCCCGACCAGGCCGAGACGGAGAAGCTCGGGTCGCTCGCTCCGTGAGTGCTGAACGGACAGAAGATCGAAGAGGCCATGCGCGCGAAAAACCTGCTCCTCGCCCCGCCAGCGCCGCGCTGGGCGCGGCGCATCGCCGAGACCATGTCGTCGCTCTCCGAGAGTCGGCGTTCGAGGCGTTGCGCGCATGGAAGAGCGCATATCGAGCAGAACGAGCGGCAGATCAGGCGCATCGGCCGAGATCGATGAAGAGTTCCAGGGCGACCGTCTCGCGGAAGGACTTCAAGCAGTCGAGAAGGGCACCGGCTCGATGACCGCCAACATGCAGCCTTCCCGGCGTCAGCAGAAGATGGGGCATGCATGCCCGCCCCGGCACCTGCACAGAATAAGCAGCTCGGCGCAGGCGGTACGGGGGCGAACGGCGGATGAAGAGGAAGTGACGCCGAGATCGAGGACGAGGACGTGCCGGAGGGCAAGAAGCGCCTTGACGGTCACCGTCCCGCGACCGGTTCCGGTTCGCCCCATCTCACGGCGACCGTCACTCACCGTCCTCACTGTTGTATGGCTTCCGGGAGAGGCGTGGCGTCTTCCTGCCTGCTGTTCGTCGCGGTCGCTGATCTCGTTGTACCACGGGGCAGTCGCGGAGGTGTTCCAGAACCGCTTGCGCCTGCCCCCGCGTATCGCCACTCGCCGGCGCGATCGCGCTCACGCTTGCGGCGATCATCACGCTCTTTCGCGCACCGTCCTGCCGGTCATCGAGCAGACGCAGCAGCTCGTTAGGTGCCTCCCGCGTATGTGGAGTCATGGGAGCTGGCCATCGGTCGCTTCATGGTCGCGCTACCCGGCCATGAGCGATATGTGGCGGCCCGGGCGAGCACAGGCTCATGACTGCCATCTGAGGCGTTCACCGGGCCGCTCGGCAACGTCGTGCCAGAAGCGTCGTCGGTATCGCGCATGCCGGCATCAACGTGTCTCTCGGTCGCGGTGATGTCGATCTACCTGCTTGCAGCGTACCCGGTCTCTACCGCGAGTGGGTGATCGCGCTGTTTCCCGCCGATTCACCGGGACCTCGTCGCGACGTGCTCGCCGATCTTCCGAGCGACCCTGCGGCGTGGATCGTCGGTCAGCTGCTCGGCCATGGTCGTCCTGGCGGTGCTCACCGCGATAGGCTCTCTACCTGTTGGGCGTCCGCACCTCCGACGTTCGGCGTCGTTCACCGGCGCTGGTGGCGATCGTTGCCATTCTCCGGACGCTCGTGTCCACGCGACGATCCCGGCGCTCTTCGTGTTAGGCGGCGACGGCTTCGCGGGCATTCGGCGGTAGCCGGGTCACGCGGCTGGCTCGCATCCTGCTCGGCATCGGTGATCCACTCTGATCGAGAGCAACCTGCGTGATCCCGCTCATCACGGCGAAGAAGGTTCGGAGCTGCCGCCCGTGCTGACCATCATCGTCGGTGTTGGTCGTCGGCAGTCTGCTTGACCGCTGGGGCTGCTCGTGGCGAGTGCCCACGCTCGCGGTCGTGATGGTTGTATTGCGCCGCATCCTGATCAACCGGATCTACGAAGGCCACGGCTTCCGCCGGGCGTCTGCGCGACCGTGCGCTCGTAGCTGCGTGTTCCTGCGCCGGAGGGTGGCGTCCTCGTCACCGACGCGCGCCGACCTGGACGTCATCGCGTTCCCGGTCCGCGCCGCATAACGACGCTTCGACCTGCGCTCGGGCGGTGACATGGCGCGGGCTGGCGGTGGTATCGTCGGCGATCGATGAGCCACTGCCTTTCGATGTGCGGCGTCTGGAAGAGCTATGACGCCGGCGTGCGCGGATGCTCCGCCACCGTGTCGGTCCTCCGCGACGTCCATCTGGACGTTGCGGCAGGCGAGATGGTCGGCATCGCCGCCGCGCCCGCGTCCGGCAAGACGACGCCGCTCATGTGTGCGGCGGCTTGCTGCGTCCCGATCGCGGGTACGTCACCTGGTTCGGCGGACCTCCGCGCCGCGACGCCAGCGCACGTCCGGAGGGCATCGCGTTGGCCGGCGACCGGCCGTTTCCGTACGGGTTTCTCACCATCCGCGAGGCCGTCGAGTACGCCGCCATCGTCCGCGACCTCCGCTTCGCGACAGCGCGCAGCGCGAGTCGGCGATGCGCTCGAGCGCGCTCGGACTCCGGCAATCGCCCATCGTCGTGTTGACCAGCTGCACCGCGAAACGCGTTGGCGAGCCTTGCCGATCGCCAGCGCACTCTCTGGCGCGTCCTCGTCTCGTTCCTAATCGACGATTTCGCGCCCGGACTGCGACGTTGACACCGCCGCACAGCTGTTGGCACTGCTCCGCGGCGTGGCGCGAGACGGCGCGGGAATAGTGGTCGCCGGTCGATTCGCACGCGGCTCTTCTGCCAGCGCGGATAACGCCGTACCGTGCCCACTCGCGATTCTTCACGCTCGCAGCGGGCCGCGTCGAGCCGACATCCGACGCGCGGCGACGTAGCTGCGCGTCAGGCGCGTCGCGGCGGTGCCTCACGCGCATACCCGGGTCGCCGGAACCCGCATCGCGAGCTGTCGGCGGCGCGGCCAAACGAGGCGCAGTAGATTACGCGACCGCGCCCGTCTCGTTCGTGGTCGAGGCGCCCGCAACGATTCGCGCCTCAACCGATCGTCATGATCCGAGTTCCGCCTCTTACAACACGCTCACGCGAACGACGGAGCTCATTCGCACCCCGCGAACGGGACCACCGTGTTGATGTACACGTGCGGTCCCGACCGTCTACAACCCGGCGCACCTCGGAAACTTCCGAACGTTCCTGTTCGAGGATCTCCTTCGCTCGCACGCTGCCGCCTTCGCGGCTGGCAGTGTGAGACAGGTCATGAACCTCACGGACGTCGACGACAAGATCATAACGCGGAGCGAGTCAGAGCCGGGCAGCACGATCACCGAGGTGACTGTCGCCGGTCGTCGACATCTTCCACGCCGGACCGAAAGTATCTCCGCATCGTGGATGCCGAGGTCGTATCCGAAGGGCGACTGAGACGATTCCGGAGATAGATCGAGCTCGTCGAGTCGCTGATGGCGAAGGGCGTGGCGTATCTCGCCGAGGATGGCTCGGTGTACTTCGCCATCGATCGCTTCCGCAGTACGGCAGGCTGTCGCGCCTGGACACGCGAGAGATCAAATCCGGCGCGCGCGTGTCCCAGGACGACTACTCGAAGGAGAACGCGCAGGACTTCGCGTTATGGAAGCGGCAAAGGCCGGAGGACGAGGCGTCCGGCGCCGCGTGGGATTCTCCCATGGGGCGCGGCCGACCAGGGTGGCACCTCGAGTGCTCGGCGCATGTGCGCATGAAAGTACCTCGGGCGAGATGCTCGACCTGCATTGCTGGCGGCGTGGATCTGATCTTTCCGCACCACGAGGACGAGATCAGCGCAGTCGCGAAGCCGCCACGGACAGATCGTTCTCACGCGTGTGGTGCCACGGCGAGTTTCTGCTGACCGGACGGCGCCAAGATGGCCAAGCGCGATCGGCAACGTCTCGACGGTGAAGGATCTGCGCGAGCAGGGCGTCTCGGCCGCGGCGGTCCGGCATTTCGTGCTTCTCCACGCACTACCGAAAGCAAGCTGAACCTGTCGGGCGTGGCGCTCGAGGCGTCGATGGAAGCGGTGCGCCGCGTTGGCGAGTTCGCCGCCAGCGCCTCGACGAGGCGAAAGGGCGGGACGCCGGAGCTGGCGATGGCGGCCGATGCAGGCGGAGGCGGCAGTCGAAGGCGCGCGTCTGTTCGATGACCTGAACGCGCCGGGAGGCGATGGGGGCGCTGTTCACGTTCATCACGCGCGGCAATGCCGAGCTCGACCGTCGTGGCACGGACGTCACTGCCGATCGAACGTGCGCGAAGGCATTCAGCCTCGATCGACGGCGTGCTGCGACGTGCGGCCGCGAGTCGCGCGGTTTGACGCTTCAGGCCGAGTCGGCCACCTGGACGAGTCTGGGGTCGAATGGTGCCGGGCAGCGTCGATATCGGCTCGCTTCCGACCGGAGGAGCGGAGCTCCTCGACGTGGGAGCAGCGCAACTGCGGGCCCGGCAGTCGGCGAGGCGGGAGCGCGCAGTTTGCCGGAGGCCGACCGAATCCGGGGCTGTCTCGAGAGAGCGTGGTTTTGTCGTGAAGGACGCGCCCGGCGGCGTCATCATGGAGAGGTTTTCGCTGACACCGTTCGCCGTCATGCAACCGCTTGACGATAGGCACTTGGCCGCTATGCTACGAGTCTCGCGCAAATGAGCCGGCTGCTGACGTAGCTCAATTGGCAGAGCAGCTGATTTGTAATCAGCAGGTTGCGAGTTCGATTCTCGCCGTCAGCTCTGTGCGGGTTGGGGAGGCAGCGTCGGCGGTGTCGTGGCGTGCGCGTTTCGGGTGGGGTACCCGAAGTGGCTAAACGGAGCAGACTGTAAATCTGCCGGCTTACGGCCTTCGTAGGTTCGAATCCTACCCCCACCACTGGAGTCTCGTTAGGTGGTGGTGTGGCGGTCGAGGCAACGAGTGGCGGCGGGTATCGCAGTTGCGGGAGTAGCTCAGTTGGTAGAGCGCAAGCCTTCCAAGCTTGATGTCGCGGGTTCGAGCCCCGTCTCCCGCTTGACGGGAAACAGGAACGGAGCGAAACGGAAGCGACGGCCGCGCTGGCGCGACTGGACGCGAGACGCGTTGCGGTTCCCGGTTCCCTGATCCCAGTTCCCGGTTTGCTCGCGTAGCTCAGTTGGTAGAGCACACCCTTGGTAAGGGTGAGGTCACCGGTTCAATCCCGGTCGCGAGCTCTGAAGCAGCAGGTTCGGTCGTTAGGTGGTGTTGGCACTGAGAAGTCGATGGATGGGTGCGCAAGGAACGGCCCAGCCGCAGCTGCAGATGGCAGCGCCGCTGAGGGTCGCCGGACGACGCGCGCTCGTCACTTTTCGAGCTTCGATTCTTCTTCGAGCAGGTATAGAGAGCGGCATGGCCAAGGCAAAGTTCGATCGGACTAAGCCACACGTGAACGTCGGCACCATCGGCCACGTCGACCACGGCAAGACCACGACCGACCGCAGCCCTGACGAAAGTCTCGTCGGACAAGGGCTGGGGTACGAGGCACTATCCCGTACGACGAGGTTGCCAAGGCGTCCGCGGTCACAGGGTCGTCGCGATGCGACGAAGATTCTGACGATCGCCACCACGTCACGTCGAGTACGAGACCGCCAAGCGCCACTACGCGCACGTCGACTGCCCGGGCACGCCGACTACGTGAAGAACATGATCACCGGCGCCGCGCAGATGGACGGCGCGATCCTGGTGGTCTCGGCGCTGCCGACGGCCCGATGCCGCAGACGCGCGAGCACATCCTGCTCGCCCGCCAGGTCGAACGTGCCGCGCATCGTCGTCTTCCTGAACAAGGTGCGACATGGTCGACGACCCCGAGCTGCTCGATCTGGTCGAGCTCGAGGTCGCGCGAGCTGCTGTCGGTCTACGGCTTCCCAGGCGACGAGACGCCGGTCATTCGCGGCTCGCGCGCACAGGCGCTCGAGTCTCGGCGACCCCGCCTGAGATCGCGAAGAGATCGAGGAGCTGATGCACGGCGCTCGACACTTACATCCCGCGAGCCGGTTCGCGAGACGGACCAGCCGTTCCTGATGCCGGTGGAGGACGTGTTCTCGATCACGGGCCGCAGGCACGGTTGCGACCGGTCGGATCGAGCGCGGTGTCGTCGAAGGTCGGCGAGGAAGTCGCGGTCGTCGGCTTCGACGCGACAAGAAGACGATCGTCACCGGCGTCGAAATGTTCCGCAAGCTGCTGGACGCGCGGCGAGGCGGGCGACAACGTCGGGTTGCTGCTTCGCGGCATCGCAGAAGGACGAGGTCGAGCGCGGTATGGTGCTGGCCAAGCCGGGCACGATCACGCCGCACACGAAGTTCGAGGCGGAGGTGTACGTCCTGACGAAGGAGGAGGGCGGCCGTCACACGCCGTTCTTCAAGGGCTACCGCCCGCAGTTCTATTTCCGGACGACCGATGTCACGGGCTCGCGTCGAGCTGCCCGAAGGGATGGAGATGGTGATGCCGGGCGACAACGTGCAGATGACGATCGAGCTGATCACGCCGATCGCCATGGAAGAAGCAGCTCCGGTTCGCTATCCGAGAAGGTGGCCGGACGGTTGGTGCCGGCGTGGTGACAAAGATCCTGAAATAGGGAACGGGAATAGGAATCGGAATCGAAAGCGATCCTGCCTCCCGATTCCCGATCCCGCATCCCGAGTATCAAAATGCCTCGCGACAAAATCATTCTCGGCTTGCAACGACTGCAAGAACCGCAACTACTTCACCACGAAGAACAAGCGCCTCGCATCCCGAGCGCGTCGAGTGGAAGAAGTACTGCCCGCGTTGCAACACAGCACGTCGCTTCACAAGGAAACGAAGTAACGTGGCCACCGACGTCGCTCAGCCAGAAGCCGAACTGCTTCGACTCGTCATCGTGACCCTGTACCACGAAGTCGTCGCCGAGATGAAGAAAGTCACGTGGCCCGGACCGTCGGTCAGGTTCGACAGACTCGTCGATCGAGCGTCATCGTGCTATCGCTGTTCATCGGTCTCGTGATCTGGGTCGATGGACGTCGTCCTCCAGCCAGTGCTCGTGAAGTGGATCCCGTCGCTCTTCGGGGGCTGACCATCGTGGAACACCGCTGGTACGCCATTCAGACGACCGCCGGTCACGAGAACAAGGTCCGATCGCTGATCCAGCGGAAGATCGAGCAGGATCCGCTGCCGCCCGAGGAGCGCTCCGATTCGCCAGGCGCTCGTCCCGACGCAGGAAGTCGTCGAGATCAAGAACGGCAAGAAGGTCAACGGTCGAGCGGAAGATCTATCCGGGCTACGTGCTGGTGGAGATGGCTGATGAATCAGGAGACGGCTGCACGTCATCAACGGCATCCAGGGCGTCATCAAGTTCGTCGGGCCACGATCGGCTGCCGCAGCCGCTCCGCGCCGACGAAGTCAACCGCCTGCTCGGCATCGCCGACGAGGCGGAGCAGGAAGAGCCGAAGGAGGAGATTCCGTTCCTCGTCGGTCAGGCGGTGGCGATCACCGAGGGTCCGTTCACGGACTTCAACGGAACGGTCGAAGAGGTGATGCCGGACAAGGGAAAGGTGCGCGTGTCGGTCAGCGCTGTTCGGACGGCCGACGTAGCGTTGAGCTGGATTACCTGCAGTTGAAGGGGTACTGACGCTGCAGGACTGAAGACGGGCGAAGTCGAGTGGGCACGAGCGAGCGCGAACCGTCGGCGCTCGCAGGATGGACTGCTCGATAGCTCATACGGGCCTTTGCGCGGGGCGGCCGCTGAGCGGCGAGGAGCGCACCGTCGGATACCACAACGACGTTAATCACACCGTGGAGCCACGTCGCACAGGCACGCGATGTCGCGGACTACCCGACAACCCGCCAGGAATCAGCGTTAGGCAAGGCAGCTGATGGCTGCGGCTGAGGCAGCGTGCGCAGTACAGGAGTACGATGGCAAAGAAGGTCACTGGATTCGTCAAGCTGCAGATCCCGGCGGGCAAGGCGAATCCGGCCCTCCGGTGGGTACGGCTCTCGGTCCGCAGGGGATCAACATCATGGCGTTCTGCAAAGAGTTCAATCGCTCGGACGCAGGGCCAGGATACGATCCTCCCGGTCGAGATCACGATCTTCTCGGACAAGTCCTTCACCTTCATCACTCAAGACGCCGCCCGCGGCCGATGCTGCTGAAGAAGGAAGCGGGGATCGAGAAGGGATCGGGACAGCCGAACCGCAACAAGGTCGGCAACGGTCACCAAGGCGCAGGTCCGCAAGATCGCCGAGATCAAGATGCCCGACCTCAACTCGCGACTCGATCGAGTCCGCGATGGCGATGGTCGCCGGCGCGGCGCGCTCGATGGGCCTGGAGGTCATCGACTGATGCGCGACGCACGGCAAGAAGTACAGCGCCGCCGCGAAGAAGCGCGACATCGCGGCGACGTATCAGCCGCGGCAGGCGCTCGAGATCGTGAAGACGTCGGCGTTCGCGAAGTTCGATGAGACCGTCGAGATCGCGGTGCGCCTCGGCGTCGATCCGCGGCACGCCGATCAGGTCGTGCGCGGCACGGTCGTGCTGCCGGCCGGCACCGGCAAGTCGGTCCGCGTGCTCGTCATCGCCGTCGGCGACAAGGCGCAAGGAAGCCGAAGCGGCCGGCGCCGATTTCGTCGGCGCCGAGTATCATCGCAGAAGATCAAGGACGGCTGGCTCGACTTCGACGTGCTCATCGCGACGCCGGACCAGATGGGTCAGCTCGGCGCGCTCGGCCGCGTGCTCGGTCCGCGCGGTCTGATGCCGAACCCGAAGGCCGGCACGGTGACGTTCAACGTCGCGCAGCGCGGTGCGCGAGACGAAGGCGGGCAAGATCGAGTTCCGCGTCGACAAGGCGCGGCAACGTGCACGCCGCCGATCGGCAAGGTCTCGTTCGGCCTCGAGGCGCTGGAGACGAACTTCACGGCGTTCATGGATCAGATCGTCCGCGTCGAAGCCGGCCGCGGCGAAGGGCGTCTACGTCACGCAACGTCTCGGTGTCGAGCACGATGGGCCCCGGCGTCGCGATCGACACCACCCTCTACCGGTAACGAGCGATGAAGACGACCGAGAAAGAGCAGCTCGTCATCGAGCTGCAGAGAGAAGATCAAGGGCGCCAAGGCGCTCTACTACACCGACTTCACCGGGCTGAACGTGAAGCGGATGACGGAGCTCCGCCGCCGCCTGCGCAAGGCGGGCGTCGAGTACGTCGTCATCAAGAACACGCTCGCGCCTGCGCGCGGTCAACGAGAGCGGCCTGGTCGGCGAGCGCGTCTGCAGCGGTCCGACGGGCCTCGTCGTCGGCGAAGGATCCGGTCGCGCGCCGCCAAGGTGCTCACCGACTTCGCCAAGGAGAACGATCAGAACGCCCGGCGGTGAAGGGCGGCTTGTTCGACGGGAAGCGCGATCGACCAGGCGCAGGTGAAGAAGCTGGCCTCGATGCCGTCGCGCGAGCAGATGCTCGCCGAGCTCGGCGCCGGACTTGCAGTCGCCGATGGCGGCATTCGTCGGCGCGCTGAACGGCCTGCTGTACGATGTTCGTCGGCGCGCTCGAAGCGCTGCAAGCGCGCAGCGCGAAGGCGCGTCGCAGTAGAACCCAGGCGGTCAGCCTGACTCGTAACTAACGACCCCAGGATACGCCTGGTATTACACTAGGAGATACAGACAATGGCCAACGCGACGCATGAGCAAGGACGAGATTCTCGACGCGATCGGCAACATGTCCGTCTTCGAGCTCGCCGAGCTGATCGAAGCCTTCAAGACGAAGTTCAACGTCACGATCGCGGCCGCCCCGGTGCGGCGCTGCGCCGGCGGCTGGTGGCGGCGGCGCGGCCGCTGCCGGCGGTCGAAGAGCAGACCGAGTTCGACGTCGTGCTCAAGGAAGCCGGCGCGAAGAAGATCCAGGTCATCAAGGTCGTGCGCGAGCTGACCGGCCTCGGCCTCAAGGAAGCCAAGGACCTGGTCGATGGCGCGCCGCAGACCGTGAAGGCCGGCGTCTCGAAGGACGAGGCCGCCGCAGGTCAAGGCCAAGCTGGAAGAGCAGGGCGCGGCCGTCGAAGTGAAGTAAGCGGGCGACGTGCGGGACGGCAGCGGGATCGGCTCGATCCAGCTCCGCGTCCCGCTGCCAGCTCCGATCTCGCTCACTTCACCTGCGACGCACTAGTGATCAACGATCCTCGCACTCACAACTCAGTTCGTCGTAGTCCGCCTCGACGGCGCGCGCTGATCGCGCGGCGCCGGGCTCGGCCGTTTTCGCCTGCGCCCGGGTGAACAATGCCTGAACTGATGAAGCAGATTTCCTTCGCGAAGCTCGACCAGGGGATGGAGATGCCCCACCTCCTCGACATCCAGACGCGCGCCTTCGAGGCGCTGCTGCAGCTGGATGCCGCGTCGCACGACCGCGAGGACATCGGTCTCGAACGGGTCTTCAAAGACCTGTTCCCGATCGCCGACGTCCACGAGAACTTCTCGCTCGAGTTCGTGCAGCTACTCGCTCGGCGAGCCGAAGTACTCCGTCGAGGAGTGCATCGAGCGCGACATGACGTACTCGGCGCCGCTCAAGGCGACGCTGCAGCTCGTCATCAACGAGGTCGTCGAACGAGCGGCAAGCGGCCCGCGCAACATCATCGAGAAGGAGGTCTATCTCGGTGAGCTGCCGCTGCTCACGCCGCTCGGCACGTTCGTCATCAACGGCGCCGAGCGCGTCATCGTCAGCCAGCTCCACCGGTCGCCCGGCGTGGTGTTCGAGGAGTCGACGCACCCGAACGGCCAGCGCCTGATCTCGGCGCGCATCATCCCGTTCCGCGGCTCGTGGGTCGAGTTCACGGTCGACATCCACGACGTCGATCTACGTCCACATCGACAAGAAGAAGAAGTTCCCGGCCACCGCGCTCCTGCGCGCGTTCGGCTACGGGAGCAACTCGCGACATCCTCCGCCTCTTCTTCGCCGTCCGCGACCTCGACCTCACCAAGAAGCGCGAGAGCCGCACGGACGTGCGCGAGGTGCTCGGCGCCATCATCGCCGAGGACATCGCGCTCGCCGGCGAAGCCACGCCGACCGACGCGCCCAAGGCGCAGCACCAAGAAGGCCGACGCGCCGAGCGCGAGCGGCCGAGAACGTGCTGCTCGTCAAGGAAGGCGACGAGCTCACCGAAGAGGTCTTCAACCGCCTCCGCCGCCAGAGCATCGACGACGGTCAAGGTCTTCGCGTCGTACATGACGATCGATCTGCGCGACGAAGCAGGACGCGATCGAGCGCGGCGAGCGCCCGGCGCGCCGCCATGCTCGCGCGTCGACGTCGTCGATCCGGCGACGGCGAAGTGATCGCCGAGGCCGGCCAGAACGCTCACCGACACGATCATCAAGAAGCTCCGCAAGGCGGAGATCAACAAGGTGCAGCGTGTTCGTCGCCGTCGGGCCGCGCCGAGTCGACGCTGATCAAGAACACGCTGGCCAAGGATCCGACGCACAGCGAGAAGGAGTCGCTGGCGCAGATCTACGCGCTGCTCCGTCCGGGCGACGCGCCGGACGCGCGAGACCGCGCAAGCAGGCGCTCGAGCGGCTGTTCTTCTCGCCCAAGCGCTACGACCTCGGCCGCGTGGGCCGCTACAAGATCAACCAGCGGCTCGGCACTGAACATGCCGGCCGAGCTACGACGGTGCTCATCGAAGGAAGACTTCGTCGCGATCATCCGCTACCTCGTCGAGCTGCACGAGGGCCGCGGCCACGTCGACGACATCGACCACCTCGGCAACCGCCGCATTCGCTCGGTCGGCGAGCTGATCGCCAACCAGTTCTCGGTCGGCCTGTCGCGCATGGCGCGCCTGGTGAAGGAGCGCATGTCGATCAACACCGATCCGGAGAAGATCTCGCTCGACGACCTCGTCAACGCGCGCACGGTGTCGCGCCGTGATCCAGGCGTTCTTCGGATCGTCGCAGCTGTCGCAGTTCATGGATCAGACGAACCCGCTCGCCGAGCTGACGCACAAGCGTCGTCTGTCGGCGCTCGGACCGGGCGGTCTGACGCGCGAGCGCGCCGGCTTCGAAGTGCGCGACGTGCACTACTCGCAGTACGGCCGCATGTGCCCGATCGAGACGCCGGAAGGTCCGAACATCGGACTCATCACGTCGCTCGCCTGCTACGCGCGGGTCAACGACCTCGGCTTCGTCGAGACGCCGTACCGCGTCGTGAAGAACGGCAAGGTGACCGACGAGATCGCGTGGCTCGACGCCAACCGCGAAGAGGACGTCGATCATCGCGCAGGCGAACGCGCAGCTCGACGCCGGACGGCACGTTCGTCGACGAGCTCGTGCTCTGCCGCCAGCGCGGCGACTTCCCGCTCGCTGCCGCCGGATCGCATCGACTACATGGACGTCGCGCCGGAGCAGCTCGTCTCGATCGCCGCGGCGCTCATTCCGTTCCTCGAGCACGACGACGCCAACCGCGCGCTGATGGGCTCGAACATGCAGCGCCAGGCGGTGCCGCTTCTCAATCCGCGCACGCCGCTCGTCGGCACGGGGCTCGAGGAGAAGGTGGCCACGCGACTCCGGGCGCCGTCGTCATCGCGCGCCGCGCCGGCGTCGTCACGCGCGTCACGGCCGACGAGATCATCGTCGACGCCGGCGCCGGCCGAGCGACGCAAGGCAGCGACGACGATCGTCCGCTGGCGCGTCTCACGCAGCACGACCGCTACCGCCTCAAGAAGTACTGGCGCACCAACCAGGACACCGCGATCAACCAGCGTCCGCTCGTCGCGCAGGGCCAGAAGGTGAAGGCGGGCGACGTGCTCGCCGACGGCGCCGCGACCGAGACGGGCCAGCTCGCGCTCGGCGCCAACGTGACCGTGGCGTTCATGCCGTGGTACGGACACAACTTCGAAGACGCCATCGTGCTCTCCGAGCGCCTGGTGAAGGACGACGTCTATTCGTCGATCCACATCCAGGAGCTCGAGCTGCACGTCCGCGACACCAAGCGCGGTCAGGAAGAGATCACGCGTGAAATCCCGAACGTCTCGGAAGAGGCGCTGCGTCGACCTCGACGAGCGCGGCATCGTCCGCATCGGCGCGCACGTGAAGCCGGGCGACATCCTCGTCGGCAAGATCACGCCGAAGGGCGAGACCGAGCTGTCGCCGGAAGAGAAGCTGCTCACGGCGATCTTCGGCGAGAAGGCGAAGGACGTGAAGGATTCGTCGCTCAAGGTGCCGCCGGGCATGGAAGGCGTGGTCATCGACGTGAAGATCTTCTCGCGCATCGAAGATCAGGTCGTCGAGAAGGATCGCGGCGAGCGCATCGGTGAAGTCCGCCGCCTCGAGGGCGACGAGAAGATCCGCGTCAACGAAGTGCGCGACGTCGGAGCTGCGTCGAGCTGCTCGACGGCCAGGACGATCGCGCTCGGCGCTCAAGTCGGGCACGGTCGAGGAGGCGATTCCGGCCGGCACCAAGCTGACGCCGCGAGTCGCTGCGCGAGATGAAGCTCGCCGTCGATCGACCTCAAGACGCTGCGCGTCGAGAACAAGCAGCGTCAACGAGCGGATCCGTCAGATCATCGACGCGTCGCAACGACGAGAAGGCGCAAGATCGAGGAGAAGGCGGAAGAGCGCATCGACCGCATTCTGCAGCCGGATGAGCTGCCGCCGGGCGTCATCCAGCTCGTGAAGGTCTACCTCGCCGAGAAGCGCAAGGTCTCGGTCGGCGACAAGATGGCCGGACGCCACGGCAACAAGGGTATCGTCGCCCGCGTCGTGCCCGAGGAGGACATGCCGTTCCTCCCCGACGGCCGTCCGGTCGACATCGTGCTCAACCCGCTCGGCGTGCCGAGCCGAATGAACGTCGGGCAGATCCTCGAGACGCACCTCGGGTGGGCCGCGAAGATCCTCGGCTTCTACGCCAAGACGCCGGTGTTCCAGGGCGCCAACGAGCGCGAGATCGGACTGCTGCTCAAGCTGGCCGGCGTGCACGTGGGCTGCGCAGCGCGCTCGAGCTGCAGGCACGCCGGCGCCGACGATCACCGACGACGGACGTTCGCAGACGCTGCTCGGCGGACATCGAGCCGGATCGCAGCGCAGCGGCGAGCGCGTTCGAGCGGCTCGAGGAGGCGACGCTCAACGACCTCGGCGGGCGCGCGATGTCGCAGGAGACGCGCGACGTGTTCCACCGCGATCCGCGACTTCCTCGCCGGCGCGGCGAAGGAGCTGGCCGAGCGCGAGCGATCGGCGACTCGAGCAACCAGATCGCGTTCCACACGGCGTGGGTCGACGACGAGACGCAGTCGGCGCGGCGAAGCGCGCCGAGTACAAGGCGGCGCTCAAGCAGCTCGAGAAGCGCGAGCGATGGAGCCGGCGGACCTGCTCGAACGAGCAGGAGCTGCCGGCGCTCGCCGGCATGCTCGGCAAGAAGTCGGAAGCCGACGTCGACGCGGCGGCGGTGCGAGCTGATGCGCCTCGCCGGACTCACGCCGTGCGGCAAGGTGCGGCTGCGCGACGGCCGCAGCGGCGAGACGTTCGCGTCGCCGGTGACGGTCGGCGAGATCTACATGCTGAAGCTCTCGCACCTGGTGGACGACAAGATCCACGCGCGCAGCATCGGACCGTACTCGCTCGTCACGCAGCAGCCGCTCGCCGGTAAGGCGCAGTTCGGCGGCCAGCGCTTCGGAGAGATGGAAGTGTGGGCGCTCGAAGCGTACGGCGCCGCGCACGTGCTGCAGGAAATCCTGACGGTCAAGTCGGACGACGTGAACGGCCGCAGCCGCGTGTACGAGGCGATCGTGAAGGGTCAGAACCTGCCGGAGCCGGGCATTCCGGAGTCGTTCAACGTGCTCGTGAAGGAACTGCAGGCGCTGGGCATCAAGGTCACGATGGGACAGAGCGTCGACGGGTTCTGGGGCACGGATCGACACGGATCGTCGGCAACGGCAATGGGAGCGAGGATAATCGATGATTGATTTCCGCAGCGTGCGCGAGCCAGCGCGTCAGCTCGTTCGACTTCATTCAGGTCCGGATCGCCTCCCCGGAGGAGATCCGCGGACCCAAGGACCCAAGGAGCGCGAGCGCCTGGAGCTGCAGGGCCTGCGCACCTGGTGGTCGTGGGGCGAAGTCACCAAGCCCGAGACGATCAACTACCGCTCGTTCAAGCCGGAGAAGGACGGCCTGTTCTGCGAGCGCATCTTCGGTCCGGTCAAGGACTGGGAATGCCATTGCGGCAAGTACAAGCGCATCCGCTATCGCGGCGTGATCTGCGACCGCTGCGGCGTCGAAGTGACGCTGTGCAAGGTGCGTCGCGAGCGCATGGGTCACATCGAGCTCGCCGTGCCGGTCGCGCACATCTGGTTCTTCAAGACGCTGCCGCAGCCCGATGGGCAACCTGCTCGACATCACGCTGCGTGATCTCGAGAAGGTCATCTACTACTCGAACTACGTCGTCATCGAGCCGGGCGAGCAGGAAGTCGCAGCCGAACCAGCTGCTCGACGAGGACGAGTACCTCGACGCTGCGCACCGAAGGCGAAGGAAGAGGGCGACGCGCGCGTTCATCGCCGACATCGGCGCGCCCGCCGTGCGCGAGCTGCTCGCGCCGCTCGACGTCGACAAGCTCGCCGACGACGCTGCGCGCGTCGGTGGTCGACCGAGACGTCGCAGCATCGCAAGAAGATGCTGCTCAAGCGGCTCAAGATCGTCGACGCGTTCCGCAACTCGGGCGACGTCGGGCGACACGCGCAACACGTCCGGAGTGGATGATCCTCGACGTCGATGCCGGTGATTCCGCCGGATCTGCGTCCGCTCGTGCCGCTCGACGGCGGCCGCTTCGCGACGTCGGATCTGAACGATCTCTATCGCCGCGTCATCAACCGCAACAACCGTCTGCAGAAGCTGATCATGCACCGCGCGCCGGAAGTCATTCTCCGGAACGAGAAGCGCATGCTGCAGGAAGCGGTGGACGCGTTGTTCGACAACGGCCGCCGCTCGAAGGCGATTCGCGGCCGCGGCAAGCGTCCGCTCAAGTCGCTGTCCGACATGCTCAAGGGCAAGCAGGGCCGGTTCCGCCAGAACCTGCTCGGCAAGCGCGTGGACTACTCGGGCCGTTCGGTCATCGTCGTCGGTCCCGAGCTCCAGCTGCACCAGTGCGGCTTGCCCAAGCTGATGGCGCTCGAGCTGTTCAAGCCGTTCATCATCCACAAGCTCGTCGAGAAGGGCATCGCCGAGACGGTGAAGCGCGCCAAGAAGATCGTCGAGCGCGAGTCGCCGGAGGTGTACGAGATCCTCGAAGAGATCATCCGCGATCACCCGGTGCTGCTGAACCGCGCGCCGACGCTGCACCGCCTGGGCATCCAGGCGTTCGAGCCGGTGCTGGTCGAGGGCAAGGCCATTCGTATTCACCCGCTCGTCTGCGCGGCGTTCAACGCCGACTTCGACGGTGACCAGATGGCCGTGCACGTGCCGCTGTCGTTCGAGGCGCAGCTCGAGGCGCGCCTGCTCATGCTGTCGTCGAACAACATTCTCAAGCCGTCGGACGGACGTCCGGTCGCCGAGCCGCAGCCAGGACATCGTGCTCGGCTGCTACTTCGCGACCAAGGCGCCGGTCGAATTTCGACAACGGTCGACGCCAAGGCGCTGCGCGCGGTTCACCGACGTCGGCCGAGGTCGAGATGGAGCTCGCGCTCAAGCGTGCTGAACTGCCACACGCCGGTGCATGTATCTGCGTGCGACGGACGACGACGGCGCAGCGCTGGGAGAAGACGACGGCCGGCCGCGTGCTGTTCAACGCGATCGTGCCGACGGAGCTCGGCTTCAAGAACACGCGACATGAAGAAGAAGGCGCTGTCGGAGCTGGTGTTCGAGTCGCTACCGCAAGGCCGGGCTGGCCGCGACGGTGCAGTTCCTCGATCGCCTGAAGGAGTTCGGCTTCGCCAACGCCACGCGCGGCGGCGTGTCGATCGGCATCGAAGACCTCGACATCCCGACGGACGAAGGCAGCAGCTGCTCGACGAGGCGACGAGCGCGTCGAGCGGTTCCAGCGCGCGTACTCAGACCGGACAACATCACGAACGGCGAGCGCTACAACAAAGTCATCGACACCTGGACGCACGCGAACTCCGACATCGCCGACGCGATGGTCAAGGCGATGCGCGAGTCGAAGGGCGGGTTCAACCCGGTGTTCATGATGTTCGACTCCGGCTCAGCGCGGTAGCCGCGACCAGATCCGCCAGCTGGCGGGTATGCGCGGACTGATGGCGAAGCCGCAGAAGAAGCTCACCGGCGGCATCGGCGAAATCATCGAGAGCCCGATCAAGTCGAACTTCCGTGAAGGTCTGTCGGTGCTCGAGTACTTCATCTCGACGCACGGCGCCCGTAAGGGTCTGGCCGACACGGCGCTCAAGACGGCCGACGCCGGCTACCTCACGCGTCGCCTCGTGGACGTCGCGCAGGACGTGACGATCACCGAGGAGGATTGCGGCACGATCCAGGGCCTCGAGATCGTCCGCGCTGAAGGAAGGCGAGGACATCATCGAGCCGTTGTCGGAGCGCATCGTCGGCAACGTGGCGGCCGAGGACGTCGAGGATCCGCACGAGCTGCGACGAGTCGGTCGCGCACGCTGCTGGTCGAAGCCGGCGCAGCTGATCGACGAGGAGACGGCGCGCGCAGATCGAGGAGTCGGGCATCGAGACGGTGAAGATCCGCTCGGTCCTCACCTGCGAGGCCAAGCGCGGTCTCTGCCGCATGTGCTACGGCCGCAACCTGGCGACCATGGACATGGTGGACCTGGGCGAGGCGGTCGGCATCATCGCCGCGCAGTCGATCGGCGAGCCGGGCACGCAGCTCACGCTGCGCACGTTCCACATCGGCGGCACGGCGGCGCGTATCGCCGAGCAGACGGCGCGCAAGTCGAAGGTCGCCGGCGTCGATCGAGTACGGCGACCGGCTGGTCGTCGTCACCAACGCCGGAAGGCCAGCGGATCGTCACGTCGTACGAGGGCGAGATTCTCATCAAGGCCGTCGAGCGACAAGAACGCCGGCGATCGGCGGCGCGCCTGCCAGGTGCCGCTCGGCGCCATCGCTCATGGTCGAGGACGGCGCCGAGGTGAAGCGCGACCAGGTGATCTTCACCTGGGATCCGTACACGAACCCGATCATCGCCGACGTCGAAGGCACGGTGCGGTTCGTCGACATCGTCGAGGACGAGTCGGTGTCCGAGGAGCTCGACGAGCTCACCGGTCTGCGCCAGCGCGTCATCATCGAAGACCGCGAGAAGAAGCTCCACCCGCACATCGAGATCGTGCAGGAGAAGGGCGGGAAGGAGAAGCGTGTCCGCGACTTCATCATCCCGGCGGGCGCGCAGCTCACCGTGGAGGACGGCCAGAAGATCTACGCCGGCACGACGCATCGCCAAGGTCGGCCGCGAGGCGTACAAGACGCGCGACATCACGGGCGGTCTGCCGCGCGTCGCCGAGCTGTTCGAGGCGCGTCGTCCGAAGGATCCGGCGACGATCTCGGAGATCGACGGCGTCGTGCGGTTCGGCGAGATCAAGCGCGGCAAGCGCGAGATCTTCGTCGCACCGATCGACGCGACGGCTCGCTCGACGAGGCGCGGAGCCGCAGCTGTACGAGGTGCCGGCCGGCAAGCACTTGCGCGTGCACGAGGGCGACCGCGTGCGCGCCGGCGACCGCCTGACCGAGGGTCCGGTCAATCCGCACGACATTCTGCGGATCAAGGGCCCGCGCGCGGTGCAGGAGTACCTGCTCAACGAAGTGCAGGAGGTGTACCGCCTGCAGGGCGTGAAGATCAACGACAAGCACATCGGCGTGATCGTGCGCCAGATGCTGCAGAAGGTGCGCGTCGTCGAGCCGGGCGACACCGAGTTCCTCGAGGGCGAGCACGTGGACAAGCTCGATCTTCCGCGACGAGAACGAGCGGGCGATGAAGAAGAAGGAGCAAGCCGGCCGACGGCGGAGCCGTTGCTGCTCGGCATCACCAAGGCGAGCCTCACGACGCAGTCGTTCATCTCGGCGGCGTCGTTCCAGGAGACCACGCGGGTGCTGACCGACGCGGCGATCCGCGGCGCGAAGGACGACCTGCTCGGCCTCAAGGAGAACATCATCATCGGCCACCTGATCCCGGCCGGTACGGGTATGTACCGGTATCAGGAAGTCGACATGGATGTGTGGAGTTGCCAGAAGGCTCTGAGCCGATGCCGGAGCCGAGCCCGTCGCGGCGCTGCCAGTCAGCGCTGGAGTCCGCCCTTCCCGTTCGGCGACGAGTAGCGCTGAATGAAGGCGGGAAAAGAAAGCGCGCCGGCTTTCGCCGGCGCCTTTCTCTTCTCATCCAACCCAGCCGCCGCATAGCGCCCGCCAGAACCGAACGCCGGCGCCAAGGCGCAAAACCGCGCACTTCCTCGAGGCGATTGGACCGTGCCGGATCTTGCCGGTGAACGTCTCCGCGCGCGAGCAGCCAGGCGCGACACGGAAGATGGGCACTCTTTGGGCAGGCGGTAGAGAATCGCCGCTTCGGCTTCTGATGCCGGTGCTCGGGTTTTTTTGCCGCAGCCGTACCCGACGCTGCCTTGTCCGGCGCAAACATCGCCGCACCGCTGATGTACGTGCGCAATCCGGCCGCCGCCGATGCTGATCGTACGCTTGGAAACGCCGGCCAACAACAATGTCGTAGATCTCGTCCTGATGCGCTGGACAGCGCGCGCTTGCCGACGCCGGCGAAAACCGTGAACGCGGGCGGAGGAAGAGCAGCACGCGAGCGTCTGCGCTGATCACTTTCGGTCTGCGTGCCGAAGGTGCCCGACAGTGACCGGAAGTAGATGCCGGCGCCCTTGCCCCGCGCCAGGACTTCGACACCGCGAATCCGAGCCGGCGGTTGGAAGTGACGGTGTTGAGGGAAGTCGTAGTTCCGTTCGCCGGAAATCGCGAAGCCACCGATGCGGAACTCGGCCTGCTCGGTGCCTTCGTGCTGCTTGGCGGCTGGAAGTGCCGCCGCAGGCGCTACTGGATAGCCGAAAGATTCGAAGGCCAGCGCCAGGAAGGCGGCGCACAGCAAACAGAGTGCGCATCAGCGGACTCCCAGTTCAGAACGTCAGCACTGTCTTGTATTCGGTGACGCGCCGCCGATTACTGCACCTTTGTGCATCCGCGACACTTTTCTGGAAGGCTTCGCCTGCGGCCTTTGTTGGCCGCGACGTTCTCTGGAATCAGCTTGCCATGGTCCATGAACCCGGCGGCGAGCGTGACGATGACCAGGCCGCCCGCGACGCCCATGCCCCTTGCTGTCCGCGCCTTTGCTGTTGGTTGACACCGGCGGCAAGGCCACCGTCACCATGCAGCTGTGACGACGCGAAGAACGCCGCGCCACCGACGAGCAGCGCCGGGAGGATGGCCTTTTGCGCGCCGAACTTGCCGTGGTGCGTTCCCTTGAGCATCTTCGACGAGTCCATCTCTTCGTCGGCAGGGAAGCGAACGTCAGGGCCGGAGCGTCGACCTTGAGCCCATACTGAGCCGTGACCGTGTCGCCGCGGCCGCCGGGCTCGTACGCCGTCACGAGCACGGTGTAATCGCCAGTGCTGAAGATCGGCTTTTCATCGCAGCATCGTCTTGAACTTGATGTCGCCTTCAGCGGTGCCGGCGAGCGAGTCCACGACGGCGACCGTGCCGCCGTTCTTGGCCGAGATGATCGAGGCGAAACAGGCCCGGCTTGTTCGACTTGAAGTGCACCTTGGCCGTGCCGTCAACGCCGATCGCCGTCTGCACTGGCTTCTGCCCGTGACCTGCACTCCGAAGGTGGTGCGCCGCGCCTCTTCCATGAGCGAATCCGGGCCGGCCCCACGTCAACTCCTGCGGCATCTTGGCGTCGTAGTTCGTCTTGAGCAATTGCTTCAAGGTCGCCAGAGCCACCGCGCGCTTCTGATCCTTGACCTCTTCCGGAAAGTTGCGGCGGCTGCCATCACCATCTGCGCCCGGGCGCGCTGGGCGGCGGTCGCCGACTGCATTGTCGGTACGCGACGGGCGATCCGAGTCAGCAGTCGGATACTCTGAAGTCGTTGAACGCCGTCGATCGCCAGCTCGATGACGTCGTCGATGGGATTGCTCTGCGCGCGCGCCGTCCCAGCCGCGGCCACAGTGATGAAGGCAAAGCCAGCATCGCCAGCCTGCGTACGGCAATTCTCATTGGCATCCACTCTGCAAAGCGCCGGACCGATGAAGTCGGCTGTGTACCTGGATGCAACGTTGACGGTTGTATTTCCCACGGCGTGGTGCATTTGGCCGGCATGATGGTGAGCTTCTACGATCTCACCATCGGGAATATTAGCAATACGTAACTGAACGAAGTACATC
>ERZ1370068.3995-contig-3091_pt1 | contig 22450 bp, 32 predicted proteins | sample MGYA00561227_ERZ1370068 | MGnify/ENA primary metagenome ERZ1370068 (study PRJEB38410, sample SAMEA6850437) | metagenome | study: Metagenomic assessment of the ecological functions of the soil: analysis of the soil microbiota associated with the... | reverse complement strand
GTAATACTTCGTTCAGTTACGTATTGCTTGTTGACCGCGCTCAGCGCGTTTCACTGGCGAAGCCTCGCCGCCATCGTGATCGAACTCGGCGCAGGGAACCCGGCGAGACGACGCTGGCCACCGTGACGATCGCCTTGTCATGGGCGACGGTGCATACGGTGTTTTCACTGCACTACGCGCACGAATATCTATCGCGGCGGACAAAGCCGCGGCGGGGCTGCGCGTTTCCGAGCGGCGACACGCACGACGAGGCCGGATTACTGGGACTTCGTCTATTTCTCGTTCGTGATCGGCATGACCGCGCAGGTTTCCGACGTCGGCATCACCGACAAGATCATCCGCCGCACCGTCGACCGTGCACGGCATCATCTCGTTCGTGTTCAATACACCGCGCTGGTCGCGCTGACGGTCAACATCGCGGCCAGCGCGGTCTAATAAAGCGCCCAAATCAAGCCCCCGGCCTTGAACCGAGACCCATAACCCTGCCGCCAAGACTCAGATGAGCCGCGGCCCAGACGTCACGTAACGCCCGCCTGCGATTAAGGGCACACGCCCGATGATCGCCCCGAACGAATGGCAGCCCGCCGCACGCTCTGGCCGGTAAGCGGCCGGCCATCGACCCTGAAGTCGGTGCACGAGAGCCCGACAAAAACTCCCTTTGGTTGCGGCGGAACGCGCCGCTCCCTCCCGGGCGTCCCTGTCGCGTGGCGACCGGCTTCCTGGCACGACGCTTCTCGCATTCATTGTCGTCATTGACGAACGATCCTCCGCACACGTGATCCTGGGTGCAGCGCTCGCCGTCGGCCTTGTAGCCGTGCTCGCAGACCAGCGGGCAGACCCGCGCCGTCTTCTGCTTGATCGTATCGAGCGCATCGGTCGATGGCCAGCTTGGTGTCGAGCCTGGTTTGGCGTAGCGGTTGAACAGCGTCAGCGAACGCTGCGATGACGTATTCCAGTTGCCGTCGGCTTCCGCGCTGAGGCAGCCGACGCGGCGCAATTCGGCCTGCACCGACTTGGTAACGTCGGCCTGCGGCGGTCCGCATCAAGGCGCAGTTGCGGCATGTCACGGCCTACGTCTTGTCGGTAGCAGGCCTTGTCGGTAGCAGCCTTGTCGGCGGCGGCCCTTTCGGCGGCGATGCGCTTCTGTTCGGCTGCAGCGGCCTGGTCCTGCGCCGACCTGCTTGGCCTTTTCAGCCGCGATGCGCGCCTGCTCGGCGGCCTTCGCCTCGGCTTCGGCCTTTGCCTGCTGCGTCTTCTGGGCGCCCTCGGCGGCGAGCCGCGCCCGCTCCTGCTCGGCCAGCCGCGCCTTCTCGGTCGCAGCGACGCGCGTTTCTTCGGCGGCGATCTTGTCGAGCTGAAGCTTGGCAAGGCTGGCGTAGAAGCCATCTGGATATTGCGCGAGGAACGCGTTGAGCGCGCTCCTGTTGCCGATCTGCAGCGCCAGTTCGTAATCGCGGCGCGCTTCGGCCTGCGCGTTGAGGGTGGGCCGCAGGGGCGGCTGCCGCGGCGGGCGCCGGGCGAGCCGGGGCCGGCACCAGCGGCACGTCTTCACCGCCGAGCGAACCGTACACAAAGGGTTCCTGCTTGTTGCCGGTGGTCTTGAGCACCTCGTCGCGGACAAAGCCGAAGGCCCGGCGCACGTCGAGCCCGGGCTTCGTCAGGTGGTGCGACAGCGCTGCCGTAAACGGGCTGTTCTTGCCGTCGCCGTCGGCGGCCGTGGAGCCGGCCTTGGCCGAATAGGCGATCAGGACGTTCGGGCTGGTCGGCTCGACCTTGGCGAGACCCTGCCCGATCGCGCGCGAAGCCACCGTCCGCTTCATGGTCCTGGAAAACGGATTGTCGCGGCAGGCGTCGAGGATCACGAGCCGCAATTTCTTGGCCGGCTCGATCGCGATCAGGACGCGGTCGAGCGACAGAGCTTCGTCATAGACGTCGGTGTCGCGTTCCAGCCGTGCATCCACCGGAATCAGGTAATTGCCGCCGTCCACCTCGATGCCGTGGCCGGCGTAATAGACGACGGCGATATCGGCATCGCGCGCGCGGTCGGCGAAATCGCGCAGCGCGCGCCTGGTGTCGGCCGCCGGCGAGATCGCGGCGGAATCGACGACATCGAAGCCGGCGTCTTTCAGCGTCGACGCGATCTTGGCGCTGTCGTTAACCGGATTGGCGAGCGGTGCGACATTTTGGTAAGCGGAATTGCCCAGCACCAGCGCCACGCGCTTCTCGGCAAGGGCCGGCCCGCAGACCAGCAGGGATGCGGCCGCTGCCAGCATCCATCGAAACAATCCTAAAGATCCAGATTTCATCATGACGCTTCCGGAGCCTCGCACTTTCTACCACACCAGCCTGCCATCAGAAGCCGCAGCCGGGTAGGGAGTTAAATCACCATCCACGCTGACGTGGTGTGCGTTTGCTATATCCTTAATCAGGCGAACACGTCGCCAGGTTCGGCCATCGCTGGATCCATTTTCCGCCGGGTTCCCGGCGGCGTAAAGAACCGCGCCTGTAGCGGCGAACACGCGATGCTTCCGCGCCGATGCTTGAGCGTTCGCCTTTTCTCAATGGCTGCAACCAGCCGGTTCATGGCTTAATTCAACTCGAACAAGCCGTTTCCGGGAGGAAACGTGACCGCTGACCGATCGACCGTCGGAGGCCGTGGTCAGGCACTCATTGACGACGGCCTTGTACGAGGCCGATGCCGACAAGCTGCCGGCGATATCTTCCGACCCATCGCGCCGACTTGCGCTGGCTGGAGAAAGGGCGAGCTGCAGGTCCTGACCGTGCCGGACTGGCTCGATCGCGTGCGCAAGCGCCCTTCGCCAAGGCCGAGGGCAAGCCGCGCGAGGATTTCATCGTCACCATCGACCGCTCCGACGAGTCGACGCGCTTCATCAAGGTGCCTGCCAGTTGCCGCCGCGCTATTTCACCGACTATCTGGTGGCGATGAAACTGCAGCGACGGCTGGCAGATCGTCTCGAAATCGTATCGTTACGATCTGCGCGGTAGTAGCCACTCAGGCTGCTGCACCAGCCACTGGGCGTAACCTCCGTGCCGCCGCACCTCGGGGAGGGTAACGGCGGGCATTACCTGCCTTATTTCACATGAATTCCGAACAATCGGGGGGACGAGGCCGCTGCTACGACCAGTATATGGCCCATGCCATTTGTTGCGATTTTGAGGTCAACTTTGCACCAGTCTACGGACATACGCAACAGCGCGAAGCACTTCTGTTAGGTGCCCCAAAGCGGAAACAGCGCGGGAAATGCTAAGGCCTTTGAATCCTTGATCGAAGTCGGGCCAGCGTTCGCAATATCTGTCTTGCTGCCCCCGAGTTGCGATCCATCCAGTCTGAAGTTTTCTGAAAATATTCGGGTAACCAAGGCGGCTTCTTCGCAATCCTGTGGTGATCGGTTCGTCCGTCATTTCAAAGTGTGATCGCATTCCGTGCCTTGTGGCGTCGCTTGCAAATCGTTCGGATCGACTTCCAGGGACGGTTTTCCGGATCGTTGACATCCGCGAATGACACGGTCAGGAAGGTCCGCCAGGGCCAATAACTTCGCAGGCCGCGCATGCCAGCAAGGCGCGATATGCCACCGAAGAAGTCATCTCTCCGCGTGCGGACCGTAGAGCCGAGCAAAATCGTCCCCCGGCCAATCCCAAATCGCGTTCCCGCCCGGCTTCGCATGAAGATGACTGGTCAACAGAGCAATTAAGGGCTTGCGGGGCTAGGTCAAATGCAGGGCTTCTCCGCGAAGCTTGTGCGGCGTTCCGCGAGCGGGGATTGAGGCTTCCCAAAACCCCACTCAGTCACGCTGCCCTGCGCTTGACGCCTTCTGGAGTGTTGACGGCTAGTGTAGGCTTGGCGAAAACTCGCGCTTTTGCCACATCAAACAATGTAAGGGCGATCGCAAGTAACGCTATTCTACGGAGAAAAATGCGAGTTCATAGATAAGCGGTGCTCGCCCGAACCGACCAATGTTCTGCAATCAAGTAACACCAAGGTTGTCACACCGGTTAATTTCACCTCGTTGCCTATGAGCTTGCTTTATACCTGGGTAATCTATTCCACATCCGTTGCCGCTCGAGGCCAGTCTCGCCGTGCAGCGGGCTGGTGAAAAATCGATCCCATGTCTGCTGTTGGCAGCCAACAAGCAGACCTGCCGACCGCCCAAAAAAGAGCTGGCAGTAGGCGTAATACGTTTACCGCAAACAGCAATTTCCAGAATAGCTGTTCGGAGCACCCATTCAACTTTTCCCCGCGATCATCATCCGTGAAGGTAATGGACCGGCGATTTTCATCAAGCTGCGGACTGGAAATGAATAGTTTTGCCATCGTTGGGGCCTGGACTACTTTCGATTGCTGTTGATTTGTCGGCGCGGCATCTGGCGCTGTCTCTTCCACGCGCGGACCTCTGCAAGGTGCCCGCTATCGTCGCGCCGGTCTACGACTGGAGCGGCCCCTACCTCGGTCTCAACGGCGGCGGCGCATCGAGCACGTGGTGCTATACCATCACCACCAACAACGGTATTGCGCTTTCACCGCCGACCCCGAGCGAAGGCTGTCACGACGCGACAGGTGGCCTGGTTCGGCTGGCCAGATCGGCTATCGCTGGCAGGCAGCCAGTTGGGTGTTCGGCGATCAGAAGCCCAGGGCGATTGGGCCAGCCTGACGGGATCGAATGCGAGAGCTTGACGGTGCTGATCCCCGCCACCAACCGGACCAAGATCGACGCCATCGGCCCTCATCTTCACCGGCCAGGTCTGGCTACGCCTGGAACAACGCGCTCTCTTGTACGTGAAGGGCAGCGCCGCGGTCACCGACAACCAAAATACAGCACCTTCTTCACCGCAAGCGGCGTCGTGTATAATCAGGCAACCGACACCCGTTGGGGTGGCGTTGTGTGGCTGGCGCGAGATTGAATTCGGCTTTGCGCCCAACTGGTCCGTTGGGGTCGAGTACGACCACCTGTTCATGGGCAACCCCAATGTTACGTTTTCCGGCAACCAATATTGCTGTCTCGCGCGCGCCGACAATATTCGTCAGGGCGTGGACATGTGGAACGGTCCGGGTAAACTACCGCTTTGGTGGCCCAGTCGTCGCGAAGCGCCAGTCTCATTGCTGCTTGATGAACTTCAAAAGCCCCGAAGCATCGTCCGGGGCTTTTTGCGGCCGGGAAGATCGGTAACGGCCATGTCCGAGGTTGGGTCAAACTGAGACCTCGGCGCGCCCAAGCGCGAGGTCCGCTTCCCCATCAACGGACATCGTCAGCTTGGCGCGCGCACGTCCGATAAGTGCCGAACATCCGAGATCGAGAAGGTATCGTTCCGCTTCGCTGATCGCCGCTGTGGCCTGATCCCCACACCGCGAATGAAAAAGTGTTCGATTGTTAACTTCTCGAACAGACAGGTCGATTCCGTTTCATTTTGATCGGCTGCTATCGAAACCAGTCCAACGTTCTGATTCGGTTGGGAGCTGATGAATGGATCGTTCTGTTATTGCGCGATATTCCGCGCGACAAGTATGTCGAACGGTGTAAGCAACGCGCATTCGATTATCTTGACCGAGGCGATCTCAAAAGCGCGATTTCCTCATTCGTCAACAATATGGATGCCCGTCCCGATTGCGAGTTGCCGCACCACTTGGCAGAGCTTGGTGTCGTGCTGTGGATGAGTAAGGATGTACAAGGTTGGAAGGCCTTGATCGAAGGGATCAAGTGATAATTGGCTACAAGGGCAATCCGGCCGCGCGCGGAGCCATGCGCATAGCGCCCTCCGGCACCCCCGCGGAACATCCGACTGCGGAAACGGCAATATCGCGCTCCAGCGTTGTGACTGACGGCGTAGAAATCCGACAGCGCGCGCGCGGCCAGCGAGACCGCCCATGCGCGGCGCCCGGTCACAGTCGCATGCTGACCAATATGAACTTCGCATCGCAGTAGCTCCCGCCCTCTTTCGCCTGCCGCTCACGCAGGTCTTCAGCTGTTACGGGGCAACGATCGGGCAGGTTCTGGCGCGGGGGCTCACAAATTTGTCAAAGGGAGGAAGGCAAGCTGAAACCCCTTCGCCCTTCGTCCGCGCACTGCACCCGCCTTCTGCGCATTGACCTCGCGGTTTTCCCTGCGAAGTGGGGCCATCATGGAAGCCAAATTTCAGAATCTTCTTGATCCCTGCTCGCCGTGCTGGCAGGAACCGCGCTGCTGGCGCGGCGGATCAACGTCGCGCCGGCCATCCTGCTGCTGCTCGCCGGCATTGCGCTCGCCTTCGTGCCGGGCATGCCGTCGCTGGAATTGCCGCCCGAACTGGTGCTGCTGGTGGTGTTGCCGCCGCTGATCTATTCGGCGAGCGTCGCCATGAGCTGGCGCGAATTCAAATCCAACCTGCGCCCGATCATCCTGCTGTCGGTCGGCTGCGTGATCTTCACCGCCTTCGCGGTCGCCGCCGCGACGCATTATCTGATCGGGCTGCCCTGGGCGTCGGCTTCCTGCTCGGGGCCATCGTCGCGCCGCCGGACGTGGTGGCGCCGCTGGCGATCGCCCGCAAGCTCGGCACTGCCGCGCCGGATCCTCGTCGTGCTCGAGGGCGAGGGCCTCGCCAACGACGCCACCGCGCTGATCCTCTATCGCTTCGCGGTGGCGGCGATCTCGACCGGCGCATGTTCTCGCTGCCGAAGGCGACCGGCACGTTCGCCGCCATCGTCGTCGGCGAGGTGCTGTTCGGCGCGGCCGTCGGCTGGCTCAGCCTGCGCGACGCGCCACCGCGCGCGCGATCCGCAGGTCGAGATCACGCTGTCGCTGATCACGCCCTACATCGCCTACTGGATTCCCGAACATTTCGGCGGCTCCGGCGTGATCGCGACCGTCGCCTGCGGGCTCTATATGAGCTGGAACGGACCGCTGTTGATCTCGTCGGCGACCCGGCTGCAGGGCATCTTCTTCTGGGACCTCGTGATCTATCTGATCGAGGGCCTGCTGTTCCTGCTGACCGGATTCCAGATGCGGCTGCTGTTCGAGAAATCGAAGGCGTTTCCGCTCGACGATATCCTGCTCGCAACCGCGCTGGTCGCCGTCATCGTCATCGTCGCGCGCTTTGCCTGGGTCTATCCCGCAACCTATCTGCCGCGGCTGCTCAGGCAAGCGCCTGCGCGAACGCGATCCGCTGCCGTCGTGGCGGACCGCGTTCGTGATCGCCTTCACCGGCGTGCGCGGCGCGGTGTCGCTGGCCGCGGCGCTGGCGCTGCCGTTCGCGCTGCCGAGCGGCGAGGCTTTCCCCTATCGCGACCTGATCCTGTTCGTCGCCTTCGGCGTCATCTTCATCACGCTGGTCGGGCTTGGGTCTGGGCCTGCCGCCGGTGGTGCGATGGCTCGGCGTCGCGCAAGGACGGCCGCGACGAGCACATCGCGGAGCACGAATCGGAAATCGCGGCGCGGCGCGAGGCGCTCGATGCCGCGCTCAAGTCGCTCGACGCCATTACCGACGACCGCGAACTGTCCGACGAAGTCGTCAAGCTGCTGCGCGCGCGGCACGAGATCCGCGCCAACCAGCTGCCGGATGCGCTCGATCCCGACGCGCACGACGTCTCGGCGGCCGGCACGGACCTGACGCGCGAGTTGATCGCGGCCGAGCGGAAATTCATCCACGTCCTGCTGCGCGACGGCAAGATCACCGACGAGACCAGGCGGCGGATCGAACGCGACCTCGATCTGGAGGAAGCAAGCCTGAGCAACCGGGAATATCGGAAGATGCCGTTGTAGGCAGTCGTCCTCGGCATGCGCATGCCGAGTGGACCGCGACGCGCGGCTAATCGCATGCGCGTTCGGTAGACGATTCGCGAACTCGATGGCTTGGGTCCGCTCGCAGGAGACGGGCCCCTACTCCGCCGCCGCATTCCGGCCCGGACGCCCGACATAGCCCGCCGCGTCGCCGAACCGCTCGATCATGACCGCGGTCAGGTCCTTGGCCTTGCTGGTGACGCAGGCGCCGGAGCGCACGCGCGTAACGGTCCTGATGCGTCGAGATGCGGCGGCGCCTCGCCCTGCTGCAGCGCGCGGGCCGCATCCATCACCAGCTTGCGGAAATGCATGATGCCGAGATCGGTCGGGCCGAGATGCTCGCGGGTGCGGTCGGCGATCGGGCCCTGGCTGTCCTGCACGGCGGCGTCCTGTTCGGACACGCCCTTGATGCCGGTGTAGCTCTTGGTCTTCTGCAGCTTGCGATCGATCAGATAGTCGTTCGCCTTGTTGCGCAGCGGCACGTAATTCTCGTCGACCTCCGACATCACGCCGTTGCCGCGGTCGTAGCCGTCGCGCTCGGCCTGCGTCAGCGGACGCTCCGGATTCCAGGCATAGGTGTAGATCCAGCAATTGGTATCGGTCACCGGAATGAAACTCTGGCCGAAAATATTCTCGCCCGGCATCGAGCTCGGCGCATAGGCATGCACCGGCATCAGGAACTGGGCGATGCGCCAGTAGATGTTGTCGGTGCCGGTGAGCCGGCCGCCCGCGACCGTCAGGCCGGCCTCGTGCGGATTGATCTTGATCACCGGGCGCGGGTCTTCGGCGATCCATCGCATGTGATCGGTCGCGACCCGCACCAGCGGATTCACAAAGTGCTTCTTGATGTCGAGGATCTCGTTCTCTTCCTTCTCGAAGGAGAGATGCGCGAAGGTGAAATGCGCGGTGTCGATCGAGCCTTCCAGCGCCTGCACCCAGTTGCAGTCCTGCCATTTCTTCGAGACGTAGCGGTGCGAGGCCGGCACCAGCGCCATCTCCAGCGCGGGCAATTCGGGCACCTGCGTCCGCCGGGCCCATATAGGCCCAGATCATGTCGCCCCATTCGCGCACCGGATAGGACTTGATGCGGATCAGGTCCTTGGCGTTGAGGTCGGGATAGGAGGTCGGCATGTCGACGCAGCGCCCGTCGGTGTCGAACTTCCAGCCGTGATAGACGCAGCGGATGCCGCATTCCTCGTTGCGGCCGAGCCAGAGATTGGCGCCGCGGTGCGGGCAATATTGATCGATGACGCCGACCACGCCGCGCGTGTCGCGGAAGGCGAGCAGCTCCTCGCCCATCACGACGATCTTCTTCGGCGTGCCGTCGGCCTCCGGCAATTCCTCCGACAGCAGCACCGGCAGCCAGAAGCGGCGCAGCAATTCGCCCATGCCGCGTGCCCGCACCGCTCTCGGTGAGGAATTTGTTGTCTTCTGCGCGGAGCATGGGCGACCTCCGGATCTTGTTTTGCTTTTGGTCAAGCTTGACGCAGGTCGCGGCGAGGCGTCAACGCGGATGCGTCATAGCCGCAATGCAACATCGTAGGGCGGGTTAGCGTAGCGTAACCCGCCGCTCTCGACGATTGGCGGATTACGCTTCGCTAATCCGCCCTACGAAATTACACCGGCCGCTCACCCTTCACCGTCACCCGCGTGCCCGGATCTGTGTGTGCGGCCAGTAGTCCCACATCGCGCGGTGCTGGGCGCAGCGGTTGTCCCAGAACGCGATGGCGTTTTCCGTCCAGCGGAAGCGGCACTGGAACAGCGGGTTCTCCGCAGTGCTGATAGAGATAGGCCAGCATCGGCGTCGCTCTCGTCGCGGGGGATGCCGACGATGAAGCGGGTGAAGCCGCGGTTGACGTAGAGCGCCTTCTTGCCCGTCACCGGATGGGTGCGCACCACCGGATGCTCGGCGCGCGGATAGTTCGGCCGGTCGGCGACGCCGTAGTTGGCATAGAGCCCGCGATAGGTCTGCTCGCCGTCGTGCAGCGCGGTGAGCCCGTCGAGATAGGCCTTCATCCGGTCCGACAGCGCCTCGTAGGCCGCATACATGTTGGCGAACAGCGTGTCGCCGCCGCGCGGCGGGCACTGCTTGATGTAGAGGATCGAGCCCATCGGCGGCTCGACGTCGCAGGACACGTCGGTGTGCCAGCCCTCGCCATTGGCGCGCGGCGAATCCTTGTCGGCATAGATCTTCATCAGCGCCGGATCGTCGCCTCGTTGGGCGCCGCCGGATGGATGTGCAATTCGCCGAACTTGCGGCCGAAGGCGAGATGCTGGTGCGGCGCTGATGTGCTGGTCGCGGAAGAAGATCACGAGGTTTTCGGCGAGCGCGCGATGGATCTCGTCCATCTGGCGGTTGGAGCGCGCGTCATCGGACACGAGCTTGCCGATATCGACGCCGGAAATCTCCGCGCCGATGATCGGGGTCGAGTTTCTCGACGCCGATGGTCTCGTAAGGATCATGATGTCGCCGGCGACGTGGCGGTAGCGCGGTCCCTGCTTGCCGGACAGCGAACATCGGGCGTTCTCCCGATCGTTCTCGATTGGGACGCATCTGGTCCAGGCGACTACGAAGCGCAATACGGGCAGCGGCGGAACGTCAGCGGTGGCGCTTGGCCTTCTGGCGGCTCGCGCGCCAGTCGAGGAACTCGCGAAACAAGCGGATCGTTGCGGCTGATCGGTGGATTGGCATCCCGGGGCGATCCTAGCCGACCGTTGCCGCCGGTGCTCCACGCCGCCGTCGGATAGGTGCGGTTGAGCCACTCCTGCGCGGCTTCGAAACGCGTCCAGCCATCGACGAGGTCACTCTCGGCGACAGCTCTTTCCATTTCGGATGGAACGGCGGCTTCTGCAGCTGCGGCAACCTGGTGAAAAGCGATTCGACCAGCAGAGCGAGGCGGCGATAGCGGTCGCTGTTCGGCGCCCAGTTGTACGACGCCAGCACGGCCTCGGCGGCGAAATCGTCTCGACCGTAGCCGCCATCCGCCACCAGGTTCGGGTAGTCCGCCGAGCGTAAGCTTGGACGGCAGATACTCCTCCTGCAGCGGCTTGGCGTATTCGACCGGCACCAGATGCAGGTTGCGGTCCTTGATCTGGTTCAGCCATTGCAGACGGCTTGCCTTCGATCGCCACGATCGCGTCGACCTCGCCCTTGCGCAGCATGTCCACCGCCAGCCGCGGCTCCTGATAGATCAGATGCGGCCTGATGCCGAGCCGGTCGAACACGTTGATCGCCGTCACGAAGGTGCTGGAACTGTCGGGCAGATCGACCACCACGGTCTTGCCGTCGAGATCCCGCATGCTGCGTGATCGTCCTCGGCGCCAGGACGTGCATCTCCTCGTTGAACATCTTGGCGACGTAGACGAACTGGTTGCGGATGTCCTTGGCGAAGTCCTTGCGGTCGAGATAGGACAGCGTGTCCTTGCGCACGATTCCGGCATCGACGCCCCTCAGCAGCAGGATATCCGACACCGCCTGAACCGATCCACGGCCCATCACCGGCAGGATCCGGCAGGCTAGTGCCATTGTCGAGCACGGAGGCGAGATCGGCGCCGACCTGGGCATAGGTGCGAGCCGAACGAGCCGGTCATCAGGCTCACCGTGTTGGCGTTGAGCTGGTCCGCCAGATCGCGCTTGGTGGCGGTGCCGTACTTGAAGATGGTCTTGAAGGAATCGCTGACGGCTGCCGGCATCGATGCCGCTTCGCACCGGCCCAAAGCGCTGCCATTGGCCGTTGGTGAAGCGCATCATCCGCATCTGCTCGATCGGCGCGTGGTCGTACGGGCTGGTGTTGATCTCGATGCCCGGCACCATCATGGGAAGCTGCAGACCCTTGAGCGAGGCGGGCCTGCCTCATGATGTTTTCGCGCGGGACAGATCGTCGCCGCAGATCTCCGCAGGACTTCGACCATCGTTCTGGCCAGTGCAGATAGCCGTAGGACGGCCAGGCCGTTCGCTCTTGCTGACAGCTCGGAACATATCGCTCCATGAAGGCGCTCCATTCGCGGAACGCCGCGGGGCCGGCGGCCAGCGGATCCTCGCGCCTTCAAGACAATACCCGGCCGACATGCACGCCTTCCGCATTTTCCAGCGCCAGCCGGCGCCATCACGGCCGATACCGAGTTCAGACACCGAGGCGAGGAAATGTACCGGCTCTCCACCCGAGTTCGGCAGTTTCGCTTGATCGCCATGGTGGCGAATTTCGGCGTGGTGAAATTGCATGAAGATGTCGGCGCCCGAGGCCTTGAGCTTGGCGATCTGGGCGTCGATCGATGGTGTCCGTCACCTTGTACGGCGCCTCGGCCACGATCGGAATCTTGCCGCCGAGGCCGTCCTTCAGGCCCTTGAGGTAGTCCTTGCCGAAACCATCGTCCTGATAGAGCACCGCGATCTTGCTGCGCGGATGGTTCTCCAGCAGATACTGCGAATAGATGTGAGCCTTCGGTCTGGTAGCTCGGGCAGGAAGCCCATGGTCCAGGAAACTCGCGCGGCTGGTCCCACATCGCGCGGCCCGAGGCGACGAACAGCTGCGGGATCTTCTTCGCGTTCAGATAGGGCTGGACCGCCTGCGCTGGTGTTGGTGCCGAGGCTCGCCAACATCAGAGAGAACGTTGTCTTCCTCGACGAGCTTGCGGGTCAGCCTCCATCGTCTTGGTCGGATTGTAGGCGTCGTCATAGGAAATGAAGTTGATCTTGACGGCCCTTGATGCCGCCCTCGGCGTTGACCTTGTCGAAGTAGGCCGCCATCACCTTGCCGATCACGCCGTAAGCGGAAGCCGGTCCGCTGTACGGCATGGTGTTGCCAATGCGGATCTCATCATCGACGGGACCTGCGGCAGAAACCGGTTGAGTGGCCCCAACATCGCGGCCGACCAGGGCAAATCAGGCGGGCCGCAATGCTTCGCCACCTTGTTGTGCCCGGCCGACCCTGCGGCGCGTTAGATGGTCTGACGCTGTGAGGTCTTCTCCAGCGAAGCAATATCGAACGCGGTTCCCATAGTCCCCCGTCTTCTTGTTATTTTTTGGGTACTGGGAAGATCGCCGTCCCAACTCACCCGCATTAAGAGGCAAGTCAGGCGCAACGTCGTGCGTCGGAACTTTGTCCCGATTTCGTCAAGCTTGATGTTGCGCGCTGCGCCTGCCGCAGGGCGGCATGCGTCATCGCAGCGCGAATGCAACCAGTGCGGGCGCGACGAGATTCATCGCACTCGAATTCGAGTGAGAGCTCGCGAGGCGCCCTACTCCGCCGCGGTCACGGTCTCCGGCGCCTTGGCGCCCGCGCCATAGCGCTGGTCGATATAATCGATCACCAGCGCCTTGAAGTCGGCGGCGATGCGAGGGCCCGCGCAGGGTGCGGAATTTCTTGCCGTCGACGAACACAGGCGCGGCCGGCGCTTCGCCGGTGCCGGGCAGGGAGATGCCGATATTGGCGTGCTTGGATTCGCCGGGGCCGTTGACGATGCAGCCCATGACCGCGACGTTGAGCGCTTCGACGCCGGGATATTGCGTCTTCCAGCCCGGCATTTCGTCGCGGATGAAATCCTGGATCGAGCGCGCCAGTTCCTGGAACGTGGTCGAGGTGGTGCGGCCGCAGCCGGGCATGCCGCAACCAGCGGCACGAAGGTGCGGAAGCCCATGGTCTGCAGCAGTTCCTGCGCGACCTGAACTTCCAGCGTGCGATCGCCGCCGGGCTCGGGCGTCAGCGAAATGCGGATGGTGTCGCCGATGCCGTCCTGCAGCAGGATGCCGAGCGCCGCGGATGAGGCCACGATGCCCTTCGATCCCATGCCGGCTTCGGTGAGGCCGAGATGGATCGCGTAATCCGAACGCGCGCGCCAGCGTCCTGGTAGACCGCGATCAGATCCTGCACGGCGGAAACCTTGGCCGACAGGATCATCTTGTTCTTGGGCATGCCGAGCTCTTGCGCGCGCGCCGCCGACAGCAGCGCCGACTGCACCATGGCCTCGCGCGTCACCGCGCGGGCATCGCGCGGGTTCGGCGAAGCCGTGTTCTCGTCCATCAGCTTGGTGAGCAGTTCCTGATCGAGCGAACCCCAGTTGGCGCCGATGCGGACCGGCTTGTTGTTCTTGTTGGCGATCTCGATGATGTCGGCGAACTGCGTGTCGCGCTTGTTCTTGAAGCCGACATTGCCGGGATTGATGCGGTATTTGTCGAGCGCCTCGGCGCAGGCCGGATAGTCGGCGAGCAGCTTGTGGCCGATGTAATGGAAATCGCCGATCAGGGGCGTGGTGATGCCGCGCTTGCGCAGGCCGTCGCGGATGTGCGGCACGGCGGCGGCGCGCCTCCTCGCGGTCGACCGTGATGCGCACCATTTCCGAGCCGGCGCGCGACAGCGCCGCGACCTGCGCGATGGTGCCGTCGACATCGGCGGTGTCGGTGTTGGTCATCGACTGCACGACGATCGGCGCGCCCCGCCGACGGCGACATTGCCGACCATGACTTGCGTGGTTTTATGCCGGGCGCTGGGGCCGGCGACGTCGTCTTGCGGAACGGTATTTCGGGCTTGTTCATGGGGCCTCGAATATCAGGTTTTGGTGACATTCACCAAGGGGGCGGCGACAGGCGCTGTGCGCCTCATCAGGCATCGGAATTTTACCGCTGTATAATTCAATAGCTTAGTACGTCGGCGGGATCCGAACAGCAAGACGCCGCGGCGTCTGTCCGTTAACCGCTATATTGGACCGGAATCGCGGGATTGAAAGGGCAAGCGCCCTGGCAGCCGCCTTTTCATGTGACCCGATGCGCCCTTAGCATCGCCGGCAAAACAATCTGGGAGGTGACCATGTCAGCGCGGAACGGGCTGATCACTACGGCGGAACTCGCTGATATTCTCGGCCAGACCGATCTGCGCCTGTTCGATTGCACGACCTATCTCGAACCTGCACCCGAGGGCAGCAGCGTTCCCTATCTCGCCGTGCCCGGGCGGCACACCTTCGAGGCCGGACATATTCCGGGCGCGGATTTCCTGGACCTGCAGGGCGAGTTCTCCGATCCGGACACCGAGCTTCGCTTCATGATGCCGGATGTCGCACAGCTGGAAGCGCGCGTTCGGCCGTCACGGCGTGTGCAACGGAAGCCAGCTCGTGCTCTACTCCATCGGCACGCCGATGTGGGCGACGCGGTTCTGGTGGATGCTGAAATCGCTCGGCTTCGAGAACGTCGCGCGTGCTCGACGGCGGCTTCGATAAATGGAAGGCGGAGGGCCGCGCGCATCGAGACCGGGCCGGCGAAGGGATATCCGCCGGCGACGTTCACGGCCGAGACCAAAGCCCGGCTTTTTCGTCGGCAAGCATGATGATGCGCGCCGCCATCGCCGATCGCAGCACCGTCGTCGTCAACGCGCTCGGCCCGCAATTCCACAGGGGTCTCGAACCCAGCCGCTACGGCCGGCCCGGCCGCGTTCCCGGAAGCTGCAACGTGTCCGCCGCGACACTGATCGATCCATCGACAAGACTCTTCGTCCCGCTCGCCGGATGCCGAAGCAAATTCGCGACCGCAGGGCCTGCGCCAAGGACAAGCGCGTGGTCGCCTATTGCGGCGGCGGCATCTCCGCCACCATCGACCTGTTCCTGCTGCACCGGCTCGGCTACGACAACCTCACCCTCTATGACGGCTCGATGGGCGAATGGGCCAAGGATAATTCGCTGCCGATCGAGACGGGTTGACGCCGGCACATTCGGATCCGGCGCGATCTCCGCCCGGGCCGCCTTGGGCTTGTTGACGAGATAGAGCCCGGCGATCACCAGCAGCGCCGCGACGCCGAAGCGCGATCGTCAGCGTGTCGTGCATGATGAAATACGCCGCCACCACGCCGAACAACGGCGTGATGAAGGTGAAGGCCGACAATTTGCTGGCCGAATAGGTCTTCACCAGCACGAACCACAACAGGAACGTCAGCCCACCACCCAGAACGCCTGATAGGCCAGCAGCGACAGCGACAGCGGCCCCGGAACATGGGTGATGACGCTCGCCGGAAATCCATGCTGCGAAGACCAGAATCGGGATGGAGAGCGCCACCTGGTAGCCGAGGCCTTTCTCGGCGCGGCGCCTTGATCAGCGCGGTCGCCTTGACGATCAGCGTCGTGGTCGCCCACAACGCGCCGCCGGCGACGATCAGGAGGTCGCCCAGCAAAACCTTCGCATCGACATTGGCCTGCGGGACGCCGATCGCCAGCGCGACGCCGGCAAAACTCAGGCCCAGCCCGCCCCATTGCGATGCGCGCAGCCGTTCGCCGAGAAAGACATAGGAGCCGAGCGCGACGAAGAATGGCGCGGTGTAGAGAAACACCGCCGCGCGCGACGCCGACGTCAGCAACAAGCCTCGATAGATCAGCACGAATTCGATGCCGAAGATGACGCCCGCACATCACGCCGGGCCAGCAGCGTGCCGTCGCGCTCGAAGAACTTGACGCCGCGCAACCAGCCGATCGACGAGCAACACCGGCAGGGCGCCGACGGAACGGGTCAGCGCCTGCAGCATCGGCGGCACGTCCGGCAACACCAGCTTCACCGCGACCTGGTTGAAGCCCCAGCTCAGGCACAGCATCAGCATCAATGCGACAGCGCCCGGGGTGAGCGCACGCCCGGCGGAAGAGTCACTTGATTGGACGACATCTATCCTCGTGGCCGGCTTGGCGCCGCGTTGATTCTTATTTCTGGCAATGCGCGCAGGTGCCGGCGATCTCGACGACGGAGAGTTTTGGCGCAAAGCCGTGCGCGCGCGCCGCGGCGTTGAGGCTTTGCGCCACGGGAGCAGCCGGGATTTCGCCGACCGAGCCGCAATGATCGCAGATCAGGAACGCCACCATCGCGGTCGCGTCATGGTCGTGCGCGCAGGCCAGAAACGCGTTGCGGCTCTCGATGCGGTGGACGAGGCCGTTTTCCATCAAGAAATCGAGCGCGCGGTAGACCGTGATCGGCGCCGGCCGCGGCATCGGTTTGGCGAGTTCGTCGATCACCTCATAGGCCCCGAGCGGACGGTGGCTCGACAACAGCGCCTGCAGCACCTGGCGCCGGATCGGGGTGAATTTCTGCGCCCGCTTGCGCGCAAACCTGCTCGGCATGCGCGATCGCTTCCGCGGTGCAGCGGCCGTGATCGTGGTCGGGCGCGGGAAAGGTGGGCTTTGCGAGGGTCATGCTCGAGCGTTTTGTAGCATTTTGGCGCCCAATCCCAAAGCCCGGACGGCGCCGATTGCACGCAGCCATGTCCTCGAAGCGGGTCTAGGTCATTGTTAACGCGGCATGCAGAATTCATAAGCTAGCTTATTATATGGCAAAGCTTATGGAGGCGAGGCCAATGCGCGGTTCCGTGGATATGAACTTCCTGTTTACGCTCGGCGAGGTGCAGCGCCTGGTGCGCGCCTATGCCGACAGGCAGGCGGCGCGCTACGGCATCACCCGCGCGCAATGGGCGGTTCTGGCCAAGGTCGAGCGGACCGAGGGCCTGAAGCAGTCGGAACTCGCCGAACAGATGGAGATGCAGCCGATCACGCTGACGCGGCTGATCGACAAGCTCTGCGACAATGGCTGGATCGAGCGCCGCGGCGACGAGACCGACCGCCGCGTCAACCGCCTCTATCTGCAGCAAGGCCGCGCGCCCGCTGCTCGGCAAGCTCGCCGGGCTGCGCTCCGAACTCACCGCGACCGCGCTGGAGGGCATCAATCCCGCCGACGCCCACCGCCTGCTCGCCCAACTCGAATCGATCAAGGAAAACGTTCGCAACGCGATCCAGAATCCGCCCGGCGAAACTCCCCGAAAGGAGCAGCGCTATGGCTGATCCAGTGCTGAAATTCCCGCCCGAACAGAAGGGCAATCCGGCTCGCCCGAGCCGCGGCCCGAAACTCGCCGCGCGAACCGCGCCGCCGGCTGATGGCCGGCATGCGCCGTTACCGCCGCTTCCTGCTGCTGGTGGTGCTGCCGCTGGTCGCTGCGATGGCCGGCGTGACCTTCTATCTCAATGGCGGCCGCTACGTGACCACCGACGATGCCTATGTCGGCGCGCAGAAGGTGCTGATCACCCCGGATATCTCCGGCAAGATCGAGAAGGTCGTGGTGAAGGAAGGCCAGCAGGTCAAGATCGGCGACGTGCTGTTCGAGATCGATCCGGTGCCGTTCCGCCTCGCCGTGGCGCAGGCCAGGCGACGCCTCGCCCAGGCCAAAGTCACCTACGACAATCTGATCGCCGACCTCAAGATCTACGGCCAGATGAGCGACCTCGCGCAGCAGGGCGTCGACCTGAAGCGGCGCGACGTCGACCGCAAGATCGCGCTGGTGAAGAACAATTTCGGCTCGCAGCTCGACCTCGACAATGCCGCAACCGGCCTCGTCACCGCGAGCGCGCAAATGGCAATTGCTGCAGGCAGAAGATTGTCGACCGCCACAGCGCAACTGCTCGGCAATCCCGACGCTGCCGCTCGAGCGAATTCCCGCCTTATGCCCAGGCCAAGGCGGCGCTCGATCAGGCCCAGCGCAATCTCGATCACACCATCGATGCGCGCGCCGATGGACGGCATCGCGACCCAGGTCGAGCAGATCCAGCTCGGCCGCTTCGTCATGGCCGGCGCGCCGGTGTTCTCCATCATCGACGCCTCGAACCCCTGGGTCGACGCCAATCCGAAGGAATCCGATTTCACCTATGTCGCGGTCGGCCAGACCGTCACGCTCGACGGTCGATGCCTTCCCCAACCACGTGTTCAAGGGCACGGTCGGCTCGCTCTAGCCCCGGCACCGGCGCGCAATTCGCGATCCTGCCGCCGCAGAACGCGACCGGCAATTTCGTCAAGGTGGTGCAGCGCGTCCCGGTGCGGATCTATTTCGACAAGAACGACAAGTTCGTCCGCAAGCTGAAGGCCGGCATGAGCGTCTACGCCACGATCGACACCAACCATCGCCGCTCGCTGGCCGGCCTGCTCGGCTTCGTCGCCGGCGGTGGCAAGCCAGGAGCAGGAATAGCCTGCCATGCCGACGCCGGGCCCGTCACCGGCTGCCGTTCCCGGCCTGCGCCGGAACATGGTGACGATCTGCGCCATGACGGCGACCATCATGCAGGCGCTGGACACCACCATCGCCAATGTCGCGCTGCCTTACATGCAGGGCACGCTGTCGGCGTCGCAGGACCAGATCAACTGGGTGCTGACCTCCTACATCGTCGCCGCCGCGATCATGACCGCGCCGGTGGGGTGGATCGCCAACCGCTTCGGCCGCAAGCGCATCTTCATCATCTGCTCGGGCGGCTTTCACCATCGCCTCCGTGATGTGCGGGCTGGCGCAGGACATCAACCAGATGGTGCTGTTCCGCCTGCTGCAGGGCGTGTTCGGCGCGGCGCTGGTGCCGCTGTCGCAGGCGGTGATGCTGGACTCCTACGCGCTGCATGAGCGCGCCAAGGCGATGGCGATCTGGGGCATGGGCGTGATGATGGGGCCGATCATGGGCCCGTCACTCGGCGCCTGGCTGACCGAAACCTATTCCTGGCACTGGGTGTTCTTCGTCAACCTGCCGTTCGGCATCTTCACCGTGCTCGGCCTCATGATCTTCATGGACGAGACCAAGAACGAATATCGAGCTGCGCTTCGACTGGTTCGGCTTCACCGCGCTCGCGATCGCGCATCGGCGCGTTGCAGCTCGCGCTCGACCGCGGCGAGCAGCTCGGCTGGCTGGAATCCAACGAGATCATCGCCGAGTTCATCATCTCGGCCGTCGGCTTCTATTATTTCTTCGCGCATTCGTTGACGACCGTCGCGGCCGTTCATCCAGTTCGCGCTGTTCAAGGACAAGAATTTCGTCGGCGGCTGCGTGTTCATGGCCGTGATGGGGCTGGTGCTGTTCTCGACCATGGCGCTGTCGTCGCCGTTCCTGCAGAACGTGATCGGCTATCCGATCATCACCGCCGGGCTTGCTGCTGGCGAGCCGCGGCTGCGGCACCTTCGTCGCGATGATGCTGGTCGGCCGCATGATGCGCCATATCGAGGCGCGCACGCTGATCATCTCCGGCCTCAGCATCACCGGCTTCTCGCTGTTCTACATGACCGGCTGGACCGACCAGACCGGCGTCACCGAGATCGTCGTGATCAGCGTCGTGCAGGGCTTTGGGTTCGGCCTGGTGTTCGTGCCGCTCTCGACGGTGGCGTTCCTGACGCTGCCCAATCATTTGCGCACCGACGGCACCTCGATGCTGACCCTGATGCGCAATGTCGCGAAGCTCGATCGGCATTTCGCATCGTCATCTCGCAACTGACGGAAGGCATCGCGACGCGTCTACGCCAATCCTCTCCGAGCACATCAATCCGTTCAACCACGCCATGCAGATGCCCAATGTGCGCGGCATGATCGACATGAGCGACCGACACCGGCCGCGCCATGGCGGACGCCATGGTCGAAGGCGCAGGCGCAGATCATCGCCTTCTCGCACGACTACCAGCTGGTGATGATGTTCATCGCTGGCCTGCGATCCCGCTGACGATCATGATCGGCTCGACCACAGCGCCACGCTGCGCGCCCAGTCGGCCGCGCCGGGATCATGCGGTGATGGAATTCAAGCGCGCGTTCCGCGCGGCGCAACGCGCGTGTTTCGCGTGAGGCTGGTATCCACTTCGCTTGAAAACGCTCTACTGGCAGGCTGAAACTTGTGGCCTGCGTCACCGGTCCGCGGCCGTTCCATGTCGTCTGCAGCGGATAGACGCACACGGGGTAGCTGATGCTCGTTGTCGCGCGATGTCAGCACGATTTCGCCGGGCGCCTCGCCTTTCTCGACCCAATCCACCAGCGCCGTGAAGAACTGGTCCTGCTCGCGCGTCGGCGTCTGGTTGGCGTTGCCGGGAAGCTTCGGCAGCGGCACGGTGTCGTTCTTGGCCGCCGACCGTGTAGGCGCGGCCCTGCGAGCTGTGCGCCGCGCCCGGCAGCAGATACATCCGCATGAACTTCTGCACCTCGGCGTGCCCGCCCATCGCCGCGACGACGCGCTCGTGGTAGTTGACGTTGCCGGCGGGCGGGATCGCGTCGTCGGCGAGCCCGCGTCCAGACGATCACCTTGCGGCCGAGGTCGCGCAGCTTTCGCAGATCCGGCCTTGTCGGTGATGAGGTTGCTGAACAGCGTCGGCTGCAGCGCGACGTGCTTGCTCACGCGCGTCGGCCAGGCCGGCATAGTCGAGTTCGAGCCATTTGTTGCGGACGCTGCGTCGAACCGTTGGTGATCGGGATGGCCGACGTCGCGCTGGCATCGGCGGCGTAGCGGACGTCCTGCAGCGCCAGAGCGACCTGTATCGGTGCGCGGCGCTGGTGATCTGACCGCCGATAGCGGTGCCCTTCGTGAAGGTCCACCAGAGCTGCTTTGCGCCGAGCGACTTGCCGCTGCGGCTGTCCGGCGTTCTGGGCGGCGTCGAAGCTGCCGTCCGGCAGTGCGCGCCGTACCAGATCTTGTTCAGCGCCATCGCCTCCTTCGCGCTCATGCAGGTCGCCGCGTCCGTGTTGCTGCCGGTCACGCCGTCGCCGGCTACGCCGGCGCACAGCGCTGCCGGCATCGCGCGCCGGATCGTAGTCGCAGGCGAAGGGATCGAGCAGGAAGCCGAGCCCGGCCTTGTCGCAGGCCGCGACGGCGCGCTTGTTGGCGGCGTGCAACCTTCGCGGCAAAGGCGGCCGCTTCAGTCGCGTTCGCGGCCGTGTAGCCCAGCTCGGTCTTCATGACGATCTGCGGATACAATGCATGTCGTGCCGAACTTCGCGATGTTCAGCGCTGGCTGGCGCGATCATGTAGCCGTCGTAGAGCTCGGGATATTCCTGGGCGATCTTCATGCCCTGCCGGCCGCCCTGCGAGTGGCCGTCGTAGTAGGTGTATTTGGGCGCCTTGCCGTAATACAGGCTGACCAACGCCTTGGTCTTGACGGCCTGCTCGACCATCGCGCGCACCGAGAAGTCGCGCAAGCGCCTCGGCGTTGACCTTGCCGTTGGAGAGAAACGCGAACGAGCCGTCCTGGTACCACGGCTGTCCGGCGTCGGTGGTCCCCGACGCGTAGCCCATATTGGCGTTGACGATGGCCGGCACCTTGCTGCCGATCTTGATCGGCGTAGCGATGCCCGCCGCCGACCCATCCGCCGCCGCCATAATTGCGAATGCGCTCGTTCCAGTTGGCCGGCGTCGGCAGCCAGACCTCGATGCCGATACCTTCCGAGTAGGAGCGCGCGTTCTTGTCCTTTCCGCCGTGACGCCCGGGACCCACCAGCAGCTTCACGAGGCACAAATCGGCCGCCGCCGTGATGGGCGGCTTGGGCACATCGACCGCGCTGAGCTCCTCGCCCTTCTTCACCAGGCGAACCGCCACGACGCTCGTGTCGGCGTCGGGGCGGAAAGCCGTCTTGATGCCATCGTCGCAGGCAAGCTGCTGAGCCAAGGCCGGCGTTATTTGGCCGCAGACGGCCAGCAATGAGGACCGCCCAAATGCGCTTTCCTGTCACGATCGACATTCGTTTCGCTCCCATTTGATTTTTGCTTTAGCCGGCACTCAGCGTGGATGGCTGGTCGATCGCACCGCCCAGGAAGAGCTGGCCGACGCGGGATTGCTGAGCACCCGGTCGGCCTCTGTCGACCAGACGGGTCTGGCCGAGCTCGAGCACGATGCCGAAATCCGAGATTTCCAGCGCCGAACGGGCGTTCTGCTCGATCAGGA
>ERZ1370068.10267-contig-8980_pt1 | contig 22455 bp, 24 predicted proteins | sample MGYA00561227_ERZ1370068 | MGnify/ENA primary metagenome ERZ1370068 (study PRJEB38410, sample SAMEA6850437) | metagenome | study: Metagenomic assessment of the ecological functions of the soil: analysis of the soil microbiota associated with the... | reverse complement strand
CCATGTATTGCTTTACAAACCGCGTCTCTTCATCCCTTCGGCTCACAACGCATCAATCAACTGCACACTTCCATGATCGAGCATCATCGTGCTAACTGCAAAACCTGTGGCGCCGCGATGAGCGCGCCGGATTCGAACGGTCCGATCCCTACCGTGTCAAGCAGAAGTCAGGACTTGTTGACTGCGAGCATCCGCAGACACTCAGGCCTCTTTGGCCGACGCGGTGAATGTCGCCGCATTCTTCCTGACGAACTCCTGCACGCTCAGCGGCCCTTGCCCCGTTAGCGTGAGCACGTCGTCCGACATCCGGTCGTAGCGTCCCGCGCGGTGCAGATCGGCCATCGTCGCGAGGTGGTTCACCAGGTGAACCGGCAAGCCGCGCTCGAGCAGCCCGTCCCGCCACGGCCCGACCGGAATGTCCTGAAAGGTGATCGTGCGGCCAAGCGCCTTCGAATACTCCTGTGCATAGAAATGCATGTTCTCGGACTGCGGACCGGTCAGGTGATAGATCTTGCCGATGTGCGGCTGCGGATTGGCGAGCAGCGCGGCGACCACACGTGCAACGTCTTCCGCTGCGACCGGCGAAGTCTTGCCCTCGCCGAACGGTAGTCTGATCTGATTTGATTCCCTGACCGAATCCGAAGTGAAAATCAGGAAGAAGCCTTCGAGAAACACTGTCGGCCGCACGTGCACGACCGGCAGACCGGACCAGTTCAGCGCCTGCTCGGCGAGCCAGTGCAGCTTGTGCTGCGGGCTCGCGGTGGTTTCGGTAATGCTCATCTGTGAGAGCGTCATCTGCGACATATTGATGAACGCCTTCACGCCGTGATGCTTCGCCACCGCCGCCGCATTGACCGTCGCGGCCAGATAGGCATCCGAAACCGACATGCCGAAGTACATCGTCTCGCAGCCGGCAATCACCCTATGCATCGAATCGAGATCGAGCAGATCGCCGACCACGACCTCCGCACCCATGTCGCGCAACGCCTGCGCGCGTTCGTCTTCATTTCGCACCATCGCACGCACCGCTTTGCCTTGCTTCAACAGCAGTTCGGTGACCGTGCGCCCTACCGCGCCGACGCGGCCCGCCGCGCCGGTGACCAGAATGGGATTTGCCATGTTTTTTCCTCCTATGCGTTCACCTAGATCGAAAGTCAAATTTGTTGAATGCGGGCGTCGACCACCGATACGGCGGTCGACCAGCTGCGTCGCCACCATCCACGACGACCACTGTCGTAGTCCCTCAGGTCGGCAATCCTGTACCCGCCTGCTCCGCCGCCATGTACTCGGCGTACCAGTCCGGACCAGTTCTCGTCGCGCTGTCCCCGAGTGCGCTTCTCGTGCTCGCCATGCGCAGCTTCGGCACGCCGAAGCGCGCTCGCCAAGTCGCTTGCGGAGCCGAACGACGTCACGCCAGTGTCGATGCGTCCGGGCAGTCGCGTCGTGATCTCCTGCAGCAGCCAACTATTGCCGTCGGGATCACTGAAGGTGGCGAGCGACCGGTAAGTACCGTGTTCCGGATCTGGACCTCCAACTGGACCATTCGGACCCAGGTGGAAAATTCACTTACATCGATGCCCGCATCGACAAGAGCATTTCGAGTTGCCTCGATGTCAGAAACGATCAAGTACGTTCTCTGGGCTGAGCCGGGCGCCGCCGAAGTGAGGCCCTTGCCGAATTGGACCGAGCAGGCGGAACCGTGCGGGGTGAATTGAATACGCCTGAGCCTGGCGGTGTGACGTCCTGCCTCCAGCCCAGATTGCGTAGAACTGCTCCGCGCGTGCGGCATCAGAGACCGGGATGACGATGACCTCGAGCTTCATGTCGATTGTCGCGAGTCCGGCTTCTTTCACGGTTGTCATGTTATCTCCTCCGCTGAATACACTTATCGAAAATGATTGGTGGAGTCACTCATAAACGCCCGTCGTGGTCACTATGGCGTTGGATAGTCCCAAACATCAGGCGGCAGCTTATCCTTGAGTGATGCATACATGGCATCGCGGAACAGTTTCAGCGCCGGATACGGCCGCAGGGCAATAGTGCGCTCCACTATCAGCCCCTGCTCGTTATCCACGATGACCTCCAAGCTCTCGATCTTGTGGCCATCCATGGTTCCCACCCAGCGCAAGAAGGTGGTGTGCTCATCGAGCTTAAACTCGGCCGTATAGGTACCGGAACCACGCGTAGAGCTCGACTGAGCGAAAATCGTCGCGATGACTTCACGGCCCTCGATCGGCCGAATCAGGATCGGGCTGTTGAATACGATGTTTTCGGCAAGCAGCTCGCTCACCTGGGCGGCTGTAGGCTTACCGGATTCCCGTAGTTTGCGTAAAGGATGCATTGTGATTCCTCCTATGCTATGTTGCGGCGAGCGTAGGCGAACTACAGCGACGGGCTCATGGAAAGCTGAGAGCAGCTGAAGCATGGCCCCCGACTTCGTTTAGGCTTTTGCTGCCGCGCCGATCTCGTAGTTCCGTGCCTCGATGGCTTTCAGGGTCTTTGCAAACCACTTCTCCAACTGTCCCTTGCCGACGATCGCCAAGGAATGCGCCGAGCAATCGGCCCTTGAGGTTCTTGCCCTCGCGCACAATTTCGACGTCTATGTCGGTCGTGCCGTTGGGCTGCCGCGTTAAGGTGTAAGTGTGACCTGACCGGCCTCCCCATAAGTTCGAGTCAGTGGTGGTAAGAACTATGTGTGTTGGGATCGGACCAGTTGTAGTTCAGTCGTTCCCAGATACCTCCCGAACCCTCTGTGACGTCGGCATAGGTCGTGCCCTTCTTGTGCACCTTCAGGTACTGGTCAGTGCTATTGCCCAAAGATCTTCCCGCGGCCCGGCCCGAAGTCGGTGAGCCCGGCGATGAACTGCTCTGGGGTCGCGGTGGTTGTCTGTTTGAAGTGAATTGTGGACATGTCTGCTCCTTGATTGAGTTGCTTCAAGATATTCAGATGGCGTCCTGGCTTGTTTTCATTTCGGCCAGTTTCAGGACTCGCTGGCGGCGAAGTGCTCGGCAATGGGGGTGCCCGCGAACTTCTCACTCAGCAGGCGGGCGAAGTACACCACCGTGCTGCGCGGCCGATAGCTCGCCACGACGTGCTGGGTCTGGCCGGCGTCGTTGCGCTTGACCAGGACAACACAACCGAGCGGCTCGCCGTGGACTTCAGCGACGTAGTCCTCGATCCAGCCGTTGTCGCCATAAGGGCCGACGAACTTGAACTCCTGGCGGTCATACAGCGACTTGATGGTGAGCACGACCGACCGGACGGCCTCCGCGCCCTGCACGGCGCCGTCCAACATCGAGCCCTCCACGGTTGCGTCGTCGGCCATGTTGTCGAGCCACGCCGGGTAGTAGTCTTTGAGAGCGGGATCGCCGCTACCGAGATATTGGGGCAGCGCGCTGGCTTTGATGGACATAAGTAATTCCTCCTTGGTTGGATCACCCAGAACCCCATGACACCAATGCATAGGCGATCATTGCTGTTTCCGGACCGATCTGAAGGCGGCGCGCAACTCGGCGGAGAAAAGCTCCGGCTGTTCCCACGCGGCGAAGTGTCGGGCGGAATAGAAGCCGCCATAGGTGGCTCCTTCGCTCGCTGTATTTTACAGGGACGACGAGGCGCGCGCCAATCGATAGTCTGCTGCCTGAGCATTTAACCAGCACGTTTTCTTTTCGCAAGAAACTTGGATTGGTTGGGCCAACTACTCTCAATCCAGAGGCTGCTTCTTCTGCCTCGGCGTCTCAGCTGCCGGCATGAGTGAGGCTGAGTACACCGACTGACCTACGACCTCACGTTGGGTGGGGCGAAGGAGCGACAGTTTCAAATTATTTGCTGTCTATCTTCTTGCGTAATTCGTCCCTGCCTTTTCGCGTCGTCTTCTCAAAGTATGTTGTATTCCAGAAGTGGTTGGTGTCTATAGTGAGGTAGGGGTGCCGAATTTCAGGTTCGACACCCCCCAATAAACTGTTGAAGTTATTAGACTCGCGGATTTGATTTGCCGAAGGGGGACTCGAACCCCCACGAGTTGCCTCACACGCCCCTCAAACGTGCGCGTCTGCCAGTTCCGCCACTTCGGCTTAAGTTGTCAGATAACGATTGTAACGCAAACCGTTAGTTTGTGATTCCCCGAGCACACGCTCGGGCGACTACTACTTCGTGCCAGCGGGTGAAGCGGCTTGCGACGCAGCAGGCGAAGCTACCGGCGCCGTGGTCGCAGCGGAGATGCAACCGGCGCTGGTGTTGGAGTCGCTTCCGGTGCAGTCGATTGCAAAACCGAGTGGGAACCCGTTACACCTGGAAGTGAAAGCATCAATGCAAACAGCATAAAGCCAGCCGCGGCGCCAATCGTTATTTTCGAAAGAATACTTGCCGTCCCGCGAGGACCAAACGCGGTGCTCGATACGCTGCTGGAAAACAGATCGCCGGCGCCGGATTTGCCCGGCTGCAACAGCACAACGATAACCAAAACAACGCAAGACAGAATAAATAGTCCGTATAAAAGTGTAAGCTAACAAGTCAATCTCCTAAATCGTGAAAGGTGAAAAGTGAAAAGTGAAATACCAGGTTTACGACCGGCTTTCTTTCTGACTATTCACTTTTACGTTTCACTTTTCACCGTTTTTATAATTAACAATCTTCGCAAAACTCTCGGCCTGCAAACTTGCGCCCCCAACCAGCGCGCCATCGATGTCGGGCTGCGACATCAAACCGGCAATATTGTCTGGCTTCACTGAGCCGCCGTAGAAGAATCCGCAATCTCGCTTCGCCGCTTGATCCGAGTACCTATCCGCGAAAACGCGCCGGATAAACGCGTGCATTTCCTGCGCTTGCTCCGGCGTCGCTGTACGTCCCGTACCGATGGCCCAAACAGGCTCGTAGGCAACGATGATACGGTCGAGGTCTGAGGCTGTCAACCCACTGAGTCCGCCACCAAGCTGGCCATTAACTACTCGTTCGGCGATGCCCTCTTCCCTTTGCTCGAGTCTCTCACCAATGCACAGAATAACTTTGAGATTGGCGGCCAGAGCAGCCTGACATTTCCGGTTCACTGTCGTATCGGTCTCGCAATAGAACTGCCGCCGCTCCGAATGGCCGACTATCACGTATTTCGCGCCCACGTCGCGAAGCATCGAGGAGTCACTTCGCCGGTGTGTGCGCCCTCCTCACTTTCGGCGGAACAGTTCTGGGCAGCCACGCCGATGTTGGATCCTTCCAACCGGTCAGCAACCGTTTTCATCGCTGTAAAAACAGGCGCTATGACTACTTCGCAGTGGTTGGCATTTGCCACCAGCGGCTTGAGCGCAAGCGCGGTGTCCACCGCGTCAGCAAGCAACTTATACATCTTCCAGTTTCCGGCAATGATAGGTTTACGCATGTTATCAATCCCAGGCTCCAGGCCTGACTTCAAAACCGATGATGGTCGAACCTGGTTACTCTAACATGACCGCCAGCAGTTGCCGGTCGTCAAACTAAGGTGCTGAGCTGGGATGTATTCACTCAGGAGCGACAATCACCACCAGTCTACCGGACAGCAAGTGCCATTTCTGCCCCAAACATTTTTCCGCAACGATCCGCATAGAACCGAGAGGCCGAGTCCGGCATTCGACAATTTGTTGACAATCAGAGACTTGACAGAACGTCGCGCACGGTTTTATACGGAAGAGAACTTAGGTCGGCGGGTTTATACAGAACCAGATATACATTGTTAGGACCCAAGGAGAATCATGCGATATCTAGCAGTCCTATTTGCCACGTTAGTTCTCGCAGGCTGCAGCAAGGCGCCAGTCACGCGCAGTGAATCCCAGGCGGTGAGTCCCACAGTCGTACAATTCTTGCTTACCGCAGCCGCTTCTGATTTTCATAACCACCGCCCACCAGATCCTGTCCGCTTTCGTGATGTGCGCCTTGGGCACTTTATGACTCCCAGCGGAGAAGAGCAGTACATGTTGTGCGGCCAGTTTCTGCCAGCGCAGGAAGGAGGCAAGGCTGAGTGGACGCCTTTCGCGACGATCAAGACGTCGGGTTACGAACAATGGATTGGAGCTCAAGCGGCGGGCTTCTGCCAGCGCTCATCGGTCATATGGGACAAGGAGGGCGATTTGTCGACCTCGCTGCAGAGCCGACTCGATTCTCTGCGATAGGGTACAGGAAAATGCTTCCTGGGCATGGGTACTAACAATTCATTCAAGCCGGCGCCGCTTCGCGCCGCGGCTTATTCAGGCGTTAGGCCAACGAGAGAATGTCATGAAACGCACCTGGACGATCATCGGCGTAAGCGATGTGCCGAGTAGCTTCAAATGGTACCAGTCGCTCTTCGGCCAACCCGAGACACAACCGGCCCATGCATACTTTGGTCAGATCCTCGATTCGGATGGAACTGTCTTGCTCTGCCTCCACCAGTGGGGCGCGCACGAGCATCCGTCGTTGACGAGCCCGGACAAGGCGACACCTGGCAACGGGCTCCTCTTGTTCTTCCGCGTCGACGATTTCGATATGGCGCTGAAAAGGGCACGCGCGCTCGTCGCCCGGCTCGAAGAGGAGCCGAACACGAATCCGAATACTGAAACACAGGAGTTCTCGCTGCGGGATCCGGACGGCTACTACGTCACGATTAGTTCGCTCACTTAGATCGAGCTGAACGGGCCACGAGCGCCGGCCTAACAAACGCATGCCACATCTCGGGTGAAGTACAGTTTGATTTGATCCGTGTGCTTATACTAGCGAGAGATCCAAAACGAAGACGCTTTCACACTCTAACATGTGGGCATTACGATTATTACAGACAACGACTTCTACCCTGGATTTTTACGAGCCGCGGTGGTTTTCTCCACAAACAACATAGCATCGAAGCTCTGAGGAGCGTTTAGCTCTATCAGGTAGCGAGCGGCCGAGTCAACCGAGTACAGAGCGCCAATACTGCGCGACTTATGTGGCTGATTCAACCAGCCGGCAACCGGACCACTTTTAGGAACATCCCTCAGGTCGAGCGCGAAAAGGGAATCCGCGTTGCTGCAAACGTAGCGTCCAGGCTGCCGGGCGGCGCGGCGCCAACGCTGAAATCATGCAATCCCTTTCCGAGTTCGACCGCCTGGAACGATCCCTGATTGAAGGCAAAACCGAAAACCACCATTTCTGCCCCAAACATTTTCCGCAACGAAATGCCCATTGGTTCGTAGCCACTGGATCCCGCGGTGCTGACGTGACCATTATGGGCCCACAGCACTATCTTCGCGCTGGGGTTATTATCGAGTATCCACTTGATGTTCTCGGCCATGCTCCGATCACGCGAGACTTCGTTCGCACGCATTTGCATGCACTGCCTGACAACTCGAGCGTTTTGAATAACCCACTCCACCTCCCGCGCCGGCGCACTCTGCTTAAGATAGATCGTTCGCGATTCTTCGAGGTGCTGCACCACACTCTGCCACGTCAAAGAAGCCGCTTTCGGGTCAGCAGTTTCACCAGCAGCGGCGGAGGGCGTCAAATGCTTCATTAGTAAACTCTGCTTGCCGCTATGGTATGAGTCGCTGACTAACCGCACTTCATAACCGGTCCCACCAGTGTAGAACCCCTTCGGTGTGGCCGACTCAAAATCGAGGTCGAACACGCCTTGATCCGAATACGGGATGCCATCAACTTCGACCGCTAAGCCATCGAACCAGGCGCTACCGCCTCCAATCAGGAGCGCACCAAAATTGATATTTTTTGCATCAGCCGCTACTGGAAGTTCGATTTCATATCGCTTCCAATCCGTGGTTCCTTTCGCTCCTCGGTCTTGCATGTTGTCAAAAGCAAGCACGCCCGAACTTCCGTCCACCCGCCACCAAAGTCCGGCGACTCCGGTAACGCCTTCGGTCTTGATATAGCCGCTGTACCGGATCCTTTTGCCGGCAGCAACTTGAACCGGAAAGCTGCTGGTGGCCACGCCAAAATTTTGTCCGCCTCCATCTGATGCCGCCTTTGCCATGGCTGAAGCCTTGCGAACTGGATCCGCAAATCCGCTGTCGTGTTTGCCGACGAAATCACCAACAATATCGGCGGCTACATTGGGTGTTTGCATGTCGAAACCAGTGAATTGCACGCGACCTTTCCCTGACTTGTTGAACTCTCGCATCCACAAAACCATGTCGAGGACTTCTTGCGTGTTCCAAGTCCAGAAGTACATGCCCTTGATCAGTTTCGCCGGATCGCCCTCACCCCTCAGAACATAATCATTCAACCGGTACGCCTCGGGCATGTTGGCCTCGATGGAGAAGATCGTGAAGCCCATTTCGGTGGCCAGGAATTCCAGCATACGGTGTTTGAGTTGGAAGAACTCGCGAGAACCGTGGGTGGCCTCGCCTAACGACACGATGCGGGCCTTGCCGATCACTTTCTTCAGACGCTGCATGTCAGCAAAGCCGTGCCCAGCCTCCGGGGTACTCAAGCGGATTGCATGTTGGCTCACCCAATCGACCACCGGTTGCTCGTCGATGCCAGTTATTGACGTGGGTGGCGTCTGGCCTGCCGTGCGTGGGTGACTCGAGCAAAGCGAAAAGGCAAACGTAAACAACACAGCCGCCAGAATAGTTCGCCGCTTTTTCATCGTATTGCCTTTCGAAGCTCGTCTCACGACACCCGGGCAGGATGGTCCAGAATCGAATTTCTATAGCTGAGCCACGACGGGCTGATCTCGCTCTTAAAAGGATGATCGCCTTGACGAAACAATAGTAGCGAGAGAGTCATTTTTCGGTGAGCGCCGCAACCCCAGGTAATTCCTCACCAGCCAGAAACTCCAACGTTGCGCCACCGCCGGTGGAAATATGCGTTATGCGATCAGCGACCCCAGCCTGTGTAACGGCCGCAACTGAATCGCCACCACCGACGATAACTGTAGCGCCGCGATCAGCCGCTTCTGCTACAGCGTGAGCTATGCCGATAGTGCCCTCGTTAAATGGCGGCTCTTCAAAAACACCCATCGGCCCATTCCAGATGATCGTGCGCGCATCGTGTAAAGCGTGCTTAAAGTGCGCAACTGTTTCGACCCCGATGTCCATGCCCGCATGTCCGGCATTCGTAAACTCGATTGGAATTAGTCTTGGCGACAATCTTGTCGCCTTTGATCGGTTCGTAGCTGTCTACCACCTGATGATCCGTGGGCAACAGCAACTCCACGCCTTCAGCTTCTGCGCGCTTCTTGATCTCGAGCGCAGTTTGCATCATGTCGATTTCAACCAGCGACTTCCCTACCGTAAACCCTTCGGCCTTGAAAACGTGTAGGCCATTGCGCCGCCAATCAAGATCTTGTCGACCTTCCGATCGATTGAGCGCGTTGATCACCGGAATTTTGTCCGAGACTTTCGCGCCGCCTAGTATGGCTACGAAAGGATGCTCGGGATTCGTGATTACGCGGCCCAAATACTCCAGCTCCTTCAGCATCAGGAGCCCGGCCGCGGCCCTGGTGACGAACTTAGTAATGCCCGCCGTTGAAGCATGAGCGCGATGCGCGGCGCCGAAGGCATCGTTGACATAAACGTCGCACAAGCTCGCCAGCTGTTGCGCAAACCCTTCGTCGTTCTTCTCTTCTTCCTTATGAAATCTCAGATTCTCGAGTAACAGGATGTCGCCATCTTGCATCGCAGCGACCCTTGACTGCGCCTCTTCGCCTACGCAGTCTGCGGCAAACGCAATCGGCTTTGAAAGTAAACTCGAAAGGTGTTCCGCGACGGGTTGGAGACTATATTTCTCAACGCGTTCGCCTTTAGGGCGTCCGAGGTGTGAGGCGAGAATCACGCGAGCGCCTTGCCCGACCGCGTAATTAATCGTCGGCAACGCGGCCCGGATGCGCGTGTGTCATCTTCAACCTTGCCATCCTTGATAGGCACATTGAAATCGACGCGAATGAAAACGCGCTTGCCTTTTAGATTGAGGTCCTTAATGGATAGCTTCGGCATTCGTCACGGTCAAGCAGTTCAGAGTTCAAGCTTTAGCTTGCCTCCTCCAGTGCAGCAGCAACCTAAAGGTTGAACTCTGAACTACCGGCCTCTACTCAAACTAAACTACAGTCCCTTACTCGCGATAAATTTAATCAGGTCGCGGACGCGGCAGGAGTAGCCCCATTCGTTGTCGTACCAGGAAAGCACTTTGATCAAATGTCCATTGATGACCTTCGTATATTCCGCATCGACAATCGACGAGTTCGAATTCCGCTTGAAGTCGCTCGACACCAGCGGCTCTTCTGAAAATGCCAGAATTCCGCGTAGCTCTTCATTGGCCGCATTCTTCAGCGCAAGATTCACTGCCTCAGTCGATGTTTCCTTTTCAACGTCCATGACGACGTCAACCAGCGAAACATTCGGCGTGGGCACCCGCACTGAGATTCCATCAAACTTACCCTTCAACTCGGGAAGCACCAACGCAACCGCTTTGGCGGCGCCCGTGGAAGTTGGAATCATCGAGAGCGCGGCGGCGCGCGCACGGCGCAAATCCTTGTGCGGCAAGTCGAGCAGTTGCTGGTCGTTTGTGTAGGAGTGAATCGTCGTCATCTGCGCTGAGCGTATACCAAAATTTTCATGAATGACTTTGGCAACCGGCGCCAGACAGTTGGTGGTGCACGAGGCGTTTGAGATTATGTGATGCTCAGCGGCAACGTATTTGTTTTCGTTCACACCAAGCACAATCGTGATGTCTTCATTTTTGGCAGGGGCGGAAATTATCACTTTCTTTACGCTGCCGCGAAGATGCTTTCTGGCGTCTTCGGCTTTGGTGAATAACCCGGTGGACTCAATAACAATCTCGGCGCCGACTGACTCCCAATCGATTGCCGCGGGGTCGCGCTGCGAGAAGACGCGAAATTCGTCGCCTTCAACCTTAATCCCATTTTCGGTCGAGCTAATCTCATGATCGAGATTTCCGAGGACCGAGTCATACTTCAGCAAGTGTGCAAGGCTTTTCGTGTCCGTTAGATCGTTAACCGCGACCAAATCGATATCGGGATCACCGATAGAAGTGCGAAAGATATTGCGTCCGATGCGCCCAAAGCCGTTGATACCAACCTTCACCGCCATTGCGAGCTGCCCTCCTGCCGTGTGTTCCAGCTCAGTCTCGAGAGTTTGCATGGCGGCCAGACACACTATCCTCCGCCGCCTGCCGAACTAGGATCGAAACTTGCTGGGAGTAAAGAAGCCCAAGATTATGCGGCGTTGCTTTGAGTGTCAAGCGGGCGTCTTGGCGCATCTTTTTGAAACTGACTCGGCGCTAATAGCGTAGTAAAGACTTGATCGGATGAGACTTGTTTGTTAACTGTTACTGAAGTTTTCTAGAATAATTAAGGATAACTGTGAAGGAGCTTTTGGGTGTGATGCTTAATCTCTGCCTCGTGGGCTGTTCAAGATTGTATCTCTGTCTGTGTTTCTTCTGATCGGGAGCCATGCGGGTTCTCGCACAAACACCGGCTGCGACTCCGCCACCAAATCCGGCTCAGAAGGACGCTACCCGGCCGCCGGGCACTGAGACGCAGAATCCAAATGTGCCTCCCGGTACTCAGCAGACTGCGCCCCCGACGGCTCCGCCCGGGACCCAACAGCCGCCCGCCCAGGCGCCTCCGGGAAATCCCACGGTCGTTCCGCCGACCCAGAATCCGCAAGCACCGGTTCAGACAGAGCCGTCGCCGTTGCAGGAGCCGCGCGAGCCTAACTTTCCAGCAGTTGAGCAAAGGCCTTTGCCGCCCATCCCGAATATGACCCGGTTGGGCGTGACAAGTGATAACAATCTAGCGCTTTCGCTGAACGACGCGATCAAACGCGCGCTCGAGAATAACAACGACATCGAGATCGCGCGCGACGACGTGCGCTTCGCGGAAACACAACTACGTTCATTAGAAGGTGTCTACGACCCGTTCCTGAGTTTCACACCGCAGATCGACAAGCGCATAACGCCGGTGCAAAACATTTTTGCCGGCGGCGGCACCGCGGGACAGGTCTCCAACACAACACTTTCGTTCGACCCAACGCTCAACAAGTCGTTCTCAACCGGCGGTGGCGACTACCAACTGAGCTTCAGCAACTCCAGAACTAAAACCAGCGCTGCCAACAGCACACTAAATCCATTCTATTCTTCCAACCTCTCGCTGGTATTCACACAGCCACTCTGGCGCGACCGTTCAATCGACAACAGGCGCAGGCAGATTCGGATTCAAAAGAAACGTCTGGAACAGTCTGATGCCGATTTTCGTCTGCGCACGATCTCCGTTATTTCGCAGGTACAGCAAGCTTATTGGGAATTGGGTTTCGCGCTGCGTGATCAGCAAAACCAACTCGCGAATTTAAATCTTTCGCGCGAAAACTTGCGTCAAGTCGAGGCGCAGATTGCAGTGGGCACAAAAGCCCCGCTCGAACGCGCGGAAGTACAAACTGAGATGGCTAACCGTGAATCAGCACTGCTGGTGGCGGTGCAAAACGTTTCGATCGCCGAGAACAACCTGAAGCAGTTGGTCTTCAAAGATCCGACAGTCCCCGAGTGGTCGGCGCAGGTTACACCATCGGACACGCCGAAGTTTGATGCCACGCCGGTGAATCTTGACGAAGCGCTGAAAGAGGCGCGCGAGAACAGGCCGGAGTTGCGCCGCCTGCGTCTGCAAACTGACATTAACCAGATCGACACGAAGTTTTTCAGGAACCAGACCAAACCACAGGTCGATATCGTTTCCACTGTCGCGACGACCGGTCTGGCGGGAACGCCCGCCGCTACTCTTCCGCCCGGCACTCTGCTGCCCATAATCTCTGGCGATCCAGCCATCGATCCCAATGCTTTCCTGCTGGACCAGGTCCAGCAACATTCAACGCCTCGCGGGCTTCCCGGTCGCGGTTGTTCCCTCTGTCGCATCGCCTAATCTGGCACCTTCGGCGCTGGTTGGCGGATACGGGCGGACCTTGAAGAATCTGTTCAACCTAAATACGTACAACGTTGATCGTTGGTGTCTCGATCCAGATTCCTTTGCGGAATCGGACCGCGGAGGCCAACCTTGCCGGCGCTCGCATTCAGGGGAGCAACTTCAGGCTTCGCTGCGCTCGCAGGATCAAGTCATCGAAGTTGATGTGCGTAATGCCGCCCAGGCAGTGGAAACGTCACGTCGCCGCGTACTGGCCGCGCGAGAGGCCCGCGCTAACGCGAAACGCAACTCGAAGGCGAACAACGACTCTATCAGGTGGGCCGTTCAACTACGTTCCTCCTCTTCCAGCGCGAAAACGCTCTAACCAACGCACGCGGCGCTGAGCTTCGCGCAGAAACTGACTACAACAAGGCGTCTCGCCGATCTCCAGCGCGCAACCTCGACAACGCTGCGGGCAAACAACGTCATCGTCAACTCACCAGCTCAGTAACCCAGACTGTTGGTTTGCTTGCTGGGAATGCAAACTAATAGTTTTGCCTTACAGTTGGTTTTGGTTTGCGATTTCCGAATTGCGATTGCTAAGGGTAACACCCTGGCAATCGCATTTTGTTGGAGAGGCATTCCTGCCTGTCCAGCGATCGTCGATTCGTCGCCCGCTTGGGTTGGGTTACCCCTGAATGAACTGCCGGACAGGCAGAATGCCTGTCCTACGAGTCGAATGAAGATCTCCGCGACCATCATCGCCTTCAACGAAGCCACGAATATCGGCGACGCCTGCAAGTCGCTGGCATGGGCCGACGAGATTGTAGTTGTAGACTCCGGCTCCACAGACCAGACGCGCCAAATCGCCGAAGCCTGCGGAGCTCGAGTGATAACAAGAGATTGGCCCGGCTTTGCTGCTCAGAAGCAGTTTGCTGTTGAGCAAGCTGCCTATGATTGGATCTTCAGCCTGGATGCTGACGGAGCGTGTTTCAGATGAGCTGAAAGCCTCAATTGCGAAACTCAGCGAAGAGCCTGAAACCAGACTCGCTGATGGTTATCGCATTCCGCGCCGCTCGTATTACCAGGGACGCTGGATTAAGGGCGGAGGCTGGTATCCCGACTACCAACTGCGTCTGTTTAGAAAATCGCGTGGGAGTTGGGAACCACGCCATATTCACGAATCGGTGAAACTTAATTCGGGAGCACGGGTCGAAAAGCTTTCCGGAGACATCCTGCATTACAGCGTTGCCGATGCTGGTCATCATCACCACATGATTGGCGAACGCTATGCGCCACTCGCCGCGCTGCAAATGTTCGAGGAAGGCCGCCACACGTCGCCCCTCAAAATCGCCGTGGCGGCGCCGGCCGCGTTTGTTCGCAGTTATATTCTAAAGGGGGTTTCGTGACGGGCTTGCCGGGGTCGGCATCGCGAGTTTCGCCGCGCATCATGCGTTTCTCAAGCACGTCATGCTGTGGGAAAAGCAGAAGGCAGAAGGCATTGAGTAGTAGGCAGCCCGAGGGCTCCGAGATAGTGGAGAGCTGCTCAAAGCGGAGCCGAGACGCCCGGCAAAGCGTCGAAATGAAAGCAGCACCTGCTCAACTCGGAAATAATATACAATCCCTGCCGATGCACGTTTCCCTGACAGTCCTTGCCGAACTCACTCTAATTCCTCAGCCATTGATTTATGTCATTAGTCGGCATCTTTGGAGTAGTGATTGGCAGCTTTCTAAATGTAGTCATCCATCGAGTGCCGCGTGAAGAGTCGATCGTATTGCCGGAGTTCACGATGTCCATCGTGCGGAGCCGTAATCGCTGTTCTACGACAACCTGCCGGTGTTGAGTTACGTGATGCTCGGTGGCCGTTGCCGCTCATGCAAAGTGCACATATCAGCACGCTACCCGGCAGTGGAGGCGCTTACTGGGTTGCTGTGGGTCGCGGTCGCCTGGTGCGATGGCCTAAGCTTCGCACTACCATTTGATCTGATATTCGTGACGGCCATTACCGCCTTAATCTTTATCGATGCGGAACACATGATTCTGCCAAACGCGATCACTTATCCGGGCATCGCGTTTGCACTTATTGCGCGCGTTGCGCTTCCTTCCTCTCATGGGCGCGCCACACTTCGATGACTTGCCCATGCTGCTCAACGGTGTGCTCGCGGGCATGCCAATCTGGCCGCCTCTCTCGTCGGCGCGTTGATGGGAGCGCTCGCCGGCGGTGGTTCTTTATGGTTGATGGGTTGGATCTGGGAAAAACTGCGCGGCGTCGAGGCAATGGGACTCGGCGACGTAAAGATGATGTTCATGGTGGGGGCCTATCTGGGCTGGCGCCTTACGATCCTCAATGTCTTCCTCGGGGTCTTCTCCGGGTCGCTGATTGGCATAGTGCTGATGCTGCGACAGGGTAAACGAGATATGAAGATGCTTCTGCCCTTCGGTGTTTTTCTCGGCATTGGTGCTATTGCCGCATTGCTGTTTGGCTCACAAATTGTAGACTGGTATGCAGGACAGTTTTGATGATGTCCAAAGTCCAAGGTCCAAAGTCCAACGTCCGCTGGACCATATCGCAAGTGTTTACTGGTCCCTGCTTTTCCGTCTTTGACTTTGGACCTTGGACTTTGGACTTTGGACAACTCGGATGACCAGAAATCGTTACCAATTCGGACTGACGCTGCTGACAGGCTTTTTCCTGCTGGCGACGGCAGTAGCCGTACTGCTTTATGCGGGTCATGCCTGGCGACGCCGTCTACGAAAGGCCCGCTGCTGCTTACGGCTTTTGTTGCCATCTTGCTTGGCGCGCTGGTCTGCATTCTGTTTTTCCTGCGCTGGGTGTTCCGTCCTTACCGTCAACTGGTGGGCGGAAGCGCAGAAGGCGCCGGTTCAGTTCCGGGCCCCAAGTCGAGAGATGAAGCAGAGTTTGTGCTGGAGACTTTTCAGTCCGTTGTCGCGCAGCTTCAGGAACAGCGTAAGGCACTTGAGCAGCTGAGCACTCAAGCCAGTAAACGCGCCGATTCAGCCGAGAGATTCAGTGAACGAATTGTAGCCAGCGTACCCTCAGCGCTTATTGCTTTCGATGGCGCCGGACACTCAATGGTGATCAACGCTCCCGGCCGCGCGCTGCTCGGAATTGATGGCGGCGTGCTTGGCCAGCCGGTAGCCGAAATTCTCCACAACATCCCGCAGCTGGCGCAAATGGTTCGGGACTGTTTGCAAAGCGGTAAGGTTTATCGTCGCGAAGAAATCGAAACAATGACTGCGGAACAGCTGCCGCGACGGCTAGGCGCCACGGTCGCGCCTATCGAACTCGCTCTGACCGCGGACCTCGCGGCGCGCTCTGTCTCTTAACTGACATCACCGAGGTCACGCAACTACGTGAACAGGTGGCCTTGAAAAAGAACCTGGAAAGCCTCGGCGAGATGTCGGCGGGACTGGCCCACGAGTTCAAAAATGCCATCGCCACACTACATGGCTACGTGCAGCTCTTACAAAGTCTCGAACTCGATGAGGCGCGCGCGGAGGCACCGCATCGTCACTGCTAAACGAGGTGCGAAACCTTTCCGGATATGGTCACTTCGTTTCTTAACTTCGCTCGACCTCAACCGCTCCAGCTCGACGAAGTAAATCTGGAACGAGCTCATAAAAGACTGCGCTGGGAACTCGCGCCGACTGCTTCACAGCAGTGCGAGTTGAGTTGCTGATAGCTGGGACCGCGGAGGTGTCTCGCCCGCCTCTTCCGACGCCCCGCCTCAACGGTACATTTCTTCGTTATCCGCGCCGATGAGCGCAATGTTGCGCCAGGCGCTATTAAATCTTATCCGCAACGCTGCGGAAGCAGTTTCCGACGATCCGAACTCGAACGCCGCGTTGAAGTTCTCAGTTCAAGTGAACGAGACGACGCGGGCAAGGATTGGGCGGTAGTTCGAATCAAAGACACGGGCGAAGGAATTCCCGCAGCGGATCTGCAGCGGCATCTTCATTCCGTTTTTTACAACGAAAGCCACGGGACAGTGGAGTGGGCTCTCGCACTCGCCCACCGCGTCATTACTCAACACGGCGGCACCTTGACGGCTTCTAATGGGCAAGGATGGCGGCGCCGTAGTTTTCAGTTCGGCTGCCGGTCTAATTTTGGAGTGCGGTGGCCCAGCGCCGTGGGAGCCAGTCAAATGATTTGCTGGGACCGCGGGCGTCCCGCCCGCAGTGAGCGCGCGAAGCGCAAAAATCCACTCCAAATGACTGCGCACCTGCGGTGCGTTTGCAGGGCGGGACGCCCGCGGTCCCAACAAATCACTTTGACTGGCACCCGCGGGCCCTGGCGCATGATAATCGGCGAATCCACCCGGCCAGGGTCATATGACTGAAGCGCTCCAGCCTCCTGCTTCGATATGCGTTCAAGGATTTAGGGTTACACAGGCTCGAGGCAAACATTCAGCCGGGCAACGTCGCCTCGATCGCGCTGGTGAAACGTGCAGGTTTTGTGCTGGAAGGCTACTCAAAAACGTTATCTCAAGATTTGTGGGCGTTGGGCGGGATCGCGAACGATGGGCAATACTCTCGCCGACGACTGGAAAACCTAAACTCGGCAAGGCGCAGATGATAAAATCCGACACTCGACCACCAGTCAGAACAGCGGAGGATTAGTTAGTAGTCAACTCGAGAATTTTACTTACAGAGGCGGGAGGTTGAATTCCCTGTCTTCATGAGTGTGCTCAAAGCACTGCCAGCAGATCAAATTAGTTACAGACCCCATGAGCGCTCGCCATCGGCGGAGCAAATAGTTTGGACGCTTGCTCGTGAACTCAAGGCTCGGTATTGGGCGCCGCCAGAGAGGGCATGGCGGAAATGGAGAATCTTCCGGCCCCACCGCTCGCTGAGATGTTGGCGATGTACGAACGCTGGTCAAAAGAATTGATTGAAGTCGTCTCAAAGGTCGACGACGAAGGTTGGGACCGCAAAGCTCAGGGCATCTATCAGGGCAAGGTAGTGATGGAGCAACCGCTGGGCATATTTCTCTGGTTCATACTCTTCGACTCGATTCATCATCGAGGCACAGCTGGCGGCATACTTGCGGCCGATGGGCGGCCAGGTTCGCGATCTACGGGCCGTCGGCAGATGAGAAATCGCCGTCGTAACCCGAACGGAAAATCTTCTGCGCGTCCTCTGTAGAACTCTGTGCCTCTGTGGTTTAGGTTTTTCCCGGAAAACTCAACACAGAGTTCACAACAGGATACACAGAGAAATGCTGAAACAGTTTGCCTTGCGAAAACGGAATCCACTTCCAGATTGTTAACGGAGGAAGTGATGTACTCGAATAAACGCCACCCCCGCGTTAGGTTGATTCATGCAAACATCCTGACTCTGGCACTAAACTAACGCCTTCGGGCTGATTAGTGTCCTTTCGTGGATCACGTCTGCAACCGGTAAGAAGGCTGTTCTTGCCTTTGTAGTGATATAAGCAGCATTTGGCAAAAACCGCTCGAGTTCTCACCTCCCTTTATTATTCATCCGCCACGCGGAAATCTTTGGCCTGCGCCGGCATAAACAAGTGGAAGCTGCCAACGAGGCTGAGAAGTGCTGAACGCGGCGCAGCCCGGACTCGTTGTGTTTGATCTTAAGTGTAACCCTGAGGAGGTTTTGATAAGTCATGCAACACACGTTTGAGCAGTACCAGCGCATCTTTGACGGCGCCATCGCGAAGCATGCCGGTGAGAACTTTTTCGCCAAGCTAATTCAAGATCATGGCAAGCCGGAATTCCCATCGGCCCCGCGAGGAGTGGCGATAATAGGTATTCGGCACAGCGGGAAAGAGAGCGACAACCGGGGCAATGTCGCCGATGACTTAATCGCTCTGGTCCGGTTCGATAGCGATGGCCTCGCGCAGGTTTATGAATACGTCGGCACGACCGAGCCCGGCCTGTTTGCAAAAGTCATGAATCCCGAAGGCGACTTTCGATTGAACCCCGGATTTTATTTCTTCAAGCTGGGAGTGCACCACGGTGTCAACCCCTTGTCTTATTCCAGCCTGTACAGTGCTTGGCGAACGAGCGAAGAAAGGCGCCGCGTTCGATGAGACTGACCAAAAACCTGGGAGAGCAGCGACACCTCTATTCACATACATGCCGGAATTGGCAATGTGCAATCCGTCGGTCAGTGGTCCGCTGGGTGTCAGGTAATCGCTGGAGGCTGGCAAGGCAAGGCGTGGGAGAGCTCTTCAAGTACGTCAAGATGGCGACCAACATGCCGGTCCCATACGTGCTGGTGAATGACAAGGATATACCTTCGTTACTCGCGTAAATGAGTGTTTTGCCCGGACGTTAGATCTGCAGGCGAAAGGTTCTCGTCTAACCTTCTACTGGAAAATATTCGCCCCAACGGCGATCGACACCCGCCGCAATATCGTCGCGAACGATCAACTCTTTCGGAAAGCCCGGCTTTAGGCGCGCGTCGATTACGATCGGGCCCTGTAGGACAGATGGTGTCGGAGGATTTCAGTCTCGGCGGAATAAATGTCAGCTGCCGGCTCAAAGCGCGTCCAGGTTGACCAGAGGAAGTCTTTGCTTGAATGGGCCACGCTTGCGTCGTCATGCAAAATGATCAACGGCCAGTCTGCTAAGAGAGGATCTTTCGCCAGTCGGGCGGCCTGTTCAGGATCTTCCGCATACGTTCTTCCCTGCACCACCAGACAACCGCCACAGAAAACCTCGGCTGCAGAAACACCACGTGGCAAATCGCCGCTGAACTCCCGTGGCAAATCGCGCTTTGCTTCACCCAGCCCGGAGCATGATCGCCTTGCTGCCCTCGTTCACTTTGCCGCTGGTGTAGTCAAGCGTGTCCATCGATACGTTTGAGAAAATGAAGAGGTCCGTTTCCGGATCAAAACGCGCGAGCAGGTGCTCCAGCAGCCGGGGAAGTCTTTAAGGTCCTGCGGCGTGTCGGTAAGCAAGAAACTTGGTCAACGAAAGCTGACCTTCGCCCAGGATACGGAAGCCGGAGACGAGCGCTTCACGACCGTAGCGTTCCTTGACCACCGCCGCACACAGGGAGTGAAAACCAGTTTCGCCATACGTCCAGAGATCGCGCACCCCGGGCATTACCAGCGGAAACAGTGGCGACAGCAACTGCTGCAAATAGTCGCCGATAAAAAATCTTCCTGCCGCGGCTTGCCCACAACGGTGGCCGGATAGATAGCGTCGCGGCGATGAAAAACCGCGTCAACCTCAAACACGGGATAGTCATGTTGCAAGGAGTAGTAGCCGTAGTGATCGCCGAATGGTCCTTCAGGGCGGCGCTGGTGCGGAGGCGCATGGCCTCACCAACGCAAACTCCGCCTCGGCCGCCAACCGATGTGCGCTGAGATCCGCCAGTGGATTTTTTGTCAGTTTCAACTTTTGGCCCGCGAGCAACGATGCCAGCACCAGCTCGGGAACGTCCTCGGGTAAAGGCGCAATCGCGGCCAGGATTAAAGCCGGTGGCCCACCAAGAAATACATGTCACCGGCAGTGACTGTCCCAGCCGCTCTGCCTCGGTGTAATGAAAGCCACCCCCCTTTTGAATTTGCCAGTGGAGCCCGGTCGTCTGCGCGTCGTAGACCTGCATGCGGTAAATGCCGAGGTTATGTTTCTGGTAACCGGGTTCTCTGTATAAACCAAAGGCAGGTAATAAACGGTCCACCGTCTTCCTGCCAGGTAGTCAACACCGGCAACTCATTAAGTCGCGGCGGCTGATCGCGCACCTGGGTAACCAGCGAGCGAGTCGTATTCCTGGTTCCAAGTTTTAGCAACTCACTCCCAAGTCCCCGATGCTTCCAAAGCTTCAGCCGGCCGTGGTGGTAATAGCAACTCTGCAACCTGAGCTAACTCGCGAACCAGTGCTTCAGGCTTTGGACCAAAAGCGAGATCAATCCGTCGTTTGGTTCCAAACAGATTTTGTAACTACCGGGTAGCGACTACCCTTCACTCGTTTGAAGAGCAGTGCCGGCCCGCGCGCGATCAATAACTCGCCGGTGAACTTCAGCCACAGCTCGAGATACGGATCGACTTCGGCTTCGATCGTTGCGGTCCTCGTTTTCTCGGGTTGAGCAGATCGAGAAATGTGCGAAGGTTGGCATGCATTCGTTGTGAGGAGTATAACCCGACGACGGCTTGTGGGCCGAAGATGATTGATCAGTTACGTTTCGGCTTAACAACACTTCGTGGCTTGGCTGTTCAGGTGCGCGGCAAGCCTCCGACTCTGCCGCAATCTGCATTAGGGTTTTCGGTCTTTGGACCGTTGATTGAGGTCGAAGACCTCAGGAAAGCCGTTGCCTGGCCGGCGATGTCAGACTGCGCCGCGCACCTGAACGGCTGAGCCGCGGCAGAAAGACCAGCGACGAAAGTTGCGGTCCAAGTTACTCAGGAGTCCCTTGCGGTTGCTTTTTTCTTATGCAGCGCGGTGTTCAAAGCCAAGCTCCGCCATGGGAATCACTCTCAACTTGTGGATACTTCTGGCGCAGCTCCGGCAGAAACTCTTTCGCATTGCCGACAATGACTACACTTGTCGTTTTAGCATCGAGGTGGGAACCCGCAAATCCCTGTACGTCGCTTGCCGTGATGCTCTGCACGTTGCCGATGTAACGATTAATCTCATCGAAGTTAATGCCATAGATCCCGAGCGATGCGACCTGCGCCGCCAGCCCGCTGTTAGTCTCCAACCCCCGCGCGAAATTTCCGACCACTACTGCCTTGCGCGGATTCAACTCAATATCCGGTACAGGTTTAGTAGCCAGCCCGCTGACCTCGCCCAACAGCAGGTCGGCAACCTGCGCGGCTGACTGGTTCTTAGTTTCCGCGGAAGCAACGAAGGGTCCCACGGTGCGGCGGGTCTCGAGCTGACTGGCGGCGCCGTAACTCAGGCCGCGCTTGATGCGAATCTCCTGGTTCAAACGACCCGAGTAACCACTAAGAACCGAGTTGGTAACCAGCCCACGGTAGTAGTCGCGCTGGATCGTTCGATGCCGGTTCTCGCCAACGAGCACAGCGGCCTCTCCGGCATCCGGCTTATCAACTACGACGACGCGCGGTCCGGATCGGCAGCGACAGGTTTGGACGCGGGTAACACCGGCGGCGCTATCGCGGGTTTTTTCCAGTCGCCAAAATATCGTTGGCGAGGCAAAGGCGTCACTGATCTTATGTCTCCGCCGAGCACCAGAATCGCGTTATCCGGTCGATGTTTCATCGTTGGTGATACTCGCAGCACCGTCGCGGCTGATTCGCGTTATTGATTCAGTGGTGCCGGCGAGCGGTTGACCGTGGCGGTGCATCGCCAAAAATCACCTGACTTGCAACATAGCGCGCGATCGAACCGGGTTCGCCCAGCTCTACGGTCAGATCATCAAGCGTTTGCTGACGTAGCCGATCGATCTCCTCAGCTTTGAATGCCGGCCGGCGAACGACGCCGGCGAGTATGTTCTATCGCCGGCCTGATTTTCGGCGACATCACATCAACGCCGATGCGAGAGGAGTCCCAGCGCGCCGATGAGTAGAGCGTTCCACCGAGGCTTTCTCGATCTCTTCCGTGAATTCGCGTGGCTCTGCGTTTTTCTGAGCAATACGTAACTGAACGGAAGCATTT
>ERZ1370068.505-contig-1046_pt1 | contig 22460 bp, 33 predicted proteins | sample MGYA00561227_ERZ1370068 | MGnify/ENA primary metagenome ERZ1370068 (study PRJEB38410, sample SAMEA6850437) | metagenome | study: Metagenomic assessment of the ecological functions of the soil: analysis of the soil microbiota associated with the... | reverse complement strand
CCATTACGTATTGTCATCTCAGCTCGCGCGTTCGGAGCGTGACGACATACGCCAACACTCCATAAAGACCCACGGCGCCGGGGATCAGAGTCACGGCAGCCGCAGCACTCGGGCGATGATGATGACGAACGCCAGCTGCGCCGTGGCCGCAACCGACAACGGCGCTCATCGCCGCACGTCGAACGACGTCGGCACCGTGGGATCGAGATCGTGTACCGCTTGATGTACCGCGGCGTCGCATCGACGTTCCCCACAGCCGTGCGAGGCCACCAACGCCATCGCACGTTTGGTTTGCTTAGCGGCGATGCCGTTCATTTCCAACGCCTCGTGGAAACACACGACCCGGGCGATGGAGCGGCGGCGAGCGCGGTGTCACGGGTATCCCCGACCACGCCAATGACGGCGGTACCGGCGGCCCGTCGGCAGCGGACGAAACCGCTTTCCCAGCGCCGATACGCCGGTGGAGATCCTTCCGAGAACGCCTTTGCCGGCGTTTAGGGATATCATCGCACTTCGTCGGAACGCTGCGCCTCCGAACGATCAAACACCCTCCCAGCCACCAGCGGGATTTGCCCATCGCCTTGAAACGGTTTCGCCGTTGACGGCCGTAAAGAGCTGCAGCGGAGGCAGCCGGGTGGCGCACGACGCGTCGTCCTCGAGATACAGCGGATTCTGATTGATGCCGATGTGGCCTCAATGGCAGACGCGGACGTGAGAGCCGACGGCATCGACACCGGGCAGCGCGGCCACGCGATCGATGAGGCGTGCGCAGAACCGCACGACCGACGTGTCGGACTTGTAGCGCAACGTTCCGGGAGACGAAAAAACCAATACGTGGACACGCGTGCTCCGGATCGGAGCCGGGACGCACCGCGTTGAGGCGTTCGGAACGTGCGTAGTAGCCCAGGCCACGGCCCCCGGCGAGGACCACGAGCGCAAACGCGATCTCGTGCCGCGACCAGTCCGCCTCGCAACTGCTGGTGCCGCATCCGGCCGGCGGTGGCACTGCGGCCGCCTTCCCGCGGCGCCAAGCTTCGGCTCCCTCACGACGCGGATCGACGGGAGAAGACTGCACGCCGCCGCAACGAACGCGGCGACAAACCATCGTGAATAGCACCGACGTCGCGTCGACGTTCACTTCGGCCAATCGAGGAATCCCCCGCGGGGCCGGCTGACACTCCAGCGAGCTGCACGGCTACCGGTGGCCATCGCCGAAGCCCAGCACGGTCGCTGCCCCGGTAACGAGAGCGCGGACTCGGCGGCGCGACAAAGCGCGACACGAGGCGCTGGCTCTCCGCGCGCCCAGCGCCGGGCACGGCGATCTCGCGTTGCCGCGCATCGGCCCTCACCAATGTCGAGGCTTGCTACGTTTGGCGCAGGCGACCAGCAACACCAGCAGCGCCGCCGCCGCGATGCGCGTCCAGAAAGCGTTCCGGCGCGGTCGTTGCCCGGCGACTGCGGCGTTGAGTGGCGCCAGCACTGGTTTCGGATGCATCTGGTCCATCATCGCCTGCGTCGAGATGCCGGTGACGGAATTCGGAGACAGCTCCGGCAGGCGGGGGTAGCACCGACGCGAAATCACGTTCCGCGTCCGCGATGGTGACGCCCGGCTTGGGGCGGCGCCTGATGCCGAAGTGTGCGTAAGCCGATTGGCGGCGATTGACGGGATCGAGTTGGGCGATCCACAGCGGCGTCGCCGCCGCGGGGAAGCGAAAGCTCTCCGGCATGACTTAATGATTTTCTCGGACTGACGCCGTCCAGCTCGAGCCTGCGTCCGATGATCTGGCCGTCGCCGCGGAACCGCCCGCGCCACATGCGTTCGCTGATGAGCATCACTGGCGCCGCACCCGGGCGGTCGTCCGCGTCGGTGAACGTGCGGTTGATCAACGGCCGCGCCTGCAGCACGGGACGAGCGACGCTGAGACTCGCGTCGATCATCCGCCCGGCGTCGCCCCGCCTCCCCGCCTCCTGGCTTCGGCTACGTTCACCTGCCTTCGAGGTACACCGATTCCTCGATCGTGTGCGCGAGCTCGCTGGTAGGGCGAGGTACGTCGACGCGGTTTGCGGTTCAGGTGCGACAGCGCCGAGCGGCGGCGGGCCGTGCCATGGCGCCCACGAGCCAGGCCCGGGGTTCCCGAACGGCAAGGGGATCCCGGAGCAACACGCCGTTGACCACGGCGCAATGACTGCCACGCTCGCGCCAGCGATGCCGATCACGAGCGTCAGCGCGGCGGCGATCGTGAACAGCCGGCGATCGGCGCAGCGCGCGCGCGCCGCGTGGCGAAGAGTCCTGCACGGCTGCCGTCGGCTCAACCAGCGCCCACTGCAGCTCACGCCGGCGGCGGTGCCGATCCACGGCGGCAGCGCTCGCGGCGCGACGCGCGCTGAGGTCTCCGGAACTCCGCTCCGGCGCTGACTCGCCGCCGCGCTCACTTCCGCGGGCGCCTCCGTCGCGCGATCAATCGCGCCGTGCTCGGCTTTCGATGTGGAACGCCATCTCGTCGTCAACGTCGCGCTCGACGCGGCCGGCAGGATTGCAGAGCGCATCGCCAGCAGTCCGGGAATGTCCGGCTCGCGCGAGCATCTACCGGTCCTCCCACGCGGTGGCGTTCGAGGACGCGGAACAGACCGCCGGCGTAGCGCGCCAGGCGCGACGACTCCGGCGCGCGGAGATCGCGCGCGCGTCCCCGTTCGGCGTCAGGCTGGTAGTACTTCCGTGCCCGCCGGGATTGTTGTCAGACAGGCCCCACCATCGTTTCCCGACCCATCCTCTTTGTCCTTCCGAGGCGGTGGAGCGCGAGATAGAGCGCGCGGTCCTCGACGGCGAGACGTGTCTCTGACCCGAGGTCTCCTTGATCCACCCGGCGATGCCATGGCCGTGGCGCGGGCCCCACGTCAGCGTTTTCAGGATGAGCGCGTCGAGCGTTCCGGCAGGAGGTCTTCGGATTCCTGGCTGCGTGTTTTCTCGGAGGTTCTCCGGGGCGAAGATGAACGCGGTAATCGGCACTGTCAATGGGCGACCGGAGTCGTCGGTCGATCAGCCGCGACGAGACTCCAGCTCGCGAGCCGCCTGTTGTAGGCGGCGAGCGCCCGATCGGCGCCGGTCGGAGGCGTTGGTCATCAAAGTCATGGTGGCACGCAGACCTACGTCGCGCATCCGTCGGTTGTACGCCGGCGCAACTTCCGGACGATACCGGCGCGACTCCGACCCGGAACCTCGCGGACTTTGCTTCCGTAGTGTGGACCTGAGGGCAACGGGGCATCCTAAACTCATGGAGCAACGCCACCCTCACGCAATCCCAGTCGGAGGCGCGTCTTCGCTGGATGCGCGTACTGTGGACACCGCTCAAAGGTCATCATCGGTCTCGCGATCAGCGATCCCGGTCGCGTTCCTGGCGCTGGCGCTGACCGCCGGCCTCGTCGGTGCACTCTCTATCGCCCTCGCCATCATCGCCTTCAAGTCGGCTATCGTCGGCGGCATCGGGTACGGACTGTTCCAGCTCGCGCGCGCGGTGTTCGCGCCGTCAGCGCAACGTCCCCCCGCCCGCACCCACCCGTGAGTTGTCCGCGCGCCGACCCGGGACCCATACTACGAGGCGGCCGTGCGCGAGCTCGACGCGGAACTCGGCGGCCGACCGCGCGGCTGAACTAGAAACTGGCTGCTGACGCTCAGACTTCGCTCCCCAAGGTCGCGGCCGCACTCGCAGTGCTGGAGTGTGCCCCCCCGCCGCAGTCGCACGGTGGGAGCGCAGCGCCGACGGCCACTGCCGCGTCCATTCCGGATTCGGGCGCGTTCTGTGATTTCCGGCGACCCTCGCCAATCGTCGGGTGCCCCGTGGTCCTTTCGCGGCTCCGTCGACGGCGCTTTCGATTCCGGAGTTGACGGGAGTCCTTCTCGTTCCAAATGGCCCCGGTCCCTTTCCGGCCGTAGTCCTTGAGCCACGGTTCCGGCGGAAACGCGCGGTTTATCGCGGAACGAGGTCGGGCGGACGATGGTCACGTGGGGCTCTCGTGCGCATCGCGGTCGACTCTCGCACATGCGGCCGACGCCCCACCGCGGCGCGCCGGGCAACCCATCCGAAACCGGGGCGGCGCGTGCGTGAACGTCCTGCGAGCGCACATGACGCGGAGCTGCTTCGCCGCCTTCCGTACGTCGACAACAATCGCGTTGCGGCCCACGGGCATAGCCTGGGCGCCTACCTGCAAGTCGCCTGGCTCGCCGAGCTTCCGCGCGACGTGCAGGTGGCCTCGCACACCGTGGCGGCGGGGTTCGCCCTCCACAATCCCGCATCGTGCCGGCACCGACTGTCGACGGAGCGACGCTCGGATCACCGTGCCATATCAACTGCATCACGAGCTCGGCCGACGAGACGGTTCCCCTCTCATGGGATCAACGTCCCTGCGGGCGTGCTCACCGAACGCGGCGTCGAGATCCGCACCGGTAACGTCCACGACGGCGGCCACTCGGCGCCCTGATCGAATCCGCTCATGTGCCTGAACGCGTTCGTGCTCTGGTACTGATGCACGGAGTACTGACGACTGGAAGCGAGTCCTGCTTCACCAAACTTTGAACGGCACGAACCGGCTGAACGCCGTCAGAGCTACTGCTCACCACCCCGGCCACGAATCCCCCATCCCGTCCACCGGCGTCGCGCCAAAGAGAGCACCAAGACGTTGCCGCTCGCGGCCGACATCCTCCTCAATCCACCGACGACCCCGGTCTCTGAGCCCCCACGTCGGGTCGTACCCGGCAGCCGTCAGATCCGGTAACGTCGAGGACCCAGTTCGTCGGCGTACCGTTGGCGTAGTTCGGGTGGTCGACGCCAGACCGACAGCGGAAGTCCGAACACTCCTGCGCAAACTCTGGCCAACGGCGGCCACGTTGTAGCTGGCTCTGCGACGCGAGCCGCGCCGCGGCAGCCGGGAGGTATGGACTCGTACCAAGGCTCGTGACGGTCGGTTGGTTGAGCGTTGGGGCCGAACGTCACGGTGTCCACGTCGAACGCCGCCGAGTGCCGCAGCAGAATCCCCTGCGGCCCTGGACGATCCTCCATGCTCGCCGGCCTCGCGGTGAACTCGATAGCGTGCACATCGCGCTCGTCGTAGAACCGCATCGGGCAGTCCGGGGAATGGAATCCTGCTTGGCGCGTTGCCAACGGTGGTCGAGTATGGCGCGGACGCCCCGTTGGCCGTAACCAACGACACCTGCACCGACGTCTGATCCGTCCCGGTGTTGTTCGTTGCAATGCGGAAGTTGACCGAACGAGAGCCTCTGTGGCGGTCAAGGACAATGCCGGGATCGCGCTGGCGTAGTTCACGTCGCGGCGCAGAATGATTCGCGTGATCGAATTGACGTCGTTCGCGTCGTTGAGGAAGTTCGCGGCGATGAGATCGCGCTGCCCAGCCGGCACACCGTCCAGCGTGAACCCCGCCCCTTGAATGGCCGGGTGTTGAATGGAAGGCGCCGCCGATGCCGACGAATGCGTGCGCGGTCGCCGCTGGCGCCGATGGATCCCGTGAGCCGCTTCGTTCCGCCTGAGGGATTGACTCCACGACACGGACTGCCGAGCGCGAGCGCCGTGATGTCCGGCCTGACTTCCATAGAAGACGCTCGTCGAGAAGCCCGGCCCATCCGGCCGCACCATCGCGAACCCGCCGGCGCTCCCGACCGGGAACGTGAACGTGTTGTTCGCCCCTGCTGTGACGCGCGTCCACGCCCCGTTCCGTTCTGCGCGGCGAACCACACGGGCACCTCGCTCGGATCGCAGTTCGCGAAGCTGAATGCAACGTTGCCGCTGCCTCCCGGCGCCGGCGTGACCTGAACGTTGAACGTCGCCGTTTGCGTGCCACTGATGCCCGCCCCCGCCGCCGACAGCGCATCACGGGATAGTTTCCGGCGGCGACGGCACTGGTCGCCGAGATGTTCAGCGTTGCCGTGTTGTCCGTGGTGCTCTGCCGGGACCGCGGTGATCGTGACGCCACTCGGCAGGCCCGCCGCCGTAATGGTGACCGCGCCTGCGTATCCGTTCACGCGCGCGATCGTCGCCGTCGCCGTCGCAGCGCCACCCCTGCGCCACGCTCGCTACCGTCGGCGCCGAGAGCGAGAAGCTCTGTGCGGTGCTGTTGAACGTCGCGTTGATGTTCGGCGCGGAAGTGAGCACGAACGTACACGTTGTACTCGTGCCGCTGCACGCGCCCCCGACCATCCGGCGAAGGCACTCGCGGCCCCCGGTGCCTCCGTCAACGTGACGTTCGTTCCCGGCGCGAATAGTGCCCGTGCACGCGCTGCCACAGTTGATCCCCGCGGGGCTCGACGTGACGGTCCCCGTTCCCGTCCCCGCCAGCAACACCTTCACCTGTGGTTGCAGGACCGAGATCGGGACCCCAACTCCCGCGTGGGCCGCGTCGGCACCCGGCCCATCTGCGTGAACGGCCACGACGATCTGACCTGGCGTTGCCGTCGCCGCGGCGGTCACCGTTAGAGTGCTCGAAAGCGTGCTCCCACTCAGCACCGGCGGGTTGGAACGACACCGTGACGCCGCTCGGCGTCAAGGAATCCGTCAGCGTCACCGCGGCGGTGTAGTTGTCACGCGTCACGTTCACGGTCGCCGTCGCCGTGGCGCCTTGGAACACGTTGAGCGTCGTGGGGGTGACCGACACGCTCACATTGCCGTTCCCGCCCGCGTCGGTGCCGCCGCCGCTAGCACGCGGCGACTAGGGACGAGAAAAGAAAAGGGACAACCCGGCGGCGGAGTGGCCTTCTCTCGATCATAGAACCCCAGGGGGACGGGCTTCAATGATTGTGAATGGAGGCCAAGACAGTCGCTCGTAACAGCCGACGAGTCAAGGAGTCGCGTTGCGCTTGCGCGGCCAGAGCCAGTAGCCCGACCCGCGCAGGCGGCGTCAATATTTCCAACCGTTCGTATCCGCCCCCGTCGGCGCGTTCCGATCCACCTGCGCCGCCATCTTCGGAATCAGCTCTGCCAGCGGCGGCCCCCAACAGTGCGGCGCCATCGGCTGGAAGACGATCTCGCCCGTCCACTTCGGGATTCGGCCGCCCTCCTCAGAAACTCGTCCAGCATGTGCACGCCCATGTTGCAGGAAGTATGAATCGGCGTCGCCGACGTAGACGTTGATCTTGTTCGCGACCTTGGGGCCGAGCGTCGCCCAGTTGGTCTCGAGGATGTTGCGCAGGTCGTAGTGCTCCTTCCAGTACGCCGCGACCTTCTTGTCGATCACGCCTGTGGTCTTGTCCCAGATCCGCTGCGGGTAGCCGTCGGCGCCGGCCGGGCCGTACGTCGCTTCCCAGATGTCCCACTGCCCGCCCGAGCGCGAGTGGTCGCCTTGACGGCGAGCTCCGACCAGTTCTCGTCCTTCATCATCGCGACGATGTTCCCGTCGGGGCGGCGCTGGGTCGGTCGCTCGACCTTCATCCATGCCGATGCTCGATGAAATACGCGTTCGTGTCGGCGTAGATGTTGACGATCTGGTGGTACCGGAAGTCCACGCCATCCGGACACAGCGACCAGGTGCCGCCGTAGAAATCGGGATAGAAAACCTGGTGCGCGAGTGAGATCCATCCGCCGGTCGAACCGCCGGTGAGCAGTCGCGCGCACGGCTGGCGCGATCGCGCGGAACTTCGATCTCGATCGGCGGGAATCAGCTCCTTCGTGATCGCGTCGCCGTACGGGCCGTTGTTCGCAGAGTTCACGCCGTACGAGTCGTCGTAGTACGGCGACGGATGCTGCAGTGTGACCAGCAGCATCCTCGGCGTGCCGTCGGCGCTGCCAGTAATCGGTGAAGCTTTGCTGGCCCGCACCGCGTCCTCGGCCACCGCCGAATCCGCCCGGCGCCCGAGCGAGAAATGTCCTTCGATCGTAGACGATCGGATACTTCACGTCGGGATGCTTCGTCGTAATCCTTCGGCAGGAGCACGGTCGCGCCGAGGTAGATCGGCTGACCCCACCACTTCGTGAGGATCGTTGCTCTGGATCTTGATGCGCTTCACGGACTCGTTGTCGGCGGGCACTTGCACCGGCGGGATCACTTTGTCGGCGACGAGCTTGATCGGCGTCGATCGATTTGGGATCGAACGTCACCTTCACGGGGTCGCCGTAGATGTTGCCGGGCGATCGTTGCCAGTGCTGTCCCTCCCACTGGTCCATGTGCAGCCAAACGGTGTGGCCGTCGGCGCGCGCGAACTTGGTATAGACGTTGACGAACGGTTGCACCCAGTACTCGCCGGCGCGGAACGTCGCGAAGGCTTCTGACCGGAAAGCCGAACGCCTCGCGCGTCGACGACAATGGCGCGCCCCGGCGCCGCTTCGCTTGATGTCTACCCCGAACAACGGAACGCCCGTCTCGCCGGTCTGCTGAATCGGCGTCCGTTGACTGTCGCTCGACTTGGATAGCGCGACGTAGACGCGTCCGGTGATGGGACCTGGCATGCGCCGGCGCGGGAACCGTGATCTCGAAGCGGCCCTGCGCGAGGAGGGCGTTCGGCACAGCCAGCAGGGCGAGTGCGGAAAGCGTCAAGCGAAAACGTTTCGACATGATGTCCCCGTGAAATGGACAGCCGGCAGTGGGTGATCGAAGGTACGACGTCGAAGGCCGATGCGGCGGATGCACTGCGCATCATCCTCAGGGTCTTGACCCGTCGTCAGCCGCGCGTGACTCGGAAATCCGAACGCACAACCACCCGGCGGCCAACGCGCCGACCTCGCGCCGCCGTCTGTCCCTTAAGGCAGTTGCGCATCGAACACGCCGAGTGCGGGGCGATGCCGCAATTCTGGGGCTGCCGTTCGAAAGCCAAACGTTAGCGTGACCGAGCCCGTGGGTCCTGTGAAGACGGGATCGGTTTCGAAGAAATTGACGAGAAATGGCATGGACAATCTCCTGCCCTCGCTCACGAGCCATTGAATGTAGGCGACTTGATCATTCTCAAAACAGCCGTTCGCACTACAGACCTGCCACCCTGTTTCACTAATCGTTATTGGCCGGAGGTCGTTGAACACACGCCGCGCGTCTTCGACGAACCTCGCGTCGATCTGTGCTGGCTTCAGCAGAATGTTGCCAAAATTGAACTCGGAGTTGGGATACATGCTCAATCCGATCCAATCGATCGGTGCCTTCGTGGCGATCGATCGAATCAGGTTGTAGCCGAATTGGGGCTCGCCCCTTTCTCGGCCGATTGAACGAGATTCCACATGAAGGTTGGAAAAATGGGAATGCCGTCGGGATGCAGAGTGGTCTTCCATTTCTTCGCCTCGGCGTAGATATCGCGGTAGGCGTCGACCATGCCGACCCATTCTTGGTCGAGTTGGCGGCCGCGACCCGTAAGATCAAACTCGATGAACGGCGAGAACGCGATGGGTTGAAAAACTCGACCAGATACCGCGCAAGGTTCGCCGCGGCTTTCCGTGCCGCTGGACTTCGATAGGTGGAAATACCGTCGATCAAGAATTCGGCGGGATAGGTTCCGTCAAGACGCGGCGGGAGGATGTGAGGGCCCTTCCCCCGATCGAGCAGGAATTCCTCCGAGAGATAGATCGGCCTCGGGTAGCTCTGAGCTCTGAGCGCGCAGAGTGTATTCCTCCACGCCGGAGCGTCGCGCTTCAGGTCGGCATCATACGCGGCAAGAGATTTGTAATCCCCGAGAAAGATGTCCCAGGGCACTTTGCTGTTCACGACCGTATGCAATGAGATGATGGAGCTGTGTTGCCGCACAAAGCCGAAGTCGGGCGTCACCCAGTTCGGCCCATAGGGTGTGTAGCCGACAAGGAGGCGGCCAGGCGCAGTCGATGGCACCGCAACAACCATCGAGTCGCAATTGGCGGCGCCAGAAACCGCCGTTGGGCCTGGGTCTTTCGTACAGGAAGAAAGACTCAACGCAACCAAAAGAAACGCGATCCTTGGTAGAGCGCGGCGGCGCACGCCGCGTGGTTGGACCCGCGCTACGCGAGGCGCGCACGCGGCGACAAGCGCGGCGCCGGCGACGGCGTATCGCAAGAAATGTCTCCATGGGCGATCTGTCGTCGGCGCCTTGAGTTCGACCCGCATGGCCGCGCCTCCACTCAGCATCCTACTTTCGCAACGACCGTCGCATCACGTGCCGACGTGTGCCGGCACGGCCAATCTCCTCAAATCCCGCGGCCTCGAACGTTGGCACATAGCCCATAAACCGATAACTCGGCGAGCCAGGATCGACCGGATATGCCTCGAGGACCGTTGCCCCATTGCGCTTCGCATAATCGGCGGCGGCCTCGATGAGTTGCTCGGTCACGCCTTGGCCGCGAAACTCTCGGCGAATGAAGAAACAGACCACCGACCATACCTCACTCGCTCTTTCACTCGGTTCATCCTCGCCGCCAAGCGGGCGATAGGTCGAACGCGGGGCGATCGAGCACCAGGCGATTGGGTCGCCGTCGATGTACCCGAGTAACCCAATCGGAACCCCGTCGTCAACGCGCGCTTTGATCGCGGCTTTCCGCGCCGAGCCTTTCGTGTTTTTGGCTTCCGCGCCGCGCGCCCGCCACACCATGCACCAGCAGGCTTTGGGCCCGCCGCGGCTCTCGAACAGCCGCTCGAAATCCGGCCAGCGGCTCGCATCGACCTCGTGAACGGTCAGCTTCGGCACTGTGGGAATCCTTTGCTGAGATTCACGAGATCGCCGGCGTCTCCGAGCCCAGGAACGCGCGCACTTCTTCCACGAACCGCGCCCACGCAGGCTCGGTCTCCAGAAGCACGTGATTCCGGCTCTCGAGCGGCACGAATCGCGCGCCCGGGATGTGTGCCGCCAGCTGCCGCCCGATCTCGAACGGGACCATCCCGTCGCCGCGCGCGTGCAGCACGAGCGCCGGTGCCCGGACCTCCGCGGCTTCCCGTCGGACGTCGATCACGTCCGTCGTTTGTCGGACACGCAACGCGCTCTCCACCGGCATCGTCTTCGCGAGATCGTTGAACCACTGGTGCTGCTCCGGTGTGCCCTCGGGAAGGAACAGCGTGCCGAAGACCTCGCCTGAACGCTGGGTTGTCACGCCCCAACCGACGCGAATCAGGTTCTGGAGTAGCGCCCTCTCCAGACTCCTCCTGCGGCGACGGGTTCCGGTAGGCCCGGCCCACCGCGTAGCCGCCGTACAGCACGAGCTTGTCCACGCGCTCGGGGTGACGAGCCGCGTACGCGATCGCGACCGCACACCCCTGCGAGATCCCGAGCAGCGAGAAGCGCTCCAGCCGCTCGGCATCCACCACGGCTTCCAGGTCGCGCACCCACGACGCGAACGACAAGTCGGCCGCGTCGTGATCCGAGAGACCGCCGCCGCGCTCGTCGTATCGGATGAGCGTGTGGCCGCGCCCCATCTCCGTCAGCCAGTGCCGCCACACGGGGCTGTCCCAGTCGAATTCCAGATGCGTGAGCCAGTTGGCGGGCTTTCACCAGCGGCGGCGCCCCGGGATCGCCGCTCTTCGCGTACGCGACCCGCACGCCGTCGTGCGCCCGGCAAAACAGGATTTGCTGCCGGGCTCTCCCGGCGCTCCGGCCGCGCCGCTGCTCGCCGCGGTCAGCGCACTCGCTCCCTGCGCGTCGGCAACCGTCCGCACCTCGACGCTCACTCCGGAACCCGCGGCCATGCACCGTCTGGATCACGCGCTGCATCGCGCCGTCATCGCCGAGCGCTTGTCGCAGTGCCTTGATGCGCGAGTTCAGGGTTCCCGGAGTGACGAACCGGTTGCCCCACACGTGCTCGATCAGCTCCTTCGACGTCACGAGACGATCGTGATGCTCGACCAGGTGGCAGAGCACCGCGTACACCTGCGGCTCCAGGTGCTGCGGCTCGCCGCCACGACGAAGCTCGTGGCGTTTCGTGTCGAGGGCGAACTCTCCGAACTCGTAAACCATCGCTCGAGATCGCTACGGCGAAGCGGGGCAGGATCCGGACACGGGTCGCGATCTCCACGGCATCTCCAGGAATTCTCCATCGGAAGTTCAAGCCTCGTGCAACCCGGTCCGCGATGATACGGCTGCGACGCCGAGGAAGCCACGAGAGGCTGTCCTCGAAGCGCCGTCAATCATCGCACTGGAGAACAGCATGGTACGGATGCTTCCCGATCGCACCTTCTATCCCTCGGCGGCCCTGGCCGGCGAGGCACCCGCGGAAACCCTGGCCTACGTCGCCCTGCTCGCGGCGGAATCGAACGGCAAGACGAATGGCCTCACCGACGCGATCGGCGTCGTGGATGTGGACCCCGCGTCCGCCGAGTACGGGCAGCTCGTGGGAAGGGTGGATTTTCCGCAGGGCGGCAACGAGCTGCACCATTTCGGATGGAACGCATGCAGCTCGCACCTCTGCGGCTATGCGCCCAATCCGCACACCGAGCGTCGCTATCTGGTGGTCCCGGGCACACACAGCTCGCGCATCCACGTGGTGGACACGAAGCCGGACCCGCGCAATCCCCGCCTCGTGAAAGTCATCGAGGGGGAAGAAGTCATGCGCAAGACCGGGTACTCCGCGCCGCACACGGTACACTGCGGTCCCGACGGCGTCTACGTTGAACGCCCTCGGGAATCCCGAGGGCAATGGACCCGGCGGCATCTTCATGCTCGATCACGAGACCTTCGACGTCAGGGGCGCGTGGGAGACGGACCGTGGGCCGCAACAGCTGTCGTACGACTTCTGGTGGCACCTCGGCCACGACACGATGATCACCAGCGAGTGGGGCACGCCGAACATGGTGAAGGATGGCGTGAACCCGGAGTTGCTCCTGAGCGGCAAGTACGGCAACGCGTTGCACATCTGGGACCTGAAGCGCCGCACGCATCTCAAAGGGATCGACCTCGGCGCGGAGCAGCAGATGGTGCTGGAGCTCAGGCCGTCGCACAACCCGCGCAAGGCGTACGGCTTCGTCGGCGTGGCCATGAGTCTGGCCAACCTTTCCAGCTCCGTCTTCATGTGGTATCGCGACACGGCAACCGGTGACTGGGCCGCGAAGAAGGTCATCGAAATCCCGGCGGAGCCGGCGGACCCGGACGATCTGCCAGAGCTGCTGAAGGGTTCCAGGCGGTGCCGCCGCTGGTGACCGACATCAACCTCTCGCTCGACGATCGCTTCCTATACGTGTCCTGCTGGGGCACGGGCGAGCTGCGGCAGTACGACGTGACCGACCCGTCCACACCGAAGCTCACCGGCAGCGTGAAGCTCGGCGGCATCGTCGAACGCGCGGCGCATCCGAAGAACCCGGCCAAGCCGCTCAACGGTGGTCCGCAGATGGTGGAGGTGAGCCGCGACGGGCGACGCGTATACGTCACGAACTCGCTCTACACGCCGTGGGACGCGCAGTTCTATCCCGACGGCATTCGCGGCTGGGTGGCGAAGGTGGACGCAAAAACTTCCGGTGGCATCACGTTCGACCGGCGGTTCCTTCGTCGAGACGCCGGACGGGTTGCGGCCACACCAGGTGCGCCTCGAGGGCGGCGACGCGTCGTCGGACTCGTTCTGCTTCGCGTGATGACCGCGGCGCATCCGGAGTGGGTCTCCATCGCGCTGCTCGGCGGCCTGCACGGGGTGAACCCGGCGATGGGCTGGCTGTTCGCCGCGTCGCTCGGGCTGCAGGCGCAGAGCGGCGCGCGCGGTGTGGTCCGCGCTCGGGCCGCTGGCGCTCGGACATGCGCTCTCCGTCGCGGCGGCGCTGGCAGCGGGTGCTGTGCTAGGGATGGCCCTTCCTCCGGCACTGATGAGATGGATCTGCGCGGCCGCGCTGCTGGGTTTCGGCGTGCTGCACCTGCGCCCTCACACGCATCCGCGCTGGTTGAGGGGCGTGGGCGGAATGTGCGTCGGGCCGAGGCAGCTGACGACGTGGTCGTTCCTCGTGTCGTCGGCTCATGGCGCGGGACTGATGCTGTTGCCGTTCGTGCTGGGCCAGGGGCCCGACGACAACGAGCGGAAACGCCGACGCGCTCTCCGTCGCCGGCGGTCACGCGCCGCCCACCTGGCGAGGTGTCGTCGTATCCGACGCAGGGGACAAACGACGGCGCTGTTCGCGACGCTGCTCCACACCGCCGGCTACTACGCCGTGGCAGGCGCGATCGCATGGGTCGTCTACTGGCGGCTGGGCCTGCGCTTCCTGCGCAGTGCGTGGATCAACATGAACGTCGTCTGGGCCGGCGCACTGATCGTGACCGCCGTGGCGACACCGTTTCTATAAGATGACGCTCATGACACGCTTGACATACATCCCGTTCCTCGTCGGCGCGATCCTGACGCTTCGCTGCGCCGGCGGCGCGCGGGCAGGGGCCGCTGGGAGCGGGCGTGACGGAGACGCGTGGGGTTTTGTGATCGCCCGATACGACACACGGTCATCCGCGTCCATATACACCGGCTACGGCTGGCGCCGTGTCTTTGCGATGGGCGCCGTGCTGAACAATCCGCGCTCGGGGGATGCCGAGCTGCTGGGAGGCGTTGGCGCCGTCATCAGGACTGGCGCGAACGCGGAACATTGGCTCGCGTTGGGCGAGGCTCCGGTCGGGCGAGTGTCTCATCGGCGCAGCTCTACTGGCTGCCGACGGTGCGAATGAGCGCCGTCACAACGCGCGCGCAGGTGAAGTGGAGCATTCCGGAACGAGGAGGCGCGCCCCAGAAGCTCAGCATTTCACCCGTGTCGATCACGCTGCCAGGGCGCGGCCTCACGGGCGGCTTGGCTGCGGAGATGGCCGCCGCGCAGGGCGCGCGTACCAGCCGTCGGCACGGGACCCGGAGTTGCGGCTCAGACTTCCACGCGCTGCCATTGGCGCGGACTGCGCTGCGCGACGTGACGGGAAACGGTGCGCCGGCTACGCCTGTTCTTCGACTCAAGTTCTAGCATGCGGCCCCAAACTCCCACTCCATTTGTCCGATGACCTCAGGACACAGACTCGGTCGCGGCGCGCGCAAACCGCACTGTTCGGATGCGCGTCGCGCAGATGACCGCAATCGGCCTCGCGCTGATCGGCGTCGCGCTCGCACAAGAGAAATCCACTCTCGCGCGCAGTGCGCGAGCCGACGTTCGCGGAAGACGTTGCCCCGATTCTCTACAAGAATTGCACGACCTGTCATCATCCGGGCGGCATGGGTCCGTTCTCGCTGCTCGACTTCGATAGCGCGAAAGCCAAGGTTAGCGAGATGCGTGACGCCGTAGCGACAGGGCAGATGCCACCGTGGCACGCCGAGGGGCCGCATGGTGTGTTCCGCAACGACCGTCGCCTGTCGGACGCGGACATAGCAGACGATCCTTCGCTGGATCGACTGCGGGCGCGAAACCGGGTGATCTGAACAGACTACCGCCGAGGCCGGAATACCCGGGAAGCTGGGCGATCGGCACCCCGGACGCGATCGTTTCTATGTCCGAGGATTTCGTGGTCCCGCGTCTGGCACGCGTCGAGTACCAGTACTTCGACGCGCCGACGAACTTCACCGAGGACAAGTGGGTTCAGGCGATGGAGATCATGCCGGGCGCGCGCGAAGCCGTGCATCACATCCTCCTCTACGCCACGGTGCCGCCTGCGCCGGGCGCCGCCACATCGACGCCGGCCACCACCGACTGGTACGCCCGCGCCACAGCCGCTTCTGATTCGCAACCCTGCGCACTGCGCGCGAACCGATTCCTCGTGTTGTCAGCTGCACCGCCCCACGCCGCCTCGGCACGCTCATCGGCACCGAGGTTCCCGGCACCAACGTCGTCGAATTCCCGAAGGGCACGGCCCTCCTGCTTTTCGCGCCGGCACCGTGCTGACGTTCAATGTGCACTACACGGCGCACGGCCATGAAATGAAGGATCGCACTCAAAGTGGGGTTCCGCTTCGCGAAGCAGGTGCCTGAGAGCAGATCTTGGCGTCGAATTTCGCCAACGGCTCGTTCACCATTCCGGCTGGCGCGAAGGACGTTGCGGTGCCCGGCGGAGATTAGTGCGGGCAACCGGTGCGGATCTGGGGGCTCATGCCGCCACGCATCTGCGCGGCACGCGCTGGCAGTACAAGCTCGAGAAACCGGATGGCACTTCCGAAGTCGTTCTCGACGTGCCGCACTACGACTTCAACTGGCAGACCTTCTACCTGTTCGACAAGCCGCTCGAAGTTCCTGCAGGCGGCAAGCTCACATCCATGGCCTGGTACGACAATTCGGCGTCGAACACGCACAATCCAGACGCCACCAAGGACGTGAAGTGGGGCGATCAGACGTGGGAGGAAATGCAGTACACGGGATTCCTATACAGCGTACCGAGCCGACGACTCAAACCGGCCGGCGGGCGCGCTGAGCAGTTCCAGGAAACTCGCCGAGATCCGCGTGCACCACCTCGGCCGCGTTTGGACCGTCTCTCCCGTGCGCCGCATGCTAACTTCTTCGCAGCATCCACGTCGTCATCGATCGCAGATTCTGCACGACGGTCGTCTTGATCGGGTCGACGAGCTCGGCTCCGAGGTCGTTCGTCACCTGCATCAACATCGCCTCGTCGACCAGGTACCGCTTCGGTGCCGTCCGCCATCGCGTACCAGCGATCGTGCAGATGCCGGACGAGACGTTCGGCGCCGATCGTGGACGCGAGCCGGCAGAAGAAAAGCCCTCCCGGCTTGAGCGTCCGCCAGCAGCCGTGCAGCATCGCGTGGAAGTGATCGTCGTCTCGCGCGAAGTGCAGGACGGTGTTGATGATGACGACGTCGGCGAAGAGATCCGGGAACGAGTGTGCTTCGACGGCATTCGACGCGGAAGTTGTCAGCCGGCAGGTGCGGCGCGAGGCGGCGCACGGCGTCGATCGCCTGCGGATCGGGATCGGCGCCGAAGACCTCGTACCCTTCGCGGAGCAGGTACACGATGTTCCGGCCGGTGCCGCAGCCGGCGTCGAAGATCGTCATCCCCTTCGAGACATTGCCGCGCAGGAGCTGATCGAAGAGGTAGATGTCGATGGCGCCAAACTGTTCCTGGAGAGTGGGCATGCAGGTGCTCGCCGGTAGCGGGAACCGGTGGAACAGCGGCCTTCTTTCGGCGAGTCGCGGATGCGAAGAATCGCGGTGTCGCTTCTCGCGCCGGAGCACCAAGTCCACGATCAGCGGTCGATGATCCGACTCCAGATCGTAGCCGATTCCGGTTCGACGCACGTACCACTGTGGCCTCGGCGAGACACATGGTCGATGCGGGCACGAATCCAGCCATTGTACTTCGGTCATCCTGAGCCCGCGCCCGACCCGTGAAAACGCGTCTTGAAGACCTTCGCTCCAATGAGCTTCGAAGATACGGCCTCGACGGGCGTGTTGAAATCGCCGGCAACGAGCACCGGCACCGGGCGCTTCGCGACGCCCTGGTCGACCCATCGCCGCGCGAGATCGGATTCGATGTCGCGCAGACGCGTGTTCTCGCGAAGTCGATCGATGTCGAAGACATCGAGCCCTCGATTCCCCTTCCTCGGTGTTTCCAAATGCAGATTCGTGGACCTGACATCACCGGAGGGTCGCAATCAGATACCGAACAACATCACCCGAACCGCCGATCCCCAGCGGCGCTGTTGCGTAGGGCTTCCAGTGCGGTCCGATCCATCACACTGGAATCGCGGATTGGATACCGACTGAGGAAACAGAGCCCGTTCGCAGTATGATGATGCCAGCTCCGCGACGCGCGCACGGCGAGTGCAGCGGTCGGCGCCGCACTCCGCAACTGCGACAACGTCCGCTTCCCAGCCGGCGAGGACGATCGGCAGATCGACGGCCAGCCCACGCCCACCGTCGGCATTGAATGAAACGACACGAAACGGAAGACCCTTCGGGGTCGGCAGCAGTGCGTTCGCCACCCGACATGCGAGCGCCGCATGACGGGTCCGGCGGACGACAAGGCCGGCCAGGACCAGCACCCAGACATGCCGCCGACCGGACGAGAATTGTCGCGGGGAGGAGCAGGGCGAGCGGAACGAGAAAGATCCAGCGGCCACTGAAGAGAAGAACGGTCGCAAACCACCAGCGGTCGCCGAGCGTCCACATCGCGACCGCGATGGAGCAAACGGACGCGAGATACCCCCACGTCAGGAGCGTGAGCGTGCGCGCCGCGATGCGCTCGACACGCGAGACGGGGCGGCGCTGCGGCGATGACGATCACCGGCCGCGTCCCGTGACGGGCGGCGGCTCGCCTGCACGATCGCAGCGCCAAGCGATTGGAGACGTCGGGCAGCGGCGCCGATCCGATTGCGGCGGCGTCTTCGAGGACGACCCACGGTAATGATGCGACCGCAGCGGCACTCGAGGCGGCGGCCGACGCTGCGCTCATCAACATGGAAGCGTTCGCCGCATCGACATGCGACGGTGAAAGGCGGCTTTGTCGTGGTCAAGGGCATCCTTAATCGCCCGTCGGGTGCAGCGTTCGTTAGGGCGCGAGCGGATGCCCGTCAGAACGTGCGATGACGTCGAAGATGATGCCATGCGGGTCTCGGACGTAGAATTCGCCGGGCGCGTGCGGCCCAATCGGCACGAGCGTACATCCGGCGGCTTGGAGCCGAGTGAGGGCGGCGGCCCGATCGGGGACGTCGAAGGAGGGGATGACTGCATCATGCGTTGGGATGGGGTCGCGCAGGAGGTAGAGCCGGAGGGCGCCGCTGGTGAGTGCGATGCAATCCGGCGTGCGATTCACCACCGTGCAGCCAAGGACGGCCGTGTAAGAACGCCTCGGCCGCACTCGGATCTGCCACGTGGAGCGCGAAGCTCGTTGTTGCCGGAGAACGTCATCGTAGGTGACCGACACCTGCTAAGGAAATGACGTTCGTGTCGCCCTAACGCCAATTATACGGGCCGAGCGTCGGCGGCCATGGGTGTCGAGGGAGCTGGTTACTCGCGCTCTCGGCGCTCCAGGCTAGAGCGCGACCCCCACGCCCGCAAACACCGCCCACCGCGGTCGCCCATCCGTGCCCCGCGCTCGCCTGCCTTCCGTTCCAGGGAAGCGAGGACGAATCGATACCTGAGCGTCGTTGCACCATTGTCCAATAGCGCGAGAGCTTCGGCATCGAGCAGGTTGCTCGTCGCGCAAGACTCAACTGGAGCAAGAGGACATGACCCGGACGTCAAGACGCGCGCGGTGCGCAAGGCGCCGCCGGCGCGCGCCGCGACGGACGGCACGGCAGCATCCGCCCGTTCCGCGTTCACTTTCCGGACGAAGACCTTCACCGAGCTGCGTCGCCGGTCCGGGCGACGCGGTGGCCCGAGACGGGAGACGGTTGCGGACAGACTCGCAGGGCGTGCCGCTCGCGCACCGCTTCAGGACCTCGCGCGCTATTGGGCGACCGAGTACGACTGGCGCAAGGTCGAGGCGAAGCTGAACGCCCTGCCGCAGTTCATCACCGAGATCGATGGGCTCGACATTCATTTCATTCACGTTCGTTCGAAACACGAGAATGCGTTGCCGCTCATCGTCACGCACGGATGGCCCGGCTCGATCATCGAGCAGCTGAAGATCATCGATCCGCTGACCAATCCCACGGCACATGGCGGGAGCGCGGCGGACGCTTTCCACGTGGTGATTCCGTCGATGCCGGGCCACGGCTTCTCAGGCAAGCCGACCACTGACCGGCTGGGATCCACATCCGCATCGCACGAGCCTGGATCGGTGCTGATGAAGCGCCTGCGGATACACGCGATATGTCGGCGCAAGGCGGCGATTGGGGCGCGCTCGTCGCTGGACGTGATGGCCCAGCAGGCAGCCGCCGGAATTGACTCGGCATTCACACCAACATGCCTGGTGTTGTTCCGCCGACGCTTGGCAAGGCGCTCCAGTCCGGCGGCCCGCCCGCCATCCGGCATGTCCGCCGAGGAGACGCGCACGTACGAGAAGCTGAAGAACTTCTTCGCGAAGGCGACGTCGCCTATGCACTCGAGATGGGGACGCGCCCGCAAACGCTCTACGGAATTGCGGATTCGCCGGTCGGCCTGGCCGCCTGGCTCTTCGACCACGGTGACGGCGATGCCCAGCCGGCGGCATCAGTGGATGGCGGCCATCCGCACGCCAACGAGCGGACAGCCGAGACCGAGCTCACACGCGACGACGTGCTCGACAACATCACGCTCTACTGGTTGACGAACACCGGCGTGTCGTCTGGCCGACTCTATTGGGAGAACAAGCTCCCTTCTTCGGTACGCAAGAACGTGACCATCCCGGTTGCCGTGAGCGTGTTTCCCGGCGAGTTCTATCAGGCCCCGCGCAGTTGGGCGGAGCGAGCGTATCCCAAACTCATCCACTACAACAAGCTCGACAAAGGCGGCCACTTCGCGGCGTGGGAGCAGCCGGAGCTTTTCGCAGCCGAGATGCGCGCCGGATTCAAGTCGTTACGCTAGGGTCCGGGGAGGTCAAAGGCTAGGAAGCCGGTAACATCGCGGCTGAGAGTCCTTACCACAGACGGGCGGTGAGACGCCCGGAGACATTCGCCCCTTTCGTGTGAGCTTCTCCCCGACGCCGACCTGCAGGAACATGCGCAGGCGCATCAAGGCGACACAGGTGGCCTGAGCGGGAAACGGTCGCGGATGCATCGCAAGGCGTGCAGCTCGCGACGATGCAGAAACTCGCGCGCTATTGGGCGACGGAGTACGACTGGCGCAAGGTCGAGGCGAGGCTGAACGCCCTGCCGAACTTCATCACCGAGATCGATGGGCTGGACATTCATTTCATTCACGTTCGCTCGAAGCATGAAAATGCGCTGCCGGTCATCGTCACGCACGGATGGCCCGGCTCGATCATCGAGCAGCTGAAGATCGTCGACCCGCTCGTCAATCCCACGGCGCATGGCGGCAAGGCATCGGACGCTTTCGATGTGGTGATTCCGTCGATGCCGGGCTACGGGTTTTCAGGCAAGCCGACCACGACCGGCTGGGACCAGGCGCGCATCGCGCGTGCCTGGGCGGTGCTGATGAAGCGCCTTGGGTACACGCGATATGTGGCGCAAGGCGGGGATTGGGGCGCGATTATCAACGACGTGATGGCCACGCAGGGACATCCGGAATTGATCGGTATGCACACGAACCTGCCCGGCGTGATTCCGCCCGAAATCAACAAGGCGGCCGCGGCCGGCAGCCCGCCGCCGTCGGGTCTCTCGGCCGAGGAGAACGCGCGTACGAGACGATTGGCCTTGTTGTACAAGACCATTCCAACACAGTTCTTCATGGGGTCGCACCCGCAAACGCTGTACGGCATCGCGGATTCACCCGTCGGCGTGGCAGCCTGGTTGCTCGACCACGACCCGATCAGTTTGCGGCTCATCGCACGTGCTTTCGACGGGGAGCCAACAGGCCTTACCCGGGACGATGTGCTCGACAACGCCACGCTGTTCTGGTTGACGAACACGACAATCTCTGCGGCTCGTCTCTATTGGGAGGGGTTCGCCAAGACCGACTTGGGACCCAAGAACGTCACCATCCCGGTTGCGGTGAGCGTCTTTCCTGACGAGGTCGTCCCATGCGCCGCGGAGCTTGGGCGGAGCGGGCGTATCCCAAGCTCGTCCATTACAACCAGCTCGACAAGGGCGGGCACTTCGCGGCGTGGGAACAGCCGAAGCTTTGGGGATGAGATGCGCGCCGGGTTCAAGTCGCTGCGGTAGTTCAAGGCCCAAGCGGGTCGTACGGCCAGTGTGCGCCCGCAGAGAGAGTCGTACATCGGGCGCAACGTCACGCTTCCCACGCGGAACAATGCGCGCCACTCCGGGCCGCTCCCCACTCCTTACCTGCGGGAACCTCGCGCCAACGAGGAGTCCGCTTGCCGCGCCGATCACGGTACCGCCGATGGTCATGAAGCCAACGGGGTCCGAACGTCGCATGGATCGTCGGCGCAGCAGGCATCACCAGCGACGAGTCGCGCGATGATCCCGACCGATCGCGGCTCCACTCGCGAATCCGATGGCAACGTGCCTCCATCGAGAGCCGTGGTCGACGCGAACGCTCACCGCACCATTGTATGTCCCGAGCGGGCACGTGCCAAAGCGAGAGGAGGAGCGTGTCGCGTGGTTCGCTTTTTTGCACGACCGATTCGCAGCGGAGAGGATCTGGCATTGGCGGTGAGTGACGATGGCGCGGACTTGCGTTCCCAGTGGTGAGCGTCGGCGCCTCTGCGCTCGCGCGATGGTCGAGCACAAGAGCGCCCCTGGCAGAGCGCGACAGCCCAGTACCACGGCGTCATTTTTCGTATCTCACCGTTTTGGCGCGAACGTGTGCTCGGGAGCGCGACGCTGACTTCTACCGCGATGTGTAGGCAACCTAACGCCCAAGTTCAGCTGCAACGCACGCTATGCGTCAGGCGCGAAGAGGGCTGACGTCATTCGCGCGCTCAGTGATCCAGGCGAGACGGCGCCATCGGATGGCGGTCACGGCACGGAGGTAGTCGACGCCTCGCTCGGGATCGTACGAGTAGTAGACGAACATCGGTGTGCCACGAAGGTTTCGCGCGAGCAATACGTAACTGAACGAAGTGGCTACC
>ERZ1370068.7133-contig-607_pt1 | contig 22465 bp, 40 predicted proteins | sample MGYA00561227_ERZ1370068 | MGnify/ENA primary metagenome ERZ1370068 (study PRJEB38410, sample SAMEA6850437) | metagenome | study: Metagenomic assessment of the ecological functions of the soil: analysis of the soil microbiota associated with the... | reverse complement strand
GGTTACGCATTGCTTGCGCGCTTCGAACCGATCAAATCTAGTTGGCGTTTCGTCGGAACGGCCGCATTCGTGTTTCTCTTGCCTTAAGCGATGAATGGCATCAAGCCTTCGTGCCCAGTCGAAGCGCGAGCTTTGCCGATGTCCTGCTCGACACTTTCGGCGGAATATGTGCTGTGGGGTTCAAGTTCCTGCACCGCCGTCAAATTCACTCACCGAAGCGCAACTAACGCGGGCGAGGACTGTTAGGGTAGTTGGACACAGAAAATCCTTGACAACCCCAAGCGAAATCGCGAGGATAAAAGCACCAAATTCTTTAGTGTTGTTAAGCACTGACTGAAGGTGACGCAGAGTGTTTGGTCGTTGATAAAGCTTGCGGCGCTGCTTGGCACTCGTGTTGCCCTTGTTGCTTGGTGGCTGCGGAGCAACCCAAAAGGTCTCTTTACCCGGCTTTACCCAAGGAGTCGCCGCGACACCGAGTGATGCCCCGCACACTCGCCCTCCGCTATGGAGGCGCTGGAGCCGAGGAGTCGCGCTCGTGACGCCTCCCAACGCTGCGCGTTGCAAGACGTTTACTATGAATTCGACAGCACCGACCTGGGTGTCGACGGGGAGACGATTCTCCGCCACAATGCCGAATGGATGAAAGCCAACCCGAAGGCGCGCGTCGAAGTTGAAGGTCACTGCGACGATGTCGGCTCGGCGGAATACAATCTCGCTTTGGGCGCCAAGCGCGCGCAGACCGCGCAAAGATTTTCTAGTCAATCAGGGCGTCGCGCCGGAACGACTCGTAACCATCAGCTATGGCAAAGAAGCCCCTGCCTGCTTCGAAGCCACCGAAGAATGCCGCGTAAAAAATCGCCGCGCCCGGTTCGTCGTATTCACCGAGTTGCCAACCTCTTAAAATACAAACAGCCGTTCCAGTTGTTCCACCGTTCTCGGAATGGATCCGGAATTATTCATACCCGATCGCCGTGACGATGGGCGTCGCCGCGGCTTGTTTACCGCCGGCCAGTACGCCGCGATCGCACAAGAACACGACCGAAAGGGAGCGCGGTCAACGCCGCGATGCCGTAGGGATAATAGAACTGCAAATGTCCAGCCGGTGAGAATCTTGGTGTTGCGCCAGACCACATGGTGGTACGCCATGATCGAGCCAGTAAATACAAGCTCTAACAACGCTCCCAATACACCCATCCATGCCGCTTCCATAACGATGATGCGGCGCACCTGGCGCTTGAGTCGCGCCGATGGCGCGCAGCACGCCCAATTCGCGCGCTGCGGTCCAGGATGGAGGCGAGTAAGCGTATTGATCACGCTAAAAATCGCCACGATGACTGCGACGATTTCGCACCGCGTAGTTGACGACAAACGACTGTTCCATGATGCGCACAACCGCCTCTTTTCAGCTCGCGGTGGGTGCTGACGAAGAGCCGATACTTTTCGCCATAGTCGGCTTTGATCGTTTTGAATCACCTGCCGCCATGTCCGCGCCCGGTTCCAGCCAGAGATCGAAGGCGTCGACCAAGCTCGTCGCGCCAATATTTTTATATAGCGCCCGATCGATCAAACACGCTGCCGATATCGGAAGAATAGTCGACGTAGACACTGAGCACCTGCAAGCTGACCAGACCCGAAGGTGTCGTCAGTTCGATGCTATCGCCGGTTCGCTTGGCGAACTTACGCTCGAAACTTTCGCTAATCGACCGCGCTCCTTGCCTTCGCCCATCCGCCGCAGCTTTAGCACCGTCGCCGTCGGCCATGGGCAGAGTGCGCACGCGCGCCGAGTCCGCGGCGGAAAAACGACTCGACGACGATGGGCTTGCCTCGATAGTCGGCGCGCAACCAAGCGATAGAGGTCGACGATCTTCACGCCGGGCACACGCCTTGAGGCCCGGGAAGCGGATCTTCTGCGCAGGGACACGTTTCCTGCGGCCCGGCGGTGCGCGCGCCCGAACTGACGATGATATCAGCGGTTACCATTTGATCGACCCAAGTGAGCAGGAACCGCGCACGCTGCCGACGAACGGCGATAAAAATCGCCGCCAAACTGATGATCATCGTTGCCACCGTGATGCCGGAACGGAGCGGATTGCGGCGCAAACTATCCGCCGCGAGGCGCGCCTCGGGCAGCGAAATTCGCGATTTGTGGAATCTTTTCAACTGGGCAAGCTGATTGGCAATGGGCTGAAAAATGCAACGCCCAGTCAGAAGAGACCAACATGCCAATCACACCTAGACTGAATTGCCGCACCGCGTCATCGGCAAGGGGCGACAGCAACATCAGAGCCGGCGAAACGACAAAGCACAAAATCCCCCAGTCGAGTCGACGCAGACCTGCGCAACGTGAAAACTAGGGCGCCAGATGGCCTGCCGCGGCGTTCTCCAGCGGGCTGATCCAAAGCGGCTGTGATGGCCGGATGCAGGCGCCGCCGCTAATGCCACGCCCACGGCGCTGCCAATGCTAGAGCCAGTTCGTGCAGCGTTATATCGGTTGCCAACAGGCCGATGGACGAAAACAGATTGGCGCACGGTTTCACCCACGGCGTATAACGCCGCTTGCGCCAGCGCCCAGCCGAGCAAACAACCGACCACGCCGCCAACCACGGCGAGCAGCACCGCTTCACTCGACGATCAAGCGCAGGACTTCGCTCCGGCGCATGCCGAGGCTGAGCGCAACGCGCCAATCTCGCGCTTGCGCTGCACCACTGAAACGGAAACCGTGTTGTAGATGAGAAAAGAGCCGACGAAGAGCGCAATCAGGCTGACAAAAACAAGCCAACGCGAAACGAACTCAATAACGATTCGATCTGCTCGCCGCGTTTTTTCGGCCGCTCGACTTGAGCAACATTCTGAACCCGTTGGCGCAACCGTTCTTGCGCACGACATCGACCGAAGCATTCTTCCACGGTCAAATCGACGCTATCGAGCTTGCCCTCTTTGCCGAAGCGCGCTGTGCCACCGGCAACCATCATCGCAAAGTTGCCGCCAAAAACGCGCGCCGTCCCCTGTTCCTTCAGTAACGCGCGTACAGCGAAACTTTGCTCTGCCCCTGGCTGGTGCTGAGCGCGATCGCAGTCGCCAATCTTGAGCTGAAATCGCCGCGCGAACCTCTCGGTCAAAGCGATCGGAATCCGGCTGCGCGATAAAATCCAACGCCCGGTCGAAATCGAATCCCGGCCCGGCGAATTCATGATCGCGCAGGGCGCCGTCGGTGAGTGAAATCTCGCGCCAAAACATAGAGCCGCTCGCGTTCCACGCCGCTGACTGGCAGAAACCCATCCACCGCCGCTGCCGCGTCCTAGCACCCCCTTCAGTATCGCGCACCGTCGACAACACAGACTCCGGCATACCACTCTGGAGTTGAGAGACCTGCAAAACCGCCTTACCGGCAATCTGCTCGATAGTCGATTGAAACGAAGTGCTGAGCGAGCGGATTCACCAGCGCGATGGCGATGATGACCGCGACTCCAGCGGCCATGCCGAGAAATGTCAACAACGTTCGCAAACGATGACGCCTGCGCGTGGCGCCAGGAGATGGTTCGGAAGTAAGCGCAACATGTGGTTAGTCTTAACGTTCAGGGCTTGATAGGCGTTCGAACCGAGTTATGGCGACTTTGAACCTTGAACATCGAACTTTGAACGGTCCTGCTAAGCGGCGTCCTCGACCCGCCCATCACGCAACCGAATCGACCGGTCGCCGAACGCGCCGCCTCGTCGCTATGGGTTACCATTACGACTGTGCAGCGCATTTCTGAGTTGATCTGTTTGAGCAGATCGAGGATCGCCTCGTCCGTTCTTTGAATCAAGATTACCGGTGGGCTCATCAGCCAAGAGTATCGGCGGATTAAAAAGCCAGGGCGCGCGCGATGGCGATGCGTTGATTTCGCCGCCCGGACATGGCTTCGGGCAAATGACCCTTGCGTTTTTCCAATCCAACCTTTGCCAAAAGCACCCGGCGCGTTGGCGTCCCCGCGCCGGAGCGGCCGTCGAGTCACAAACGGTAAGGCAACATTTTCCAGCGCCGTTAGGTCGGCAATAAATTGAAAAATTGAAAACAAATCCGATATGCGTGCGGCGAAACAAAGGTGATTTCCTCGTCTGCCATTTGGCCGATCAAGCGTCCGTCGACGAGCAAGTCGCCGCCTGTCGGCCGGTCCGCCGCCGATCAAGTGCAGCAACGTGCTCTTGCCCGAACCGCTGGGTCCCATAATCACGGCGAACGCGCCTGCCGGAATATCCAAAGAAACCCCGGCCAAGGATGCAACTTCATTGTCGCCCTGGCGGTAGACCTTGCGAACGTCGAGACAACGAATCATGCGGGGACTAACAGATGAGATGAATGCTGGGAAGGTTAAGCGTCACTGGATCTTTACCCTGGTCGGCTTCCAGTTGCGCTAAATTGTCGCGCACCGCATTTAGCAGCGCTTCGACGTTGACACCATAGAAGGCCGGCTCGTACGGCGCCAGTTTTTCGAGCCCGGTGCGCCATAGCTTAACGCGCCCCCACTGGGACGCCTTGCTGCAGTTTAAAATACCACCGGCAGCGATTTGAATGATCGCCTGGTAGAATTTGCGATCCTCGCCACGTTCCTCCAACCATAGCTCTTCCAAGGTCTCGTGGCATTCAAAACAGTTGTTGATTGAACTCTTCGATGCCTTTAAGAAAGCGCGGGTCGTCTTGGCGGTTCCATGCTTAGTAAATTGGGACACGTTCGAACTGTTCAATCACTTCGTTCCGTTCAAGCCGACCGGAGGTGCTCCAACGGAGAGCGCCACGGCACCTATGTAATTTGTGCCCTTTGTGGTTAATGGATCCTAACCGATGACACAGACTAACGCGAAAAGTGAGGTCACGCTAGAGATCGACGCGCTTTCCACGGCCCTTATGGCGTCGGCCGGCTCGATGGCAAGGGGCCGTGATGGTTGCCCAATACTGCGCCCGGGCGATCAGATAACCGCTCGGATTGTGGAGTCCAAAGAGCGCTATTCGACCGCCGAACTCGCGCGCGTAATGGCGCCCCCGCCATTGCGCCAAACGCCACCTTGCCCATACGTCAGCGATTGGCGGCGGCTGCTCCTGGCAGCACCTTCGCTATGATGCTCAACTCCAAAGCCAAGCAGCAGAGCGTCGACGACGCGCTGCGGCGCATCGGCAAACTGAGCGGTTACGAGCTGCGCCCCATCATCGCTTCGTCCCAGGAATATCACTACCGTCGCCGCATCCGCTTACAATGCGATGAGCGTAAACAACCTGGGCTTTTATCAATCGTCATCGCACCGTTGATGCAGATCGAGCGCTGCTTGATCGCCGACGACAGACTCAATGGCGTGATCGACTCGTTGCGAGGCATGATCCCCAACCTCGCGACTGTCGTTGATTTCGTCGAAATTGTCGCCGGCGACGAGCCCAATCAGCTGGTGGTTGTCAGCATGCTGCCGCGAGCGAATTTCCGTTTCGCGATGAAACCCATTGCGAACAACTCGCTGCTCAAGACAGCGCCATCCGCGGGCTGATTGTCTACGGCCGGGGCTGGCGCAAAGTCTGGGGCCAGCCGAGCAGTGAATTTAGACGACGAGTTATCGCTCACCGTCGATGCCGACGTTTTCACCCAAGTCAACCCAGCGGGCAACCGGCAGATATTAGCCGAGCTTATCAAAGCCGGTGAGTTCCAAAGCAGCGACCGCGTGCTGGAACTTTATTGCTGCCGGTAATTTCACCTTGCCAATGGCCAAGGTCGTCGCTAACGTGGTCGCTGTCGAGGGCTATCGGCCTGCGCTCGCCAACGCCAAGCTCAACGCGCAAAAATATGGCCTAGAGAATATCCGCTGGAGCGGCGAATCCGTCCCGGTCGCCCTGGGCGGATTAAAAACGCCACGAGAATTTTACCAAAATCATCCTCGACCTGACGCGCAGCGGCGCCAAAGGTATTGAGCAAGAACTTGCCGCCCTGAACGCGCAAAGGATTGTCTAGTACGTTTCCTGCAACCCGGCGACGCTGGCTCGGCGATGTCGCCGCTCTGACCCAACAGGGCTTTAAGCTCACCACGGTTCAACCCATCGATTTGTTTCACACGCTTTCATGTGGAAACTTTAGCGGTCCTCACAGCGGATTGAAGCCATCATCGTTCATACGCAAGTAATCAGCGATTCTGCGCTTGTCTGCAAGGCCAGAATCGCTTATGACAACGGTTGCGCGGGACCAGTCGTCTGGTGCCGAACAGTGAAAGCCGAAGGAGACAACGATGCACAGCAAAACACTCAGAAGACTTTTTCACTTGCATCAGGCGTAAGCTCTCGTCCTGCTTTTAGCAACGAGTTATTCGGCAAGCGCGGTCGATCGTCTCATCGGCCTCCACTCGGCGCAGGTAATGTCGCAGTCGATGCCCTGGATCGCTCGGGAAGCCGGCCTGTTTAAAAATACGATCCCCGACTTCAATCTGGTGTTCATTCCTCGTCCCCCGTCGCCACCGCCGCGACTCATAAGCGGCGACGCCGAAATTGGCGTCACCGGAGCGGTCGGCAACGTGCGCGCCATCGTGCAGGGCACCAACGATCTCGTCTTCATCGGCGGCATGAAGAACTTTTTGACCCACAGCATCATGGGCAAAGCCGACATCAAGAGCCCCGCAGGACCTCAAAGGGAAGAAAGTCGCCGTCGGGCGCTTCGGCGGCAACACCCACTATTTTGTCATCCAGGCGCTGCCAGCCGCTTCGGCATGGATGCGAGCAAGCGATATCCAAACGATTCAAAACCGGCGGCGGGCCAGAGACCGTGGCGTCGCTCCTCGGCGGCAACGTCGATGCCAGCCGGCTTAGTGGCGCCCGGCGATTTCCAGGTCGCCTCGCGCGGCTACCGCTACGTGTCGTCAACGGCTTCGACCTGAAGATTCCCTACGCCGCGACCTGCGTGGTCACGCGCTGCGCTCTTGATCAACAAACGCGGTCCAGTGCATCGGCCGTTTCATGCGCGCGATGGCCGAGGCAAGCAAGTTGATGCACAGCGACCGCGCCTTGCGTTTACAAAGTGCTCGGCAAATACCTCGCGACATCACCGACTCGAAAGTGCTCGACGCATCCTACAATTCCGAAGATCGCCGCCATGGAACAACGGCTGGAGATTCACGAAGCAGCGCTGCAAGCGTCGTCTCGACGAGATCGCGCCCACTCGATCCACGGGCGAAAAGCGATCAAACCGGCCGGACATGATCGACCGGCGCTATCTTCGGCGGAGCTGGAAAAAGAGCGGCGCCTTCGCTAAGTAAACCAACGAGCGAATCACCTCGACATGCAGCACTCCAGCGATCGATATCCACCATCATTGCGTGCCGAAAAACAACTAATTGAGGAAACGAAAAACGCACGGCAGGAGCTTCGGCGGAAGTCTCGGAAGCTCAACGGCAGCTGGCCCTATCGTTTGGCGGCAGCAAGCCGCATCGCTTGCAATCGCCGATCTTTGACATCGACAGCGCGTGTGGAACTCTATGGACAAGGGCCAGGTTCGCCTGGGGCGACCCTCGAAGGCAACACCAATTCTCTAGGTTACCGGGCTTTTCCGGGGAGCAGGGCGAGGCGTGGAGTAGACTCTACAACGAGTGCGTTCAGGAACTGGATCAAAAGCCAAACCGCACCGCTTCGCCGCGGCATGGCCACCGCGGTGCCGATGCAGTGAGCCGCAACGGGCGGCAAACGCATTGAGCACGCCGCATCGCAACTAAAATTTCGGCGGCGCATTCATCGGCACCAACGTCAACGGCCAATCACTACAACGTCACAGACTTCGATCCCGTTCTGGGCCAAAGCGCAAGAACTCGACGCGTCACGATCGTCATGCATCCCGAACACATCGCCGGCGCCGAGCGCATGACCGAGTTTTGGCTTGAATGCCGTGTGCGTGCAATCCCGCCGACTCGACGCTGTCGTTGGGCTACATGCTCTACAGCGGCCTGTCTGATCGCTTTCCCAATCTGAAGATCTGCGCCCTCCACGGCGGCGGCTTTCTCTGCCCGTTCCACCCCGGGGCCGGGTTCAACAAAGAATTCGGAAAACCGGCAGGGAAAACCCGCCCAGCCCAGGCCAAACATGCGCCTAGTTTCTATCTCAAGAACCTCTATTTCCGACACACTCGTCTATGACGTCGATATGTTGGAATATTTGAAAGCCAAAGTCGGCAGCGACAGGCTCATGCTCGGCACCGACTATCCATACATGCTTGGGGATTGAGCTGGCCGTCGAGAAAGTGCAAGCGCTAAAGTGCTCAGAGGCGGACAAGGACGCGATCTTGGCAGGAACTGCGAGGCAATTGCTGAGGTTGTAACGACCCTCACCCCTAGCCCTCCCACTTCGCGGGCGAGGGAATATGATTCGGCACTACGTCCCACTGAAACAACTGAACCTTCGTTCTGTCGGCTTGAGCTGACTGTTTGAACGCGTTCGCCAGATTCTAGCAACCGCTTCGCATTGAGGTAGTAAATCTTGTCTTTGTCCGACTGCGGCACATCCAACCGGCCATCGCCTTTAGCGTCATCGGGTAAAATTGATCGTCCTGTCCTGCCCGGCCGTGGGGATAATCGGCGCCAAAAGAATCTGCTCCGCTCCCACGGTGTCGTAAACAAGCTTGATAAACGGCGCGCGAATCGGTCCGGCGGTATCGTAATAGATTTTCTTGAAATAAGTTTCCGGCTCTTCCTTGCACACCGGTTTGCCTTCGCGCCAGTTGAGCCGGTCGAGATAACAGAGAATCATCCCGCCCAGATGTGAGGCGATCAGCTTCAAGTTCGATAGCGATCGAAAATACCGGCGTAGACGGTGCGCGCGATCGCTAACGTGCTGTCGGTGGGCCAGAGAATTTTCTGGTGCAGTGAGTATGTGTCCCAATTGGCCTGGCAAGGCGCATTGGACGGATGGAGAAACAACGGCTTGCCGCCGGCCGCTAATGCCTGCCAAAACGATTCGAACTCCGCCTCATCGATATACTTGCCCGCGACGTTGGTCGGCATGAGTCACGCCGTCCATATGCAATTCTTTATAGCATCGCTCCAGTTCGGCAACGCAATCGCCGATGTCAAGCATCCGGCAATCTGGCAAAAGACCGAAAGCGCTGCGGATGTTTGGCGTGCGCGTTGGCGAATTCATCGTTGGCCGCTTGGCAAAGCTCCTCGGCCCGGGCGCGGCTACCCAACTTTTCAACTCCTGCCGGCGGTATTGGAGAGCAACGCCAATATCGATGCCATGCGTTTGTCCATCACGTTGAGATATTCCCGGTGATCGAAAGCATGGAGCCCGGTGCCGCGCGAATCGTTCTTAGCCTCAGGCAACAGGTCCAAGTACTTAGCCGGAAACGCGTGAAAGTGTGTATCGATGATCATGCTGCTATCCTCCGACATTCGTACCTAAGTCGAAGGTGTTTCACACAAAAAACTTTTCACCACGAAGCTGCACGAAAGACACGAAGGGTCAAATTACAATATTTCCGAACTTCGTGGTCTTCGTGCCTTCGTGGTGAATCTCTCTCCCTCCGACACCAAATCTACTTTCCCACCTGCCGTAAAGCCGCTTGACGAAGCCGCTGCGCCTCGATCTCGCGCAGCAAACGGCCGTCGACGAACTCGCGCGGTTCTACACCGCGCACTTTGGATTGGTTTCGCTGACCTGCGTGATCCCGAGCTTCATCGCTTCAACGTCAGGATAGGGGAACCCTTTCGAACGCAGCCGCGTAGACGCGCTGGGTTTCCTCCAACATACCGCGGTCGCTCGTCTGGGTGTATTTTCCAACCACGCTCATGGCAAAATTCGCGTCGGTCTTGAACCGATGCGCCGCTTCGATATGCGCTTCGAGCAATCGGACGAATCGCCGATTCCTGCGTGCGCAGAAGCCTTTGAGTCACGATCACCGACGACAAGCGGATAGCGATATCCCGCGGTGTTGTAATCGACCAGCACGCGAAAACCCGCCGCCCGGGCGTGCAACACTGACGGAAAGCCGAATGTGCCCCCTTCGAATTTGGCCGGCTTTGAGGGCAGCGACGATCTCCGGCAATCCACCAGCCTGCCGGATCATGACATCTTTGTCGGCACGAGATTGTTCTGCCGCAGGTACAAGCGAGTGAAAAAGTCCGTCACCGTGCCGATGCGCGTGACGCCGATGCTTTTGCCCCGCATATCTCGATCCGTTGAATCTGCGGCGCAGCCACCGTGAAAACCAACACTCGAGTCACCGGCAAAGCAACGTAGACCGTATCCGCGCCGGCCAGCTTGGCATCGACTCCTGCCGGACCGCCGATCTCGGCAACGTCAATGCTGCCGCCCACCAGAGTCTGCACCCGCGCGCGATCCGGAAGCGATGTAAACCAATCTCGACGTCCAAACCATGGCGCTGAAATATCCCAGCCTTCTTTGGCGATCCATGGGAGCGCGAAAGCGCCGCGGTAATCGCCGCATAAGCGACCCGGAGTTTTTGCAGACCTTCGGCCGCGCCCGCTGTTCGCGCGGTGAAAATAAGCGCCAGACAAACTGCCATGCCGAGAAACTTGCGGATCAGAGACAAAAGCCAGTCCATGCCTTTCTCCTTATTGGAATTACTCGCACCACGACGAATTGACGCTATGACAAGAAGGCGGGAACGCTCCTTGTACAAATCCTCATTCTTCGTTTTGCGTTTTTGCGCGCTTTGCGGTTAACTATCCGAATCCAAAACTCTCCTGTGGCAAATACTTCTAGTAATGCCCTCATCTCCACCCGCGTCGCCGGGGTCGGTGTCGACGAATAAGCTCGTCGACCGTCATCTGCGCGTTTGATCAAACCCTGGTTGATGGCAATAGCGGATAATCGTTTGAAGATTTTTCCGATTGGCTTCGCCCAAGCCATAAGCCCATGGATCTGGGCCCGAGCACTTTGCGCTCTTCGTCCCACTGGTGCGAGAACCACGCGAGCGGCACGATGCGCGGATTGACCACGCGCTGGTAACACAGCTGTTTGGCTTTTTCGAAGGCCTTGGCCAGGCTGACCGCCGCCCAGGGATATTTGTCGACGATCTCCTGCTTGATCACCGTCACGTGCATGATCGGGAAGATGCCGGTCTGCTGAAAATAATCGCGCTCGACCTGCTTTGTAGTCGGGAAACAAGCGGCGCGACCCGCGGGTCGTTAGTGACGATGGGTCGGGAATATAGGGATTGATCATCGCCGGAATCTCGCCCTCGGCGAGCATGGTGTCCATGTGCTTTGCCGGCGGGAATCATCTCGATCTTCAATCCCGGCGGCGGCGTGAACTCGACATCTTCGCTGCGATCGACCACCCAGGTGATCGACTGGTGCGGCACGCCGTAATGCTCTTCCAGAATACCGCGCAGCCAGATATTGCCCGCCGGTTGAAAGTTGGTGCCGCCGACTCTTTTGCCAATCAAATCCTTCGGCGTCTTGATGCCCGGCGTCAACGTTGACGAAGGCAAAACCATGGCGAAATCGCCGGTGCAAAAATACCGGAATCCCGGTGATCGCCACGCCATGCTCGCGCGCCATGAAATAAGCGCCGACGTTGAACTCGCAGACGTCGTACTCGAGATTGCGCGCCATGCGCCAGTGGCGCTCGCGCGGCCCGTGGCCGGTGAGACATCGACAAGCTCCAGGCCGTCGGCCTGCACCGTACCATCTTTGAGCGCGCGAATGATCTCGTAATCACCGCACGCTACGCGACGAGTCTAAGTTTGCTCGACATCGAATCGCCCCTCTCACGTGCGCTCGGAGTAATGGAATCCGTCTGGAGATCGACGCCATGAAGCTTCTAATCATCCGAGCAGCTCGAACATTCACCAGCTCCAACATCTGCCAATTCCTCAGTCCGTACAGCTTCTGCACGAAGCCTTCCTTTTCGATTTCGTCGATCAAGCTCATGTCGACAAAGCTCTGCCGGATTTCTTTGGCCGGCGTCGATCGACGCTAAAATATTCTTGATCCCTTCCAGTTCCGTGCGCGGCGAGCGCGGCAAGCGCTTGGCGAAAAACTCGTAGGTGTCCCTCGACGGCTTCGGTGTCGGTAATCTGCAGATACTTTCTGAGAATCTTGAGACTTCCTTCTTTGTTGGTTTTGACATAGTGCATGCCTTCGATCTGCCCTTGATGAATCCTTTGATCGCGGCGCGGTTTTGTTGCAGATAGGAGCGCGTGACGATGTTCGACGTGTTGGTGAAATAACCGAAATCGCCGATATCCGCCAGCACGTTCATGCCAAGCTTGCGCGCTTGATAGATTTCCGGATAGGACTGCACCGTCGCATCGACGTGCTTGCTCATCAGCGCCGCCATGCGCGCCGACGTGCCGCCGGTCTGCAACATGGAGATATCTTTGGGATCCATTTTCCACGCTTTCAGCGCCATCTAGCACGGCGGCATCGTTGGAGCCGCCGAAACGGTTGATGCCGATGACCTTGCCGCGCAGCTGTTGCGGCTCTTTGATTTCTGGGCGGGAGATGAGCAGCATCGGCAATCTATTTTCCAAAGTCGCGACGATCACCACTGGGCGCTCCTGCGTCGCGCCGATCACCGCCGAAGAAGCCGCCGTTTGCGTCAGTTGCAAGGCTGCCGCCGAGCAGCGCCTGAATGTTCGGCGAGCCCGCTTGAATCATGAATGATTTCCAGATCGACCCCGTGCTTCTTGCTAAAGCCCAGCTCGCGATTGACCCACAGCGGCAGCTGATAACCGGCGGTGCCGCCGTAGCTCACCCGATATCGCAGGGCCTCCCGCTGACGCTGGCGACGCGAGAAACGCCGCGCCGAAAATCATCAGAGCTAGGCCGTTCAGGAATCCTCGCCGCGTTATCGACAGATTCATAGGATGCCACCTAATCGGCCAAATTTAGACCTAGCTTCAAAGCTCTTGCAGTGACTTCTTTTTCATTTCGGCTAGCCAAAGCTTAAATTCGTCAGGTCCGTTTTTGATGAATTCCCACCTCGGTCACGTAATCATACAGATTCGCTATGTTTAACTGCATCACCCGCGGCGCCATGCCCATCCTGCTCTACGTCCATCGGATAACGATCGGTGAGCGCGGTCAAGTTGGCGACACATTCTTGTTTAGTCATGCCACGCCCCACCGCGCCGCGACATAATCGACCCACTCGCGCAGAAACCCGCCCTGCTCGTCAAGATAGCGCTTTGTCGCACACCGGCCCGTGTCCGGGAACGAAGGTTATCTTCGCGCAGCGCGCGCAAAGCTTCCAGCGACTTGAGCCAATCATCGGGCTGCCCTTCTTGGATCAGGTCTGCACCTTGCAGAAAATATTATCGCTGGTGAAGACGACACCCTCCTCTTCAACGATCACTGCGGCCTGATAGGGTGTGTGGCCGGGCATGTGGACCATGCGGAAGGTGTGGTTGCCGACGTGCAACGTCATTTCGCTGTCAAAGGTAATCACCGGCGCATTCGCACGATAATTCTCCAAAGCTTCGGCTCTTCCGGACCAAATGAAGCGACTCGCGCCAAATGCTCAGTCATATTTAGCCGCCAGCATGCGCGCCTGCACGCCAGTTGTGCGCCGACAACTGGAACATCGAAGAACGCATTGCCGGTCCAGTGATCGCCATGCGGTAACCGGTGTTAATGATATAGCGCAGCTTGCCGCGCCGCTCGATCTCTGCGCGCAAGCGCACCGCATCGCTCGGCTTGTGCGGCGTATCGATGAGCACTAAACCTTCTGGAAGTCGTCGCTAGCCCATGATTGGCGCCCTTCTGCTGGGTTTCGATGAATATGTTACTTGTGAGCTGCTGCGATTGATCATCTTTCAATAATCAAAAAAGCCTGTTTGGAGTTTTGTGTTTTCCGATCATTTGAATTTGTTTCGATCCGCGGGCCCGCTTTAGGATTTCGAAATTCGGATTTATCTTTCTCATTCCTTATGTCCCAGCTCCCTCGCAGCTTGCTCGCGCCAAGCGCCGGTCGGCGATTTCTTCGAACGCAACCTTGCGCTCGGCGAAGCGACCCTGCGATTGAATTCCTCTGATGATGTTGTTCATACCCGACCGGGCGTCGGCACGCCGTTGCCTGCCCAAGCATAGGCCATAATCTCGAAGGTTTTGACCGCGGTGTCGCGATCCATTTTCATCGTCTTGACGATGAACTCGACCGATTTTTCCTTGGAGCCAACTAAAGTTTCCTTGGCTTCTTGCAGCGCTTTGATCGACGCGCCGCACTTGGTCCGGTTTCCCGCCGATCGTCTTGGATAGAGTCGTCAAACCGCCCACCGGCATTTCCACCAATGAGCCGATATCGAGAACTTTGCTAAAACCTTTCTGCTGCAGTACGAAAAGCACCGGCGGGTCGATCATCACGGCGTCGATCGCTTCGGCTCGAGGCGCGCTGCTGCTGTTGCGGACCAAGGCCGACGACGATGAAATCTTTCGGATTGGCGCCGGCCTTCTCCACCGCCATGCGTAAAAGCCGTATGCGTGGTCGCGCCCAGTCCAGCGACGCCAATGCGTTTGCCGCGCAGGTCCTGAAGCGTTTTCAGCTCCGGCTGCGCCATGACGTTGTAGATCAAGCGATCGGCGACGATCCAAACCGCGCGCAATGGATTGCCGCCCAGAGTCGCGCTCACCGTGCCCGGCCCGACACCGGCGACATAATCCAACTCGCCGTTGCTCAGTGGCGATCGAGGGAAAGTCGAAAGGTCAGCAGCAGCACTTCCGCCTGAAGACCGTTCTTCGCAAAAAATCCCAGCTCCCGCGCCGCCAGCAGCGGTCAAGCTGCTGAGCGACAAGCCGATATAGCCGATGCGAATCTTTTCCTGGGCCGAGCGAATTCGTTGGAATCACGTAGCACCGAGAAAAATATTACCGACAGCAGCCGATTCATTCTCGCGCCTTAACTCGATAGGTCATCACCCTAATTTCCGGAACTAGCCTCTTGCGCCTTTTACACTTTCTGCCGTTAATTCATCCGAATCCGGGCGCGATGAATCGCGCCGCGGATGATAGGTGAGTCTATGCAATCTTTGTGGTTAATGCCGATTTCCGTAACGCCGCAGTCGCCTCCAGGTCCAATTCGAAACGGCGGCCATCCACACGAATCACCACGCCGTAGCCGCGCTGGGCTGCTTTGACTGACACATAGCCCGAGGCGCACGTCAGCCGAGCACCGGGCGGGATCGCGCTCCAGTGGATTCCAGAAGCTCCGCCGCCGCCGACCTCGACGAGAAAGCCCTCGCCGGCGCCGAAGCGGTACAATGCCGGGAGTTTTGCCGGTGCGCATGGTTTCCTTCGAACCGTCCTTGCGCACCACGCTAAAACGATTGGCCAGCGCATCCTTGCCGCCGTACAGTCTCCAAGGCGCGCACAGCGCCCGCTCCATCGCCGACAGCACACTGCCCGCCGAGAACAAGCGAACTTCCTGTGACACGCCGAGACCGCCGCGAAATTTGCCCGGCCCGCCGGAATCTGGCGCAGCTTGCGGTAGAAGACGAAGATCGGCGCGCGCCCTTCGCCCGCTTCCACCGGCGTGTTGTGCGTGTCGCCGTCGTTGATGCAAAACGTCGCGTTCTGCCCGTCGCGAGTCAGTGCAGCGCGCCCCAGCCGCCGCCCGACAGCATCGGCGGAAAATGAAACGAGCGGCCGGTCTTGGGATCGAGGCCGAAGGTGCGCGGCGCGGCCAGATCCGCGTGATGGCCGGCGAGCACGTTGTCAGGACAGGCGCGGCGCCAGGGCTTTGAAGATCGTATCCGCAACCGTCATCGGCACGGTCATCCAGGTGCGCACCGGCGCCGGCTTGGTCGCGCTCACGACTCGGCCCGGCGGCAGAATAACTTTGAGCGGGCCAGAAACGAGCCTTCGTTGATCGGCAACAGCAACGGCGTGGTCAGAAATTTGAAAGCCACTTCCGACGCCGAACGGCCCGCGGTCGCGCCGGAGTTGTACGGCCCTGCCACCTGCGGGCTGACGCCGCTCAAGTCGACGGTCATCTCGTCGCCCTTCACTTCGACGCCGGACTTTGATCGGAATATGCTTGCCGATATTGACGCCGTCGTCATCCATAAATGACTCGGCTTCGTAAACGCCGTCCGGAATCTTCGCCACGGCGCGCGCGCGCCAATCTCTCGCTCTGATCGAAGATCAGCTGACGCTCTGCTTGAAAGTCTCCGGCGCCGTAGCGCTCGATCAGTCGAGTCACGCGCCGCTCGCCGGTGCGAATCGCCGCGATCTGCGCGCGAAAGTCGCCCATGGCGAAATGCGGCAAGCCGGCAGTTGGTGCGAATGATCGCCGTCAGTTCGGCGTCTTGCTTGCCGCGCTTTGAATATTTTCACGAACGGCATCTGCAAGCCCTTCGGAAAAAATATCCCGCGTCACCGTGCCGAGCACGCCGCCGACGTCCTGCCAGTGGCCCATCGACGAAGAGAAACGCGATCAGCTCGCCGTCGTGAAAGATCGGCAGAGTGAAGATCATGTGATTCAGATGGCTGCCCATCACCTGCGGATCGTTGGTGAGCAGAATATCGCCGGGATGAATGTTCTCCTTGCCCCAATGCGCGAGTTTCGCTTTGATCGCATCCGACAGTCCGCGGATGAACATCGGCAGCCCGAGGCCGATGGAAATCGTGTTGCCGTCGGCGTCGAACAGCCCGACGGTGAAATCCTCGGCCTCATAAATGATCATGTTGTAGGCCGTGCGCATGAGATTGGTCTTCATCTCATCGGTGATCGCGACGACCGAGCTGCGGATCACTTCAGCCGTGAAGGCATCCACACTTGCCTCGCTGCGCGCGGAATCGAGAAATTGCAGAGTTCATGATTTCAAACCGCATGAAATGCGACCGGGCGGCGGCCCCTACGCTTGCTGCCGCAATCTCTCTGTGGCAGCGCTATCAGCTCGAAACGCCGCCCCTGTTGCGTGGATCACGACACCGTAGTCGCGCCGCGCCGCTTCGACGACACGTAACCAGAGCGCACATCCGCGAGAACTTTCTCAGTTCGCGCTCAGCGGGCGATTCCAGAAAGCCGCCGCCGCCGCCGGTCTCGATCGGTGAAGCTATCGCCGTTGTCGATTTCGGTCGGCTTGATTTTGCCCGTAGGGAAATTTATCGACAGCGCCGTCGTTGTGCGTGATGAAGATTTGATTGGCCAGCGCGTCCTTGCCGCCGTGCAGTCCCCAGGGCGCGCAGATGGTGCGCTCGACATGGGCGTGGATCGTCGCCGGCCGGCGCATGCGCACCTCATTGGACACGCCCAAGCCGCCGCGGAACTTCCCGCGCCGCCCGAATCTTGGCGCAACGCGCGTGTTCGACGATGATGGGATTTTTCGCTTCGGTGGCTTCCACCGGCGCGTTGTGGTGTCGCCGTCGTTTAGACACACCGTCGCGTTCATGCCGTCTTCGTCAGTGCTTGGCGCCCCAACCGCCGCCGGGATGGCCGATATGCGACCAGAAAAGCCTGCCGGTCTCGGCGTCGAAGCCGTGCGGGTTGACGGTGCACAGATCGGCGTAGTGGCCGGCGATGGTGCGCTCGGGGCAAGCCGAGCTCGAGCGCGCGAAACAGCGTGTCGCACACGGTCATCGGCACGGTCATCCAGACCCGCACCGGCGCCGGTTTCACCGCGCTAACGACGCGGCCCGAGCGGCAGAATTATTTTCAACGGCCGAAACGAGCCGTCGTTGATCGGCAAGCAGCAGCGGCGTCGTGATGCACTTGAAAACCACTTCGGCGGCAGAGCGACCCGCGGTGACGCCTGAATTATAGAATCCCGCCACCTGCGGGCTGACGTTGCTCAGATCGATGGTCATCTGATCGTCTTTGACCTCGACGCGGACTTTGATCGGAATATGTTTGCCGAGATTGACGCCGTCGTCGTCCATGAACGACTCGGCTTCGTAAACGCCGTCGGGAATCTGGCGCACCGCGGCGCGCGCGAGTTTTTCGCTCTGCTCGTAAGATCAGCTGAATGCTGCTCTTTGAACGACCTGGTTGCCGTAGCGCTTGAGCAAGTATGCAGAACGCCGCCGCTCGCCGGTGCGGATCGACGCGAGCTGCGCGCGCATGTCGCCCATCGCCCGCTCCGGCACGCGCACGTTGGCCTTGATGATCGCAGTGATCTCGGATTCTCCACGCCCGCGCTGAAAATGTTTCACGAACGGCATCTGCAAGCCTTCCGGAAAAAATATCCCGCGTCACGCCGCCAAGCTGCCCGCCGATATCCTGCCAGTGCGCCATCGACGAAGAGAACGCCACCAACTCGCCGTCGTTAAAAATCGGCAGCGTGATAGATCATGTGGTTCAAATGGCTGCCCATGGTATAGCTGTCGTTGGTGAGAAGAATGTCGCCGGGATCGATATTTTCCTTGCCCCAGTGGGCGATCTTCGCCTTGATCGCATCCGACAAGCCCGCGAACGAACATCGGCAAGCCCGAGACCGATGGAGATCGTGTTGCCGTCGGCGTCGAACAAGCCGACGGTGAAGTCCTCGGCTTCGTAGATGATCGTGTGATACGCCGTGCGCATCAGATTGGTCTTCATCTCGCCGGTGATCGCGACCACCGCGCTGCGGATCACTTCCGCGGTGAAGGCGTCAACAGTTACTCATTGTGTTTTAGATCCATCTCGTTTGTGAACGATATGGTCAACTGCCTGGAACCTCTGGAACCGTTTCAATCAGGTTCAATGAGTTCCAATGGCTTCGCACTTGCGAGCGCCGATCAGCACGACAAGAAGGCAAGTCTCCATCACCAAATGGCCATATTCATTCACCGTCACCCTGTCCCCGGGCTCGACCACCGTCGTCGACGCCACCTCTTCGATGATCGCCGGACCGTGAATGACGTTGCCTTGCAAGCAGCTTGGTCCGGTCGAAGACCGCCGCCTCTACCGCACCGCTGCCTTCGAAAATCTACCGATCGGTCGCCGCGCCGCGCGCTGAAGCCGGCGGCGTGCGCTTCTCCTTGCGGAATCTGGCGGAAACTACGCGGTTTGCTCAAGCGGCCGATCGCCGATACGCGCAAGCTCACGATGTCGGCAGACTCTTCCGGCGCGCTGTGGCTGTAGCGCAGGTCGTGCGCTTCGTCGAAGAGCCGTTTGACTTCTATGCGCGCCGTCCTCGTTGCCGACACAATTGGCGGCATCGCGCACCGCCACCGCGTGTTCCTGCCCGACGTAGCGCATGTCGGCGGCGCGTTCGAAAACGATGCGGTCGGTGGCAATACCGGAACTCTCGCAGCGCCTGGCGACCTTCGGCTTCGAGCTCTTGAACTGGCGCTTCAAGCTCGTCCATCTTCAGATCGTCCATGCGCTCGAACAAGGTCTGCACGTAGTCGCGTCGCAAGATCGGCCATGCAGCATGCCGAGCGCGGAGAAATGGCCCGGCAGCGTTGGGAATAATGATCTTACCGAATCGACAAGCTCCTTCGCCACCGACAGCCGCATGGAGCGGCGCCGCCGCCACCGTAAGCGACCAGCGTGAAGTCACGCGGATCGAGGCCGCGCTCGAGCGTCACATGACGCACGGCGTTGGCCATAGCGCCGGTCGCGACTTCAAGCATGCCGGAGGCGGCGCGCTCAAGTTACACGTTCAGAGGCTGGGCCAGCCGTTCGCGCAGAGCGGTTTCGGCCGCACCGCGATTCGAGCCGCATCTCGCCGCCGAGAAAGCGTTCCGGCGATAAGCGGCCGAGAATGACGTTCGCATCGGTGACCGTCGGCTCCAGCTCCGCCGCTGACCGTAACTCGCCGGCCTGGCTCCGCGCCCGCGCTCTGCGGGCCGACATGCAGCCCGCCGCCTTCGTCGAGCCAAGCGATGCTGCCGCCGCCGGTGCCAACCTCGACGATGTCGAGAACCGGGATGCGGATCGCAAGCCCTTCGTTATAGCCGCCGATGAAATAGTCGGGCGAGAGACTCGGCTCGCCGCGCCGAATCACGCAAGCGCCTTCGCAGTGGTGCCGCCCATATCGAAAGCGATCGCCGCTTCGAGATCGAGCAGCTCGCAAAGCGCCATGGTGCCTGACCACGCCGCCCGGCCGGTCCCGATTCCATCATCTGAATGCACTGGCGCGCGCCATTTCGACGTCGGACAGGCCGCCGTTGGACTGCATGATCATCAAGCTGCCCGCGAACCCATCGCTGTCACGCGCCGCTCCAGATCGCCACAGATAATGGCTTACCTTCGGTCCGACGTAGGCGCTCGCCGCCACGGTCGAAGTGCGTTCGTATTCGCGGTACTCGCGCGACAGCTCGTGGCGACGCGCTGACGAAAAGATCTGGGTCGGTTTCGCGCAGGATCTCGCACATGCGGATCTCGTGCTCCGGCGCCCGGTAGAATGCAGAAACAAAACTGCCACGGCTTCGAATCCCTCTTCCTTGATAATGCGCGCCACCTCGCGCGCCGCCTGCTCATCGAGCGGCGTGCGCACCGAGCCGTCGGCGAGCATCGCGCTCGGGGATCTCGAAGATATCTTCGCGCGGCACCAGCGGACGGTGCTTGCGAAAGCGCAGATTGAACGACTCAGGCGATTGATCCGTCCGATCTCGTAGACATCGCGAAAGCCCTGCGTCGTGACCAGCGCGGTCTTGGCGACCCAATTGCGCTCGATGATCGCGTTGACCAACGACAACGGTCGAGCCGTGAATCAGCAGAGTCGGCACGTCGTCGGAGCGGCATCGCCCGCCTTCGTCAAGACCTTCCTGACACCCCGCGCGCCAACCCAGCCGGACTGTCGACAGCGCCTTCGCCAGCGCCAGCGAGGCCTGTTCGCCTCGTCGAACACGACCACGCCGGGTAAACGTGCCGCCGATGTCAACCCTTACGGCGCAATGTGTCTCGCTCCGCTCAGAATCTCAAATCGCAGATCTCGAGCTTCCCCAATATTCGGGCATGACCCCGGCATCTCCAACATCCGAGTATTCCATCATTCTGGCCATCGCAGCGCTACTCCGCACCGATGATTGGCCAGATACTCACTCAGCCACTTGTTCCAGGCTTCGCTCGGATCAAAGTGAATCGCGCTCATCTGCGGATCGCCGCTATCGACGCTTCTCCACCAGCGCGCGACGACGCGCAGGTTGACGCCACCAGATGAGGATCAGCGCAGAAATTGTCGCGGATCATCACGACTCGTTCGGACTCCAACTCCGCTAAAGCGCGGTCGGCTTCTTCCGTGCCGATCCTATAACGCGCCAGAAGCCTGCAATTCGGTCATGAAGCGCTTGTTTGCTGCGGCCGTTGAACATCTGATGACCGTTGTGCGAGCAGATCTTTGCGTTGAGAAACAGTTTTTGTTTCGGCGGGGATGATCCATCTCGGTTCGCTTGAGCCAGCGCCTGTCTCGCGCAGAACTCTATGGAAGCCGATGGCGCTTGTCAAACATGTGCAAATCGACAACGGCGCACCGATTCTCCACTCAAAAGTCATGTTGAATTTGCTCTTCCCTGTGTAAATCTGATTTTCCCATGGCCGATCAGACCGCCACTCTTTTGCGCGAGCTTCCATCCATCGATCGTCTGCTCAAACATGCGCGCTGCGAAGCATTGCTGGCGCGTTACAATCGGGAATATGTCACGGAACAAAGCCGCGCTGTTTCCCGAACAGCTTCGCGCTGAGATCAGAGCGGTCGCCGGGCTGAACTGAGCGAAGATGCGATCGTCGAACGATCGAAAGCGCGATTTTTACTGACGGCCAACTGGGGTATATCCGAGTTGTCAATGCCACCGGCACCATCTGGCTAATACGACCGGCTGCGCCTTGCTACCGCGCGCGCGCGGCGATCGACGCCATGGTCGAGGTCGCCGATCATCCGATCAATTCAATACGACCTCGCCGTTTAAGAACGCGCAGTGCCGAGGAAACGCTCGAAAGCTATTGACCGAGCTTTTACCGGCGCTGAAGCCGCGACGGTCAATACCAATGCCGCCGCGGTATTGCTCGGGTTGAACACTTTGGCCGAAGGCAAAGAAGTGATCGTCTGGCGCGGCGAGCTGATCGGAGATCGGCGGCGCTCTTCGTATCTGGAGATCATGGCTGCGTTATGTTGCGGCTGCGAAGTGGGGCCACCAATCGCACCACCCGGTTGATTACGAAATGCCATCAACGAAAAAACCGCGCTGCTGCTTAAAGTTCACAAGCAATTATAAAGTGGGTCGGCTTCACCGCCGAAGTGACACTTGAAGAACTCGTCGCCATCGGCAAGGAACCTGCCGGTGATGGAAGATCTCGGCAGCGGCGCTTTTATCGACTTAAGCCGGTACGGCTTGTCCAAGGAACCGATCGTCGCGGAAAGAATCTGCTGGCGCAAGTATCGTGATCGTTAGCGGCGATAAAACTCGGCGGCCCTCGCTGGGCTTGATCGTCGGCAAAAAGGGATTTGATCGGCAGGATGAACAAAAATCATCCAGAAGCGCGCCCTGCGCTGCGGCAGCTGACTTTGGCCGCCCTCGAGCAACTCTGTGCCGCTTACCGCCAGTCGCCGAACAAGCAATACGTAAATTTGAACGAAGCGCGCTT
>ERZ1370068.7970-contig-6857_pt1 | contig 22468 bp, 23 predicted proteins | sample MGYA00561227_ERZ1370068 | MGnify/ENA primary metagenome ERZ1370068 (study PRJEB38410, sample SAMEA6850437) | metagenome | study: Metagenomic assessment of the ecological functions of the soil: analysis of the soil microbiota associated with the... | reverse complement strand
CAGCCGGTCGAGGTCGCCGGTGGCGTCCTCGATGCGGGAAGTACTGGCCCGACCAGCCACGGCTCGGGGCCGTAGCCGCTGAGCTCGCGATAGACGAACACCCAGCGCCGGCCCTCGGCCTCGACGACGTGGCCGAGCTGCGCCAAGCGCGCGGTCGATCCGGGGGCTGCGCACCGGCGGATCCCAGATCTTGGCCAGCACCGGATCGTCGACCTCGCTTGATGGTCGGCAGCGGCTTGTCCTCGGAAAGGCCGAGCCCGCGCGGATCGATCAGCCGGCGATGCGCCAGCACCTTGTCGTGGTCGACCAGGATGAAGTAGCGGCCGCCGCCGCCCTGGCTCGGCGTCGCCGATGCAGGTAGGAGAGGTCGCCGACCGCGACGGTGGCGACCAGGCCGCCGATGAAGGCGTCGTCGATGCGCCGCACCGGCGTGCGCACGTTGAGCACCGGCTGCTTCGGACCGTCGCTCCAGAACAGCTCGCCCCAGAAGGTGCGGTGCGAGGTCTGCAGCTCGCGGAAGCGCTCGAGCGCCGTGCGGCAGGCTCGGCGAGCGAGACGGTGTCGCGCGTCATCGCGCCGTCGGGCCGGCGGATGACGCGGTGGAGCTGCAGGTCGAGCGTGGCGAAGGCCGGCGACCGAGACCGCCCGGGCACCGGCTCATCATCACCGCCAGCGCCTCGCGCACGGCGACCGGCGAATCGACGTCGATGCGGCCGGCGGCGGCGAGCGCCGCGATCAGCTCGAGATGCTCGGTGACCGGATCGAGCCGGCTCTTGATCAGCGCCGACCTGCGCCTCGACGACGCGCGCCAGCGCGGTCGACCAGCAGCCGCTCGGCGGTGCCGGTGGCGCCGGCCAGCACCACGATGTAGGCGATGCCCGAGATCAACGCCAGCGAAACGAAGGCCAGCGCCAGCGCCGCGATCAGCGGCAGGCGCAAGCGGCCGCGCGCGACGGCGCAGGCGTGGCGGCCAGCGGCAGGTAGCGTTAGGAAGCGATGGTCAAGCCGCCATCATATGGCGGCCGGCGCGGCCCGGCGAAAGGACCGCGCGTGCTGCAGTCGCGACTAGCCTCAGGCCGCGGCGCGGATCGCCGCCTGGTTGACCTTGCCGTCGACGTGGCCCTCGAACTGCTGGAAGTTGGTCTCGAAGCGCTGGGCGACGTCGCGCGCGGCGCTGTCGTAGGCCTTCTTGTCCTTCCAGGTGTTCTTCGGGTTCAGCACCTCGCCCGGCACGTCGGGGCAGGCGCTCGGCACCTGCATGCCGAAGTGCGGATCGGTCGAGGACGCGACCGCGGCCAGCGTGCCGTCGAGCGCCGCCCGCACCATGGCGCGGGTGTGGCGGATCGACATGCGCTCGCCGACGCCGAAGCCGCCGCCCGACCAGCCGGTGTTGACCAGCCAGCACTTCACGTTCTGGCGCGGCCATCTTCTCGCCCAGCATCTTGGCGTAGACCGTCGGATGGCGCGGCATGAAGGGCGCGCCGAAGCAGGTCGAGAAGGTCGCCTGCGGCTCGGTCACGCCCTTCTCGGTGCCGGCGACCCGCGCGGTGTAGCCCGACAGGAAGTGATACATCGCCTGCTCCGGCGACTGAGCTGCGAGATCGGCGGCAGCACGCCGAAGGCGTCGGCCGTCAGCATGACGATGTTCTCCGGCGTGCCGGCGATGCCCGACGCCGAGGCGTTGGGGATGAACTCGAGCGGATAGCAGGCGCGCGTGTTCTCGGTGTAGCTGGCCGTCGTCGAGGTCGAGCCGCCGGTCGCCGGATCGATGCACCACGTTCTCCAGCACCGTGCCGAAGCGCTCGGTGGTGGCGTAGATCTCGGGCTCGGCCTCGCGGCTGAGCTTGATCACCTTGGCGTAGCAGCCGCCCTCGAAGTTGAACAGGCTGGTCTCGCCCCAGCCGTGCTCGTCGTCGCCGATCAGGGTGCGCGACGGGTCGGCCGACAGCGTGGTCTTTCCGGTGCCGCGAGAGGCCGAAGAAGATCGCCACGTCGCCCTTCGGGCCCGATGTTGGCCGAGGCGTGCATCGGCAGCACGTTCTTGTCGGGCAGCAGGTAGTTCAGGATGGTGAACACCGACTTCTTGATCTCGCCGGCGTACCAGGTGCCGCAGATCGCCACGACGCGATCGGTGAAGTTGACCAGGACGGCGCAGTCCGGACGCCGGTGCCGTCGAGCGCCGGATCGGCCTGGAAGCCCGGCAGGTTCAGGATGGTGAAGTCGGGCTTGAAGCCTTCGAGCTCCTCGCGCCTGGGCCGCAGGAACATGTTGCGGGCGAACAGATTGTGCCAGGCGGTCTCGGTGATCACGCGCACGCCGATGCGGTGGGCGGGATCGGCGCCGGCCCAGCAGTCGCGCGCGAACAGGTCGCGGCGCTGGGCGTAGCCGATCATGCGGTTGTAGAGCGCGCGGTAGCGCTCGGGCGAGATCGGCTTGTTGGTCTTGCCCCAGTCGATGCGGCCCTTGCTCGCGGAATCCTCGACGAAGAACTTGTCGTTGGGCGAGCGGCCGGTATGCACGCCGGTGCGCACCACGAAGCGCGCCGCCGTCGGCGACGCTGCCCTCGCGCGCGGCGGATCGCCTCCTCGTAGAGCGCGGGAACCGACAGGTTCCAGTGGACGTTGCTGAGGTTCTTCAGCCCGAGCGTGTCGAGTCCGAGTTTGGGGACGATGAAGCCCGCCTGTTTCACGGCGTTTCTCCTGCTTTGCGATTGGTCTTGGTTGAACGGCCGATTTCACCGCCCTATGCGCTAACGTGGCGGCCTGCCGCAGGATTGGCAAGGCGCCTGCGACAGGTTGGTGTCGAGGATCGCATGTGGATCAGATTCCGCAGCCCGCGAACAGCATGCCGCGCCGCGGAATCAGGCTGGCTCGGCGCCTTGCGCGACCAGCGCGACCAGGACTCTTGCGCGCCTCGTCCGGCGGCGCCGAGCGGGGCATCGAACGCCAGCCGCGCGACCTGTCCGCCCAGCCTGAGGTCGACGCCCTCGGCATCGATGCCCGTCATCTGTCCAGCCGCTGGCCGGCAGGCCCGAGCAGCTTGCCGGCATAGAGCTGCAGGGCATCGGCATGGTCCTCGTTCATGTGGCCGACGATCCGCCGCTTCGCCTCGGCCAGGGCCAGCGGGCGGCGGCGCTGGCATCAGCTCGGCCATAGTCGAACCAGCGGATCTTGCCGAAGCCGCCCACCAGATGGGCGCGCTCGAGCGCCACGCGGTAGAAGTGGAAATCCGCTGAAGCCGGCATACATCGCGGCATCCGGATGGTGGGCGAGGAAACGCGCGCTTCAGCCGCTCGTCGTCGGTTCGTGGCGGCGCGTCCCGAGCAGCGACGACGCGCGGACCGGTCAGCGGCTGGTCGAGGCCGGCCGTGCCGTCGAACAGCAGCGACACGCGGCCGTCGGCCGCGATCGCCTTGGTATGCTCGGCGAGATCGCTCAGCAGCAGGATCGGCGCGAGATCGTGATCGACCGCCACCAGCACCAGCGAGGCATAGGGCCAGGCCGGCATCGCCCGGCGTCGGCAGGGCGCTCGCCAGGGCTGGCGCGGTCCAGGCCCGCGCACCAGTTCGCGCACCAGTGCGCGGCATGTCGTCGGTCATTTCCGGGTCGAAAAGGCCGCATTTGCTCACTTATCGATGGCAGATCGGGCAGGCGGCGGCAACCGCCCGGTCTGTGCTAACATCCGTCGCCGAGCCCCTCAGGAGAAGCTAACGCCGTGCGCAAGAACATCGCCCTGGTCGACGACGACCGCAACATCCTCACCTCCGTGTCGATGCTGCTCGAAGCCGAGGGCTTCCAGGTCAAGACCTATGCCGACGGCGCCGCGGCGCTCGAGGGCCTCAACCAGACGCCGCCCGACCTCGGCATCTTCGACATCAAGATGCCGCGCATGGACGGCATGGAGCTGCTCGAACCGCATCCGCAAGAGCCAGCAGTTCCCGGTGATCTTCCTGACCTCGAAGGACGAGGAGATCGACGAGGTGCTGGGCCTGCGCATGGGCGCCGACGACTTCATCCGCAAGCCGTTCTCCCAGCGCCTGCTGCTCGAGCGCATCCGCGCCGTGCTGCGCCGCGCCGACGCGCGGCGGCGCCAAGGCCGAGGGCGCGGCCGAGCGCATCGTGCGCGGCGAGCTGGTGCTCGATCCCAGCCGCCACCAGTGCACCTGGAAGGGCAAGGAGGTGCATCTCACGGTCACCGAGTTCCTGCTGCTGAAGTCGCTCGCCGAGCGGCCGGGGCACGTCAAGAACCGCGACCAGCTGATGGATGCCGCCTACGGCGAGACGATCTACGTCGACGACCGCACGATCGACAGCCACATCAAGCGGGTGCGCCGCAAGTTCCGCGAGGTCGACGGCGAGTTCGAGCAGATCGAAACGCTTTATGGCATCGGATACCGATACCGCGACGCCTGAGCGCCGGCCCGACGCCGGCTCGATCGCCGGCGACGCTCAGGCGGCCTGCTCCGGACGTTCCGCCGCCGTGCGCCGCGGTCGGCGCGCGCCGAGATCGCCGTCGCTGCTGCGCCGCCGCGCGCAGCCAGAGCCGGCGCTATTCGCCGCTCACCCGCCGCATCCTGTTGCTCAACATCGTGCCGGTGGCGCTGCTGGCGCTGGGCGCGGTCTATCTCAGCGACTACGAGGACGAGCTGATCGACGCCGAGCTCGCCTCGCTGCCTGGTGCAGGGCGAGATGGTGGCGGCGGGCATCGGCGAGGTCGCCGTGGTGGGCGGCGAGACCACGGTCAACCGGCTCGACGCCGAGGCCGCGCGCCAGCTGCTGACGCGCCTGGTGCGGCCGACCGGCGTGCGGCGCCCGGCTGTTCAGCGAGACCGGCGAGCTGTTGGGCGACTCGGCCGTGCTGAGCGAGACCGGCCGCATCCATGTGCATGCCGCTGCCGCCGCCGAGACACCGACGTCGACCGAGCCGAACGCGCTGGGCGACCGGGTCGGCGACTGGATCGCCCGCCAGCTTTCGCGCGCCGACCGCTATCCCGAATATGTCGAGCGCACCGTGCCCGACCGTGCGCGACTTTCCCGAGGCGGCGAGCGCGCTGCGCGGCTTCAACGCCTCGGCGGTGCGCATCGTCTCCGACGGCCGGCTGCTGCTGAGCGCCGCCGTGCCGGTGCAGCGCTACAAGCAGGTGCTGGGCGCGCTGATGCTGACCCGCGACAACCGCGCCATCGCCGCCTCGCTGCGCGAGGTGCGCTACGACATGCTGACCATCGCCGTGGCGGCGCTCGGCATCACCGTGCTGCTGTCGCTCTACCTCGCCGGCACCATCACCCAGCCGATCGTGCGGCTGGCCCGCGCCGCCGACGAGGTGCGCCTGGCCCGCGAGAGCCGGCCGGAGATTCCCGACCTCGGCAAGCGCGGCGACGAGATCGGCGACCTGAACGATGCGCTGCGCTCGATGACCGACGCGCTGTGGCAGCGCATCAACGCCATCGAGAGCTTCGCCGCCGACGTGGCGCACGAGCTCAAGAACCCGCTGACCTCGCTGCGTTCGGCGATCGAGGTGGCGGCGCGGCCCGATCTCGAGCCGGAGCGCCGCGACCAGGCTGATGGCGATCGTGATCGACGACATCAACCGGCTGAACCGGCTGATCTCCGACATCTCCGACGCCTCGCGGCTCGACGCCGAGCTGATGCGCGGCGAGGTCAAGCCGGTCGACCTGCAGCAGCGCTGCTGTCGGACATCGTGCCGCCACTACGCCGTCACCGCCGCGCAGAAGGCCGGCGTCGAGGTCGAGTTCCGGCTCGCCGCCAACCCGCCCTTCGCCGCGCACGGCCACGACGGCCGCTACGGCCAGGTGTTCCGCAACGTCATCGACAATGCGCTGTCGTTCAGCCCGCCGCGGCTCGCGCATCGTGGTCGAGCTCAGCCGCGAGCCGCGCGACGGGCCTGTTCGTGGTCACGATCGACGACGAGGGGCCGGGCATTCCCGAGGACAATCTCGAATCGATCTTCCAGCGCTTCTACTCCGAGCGCCCGACCGAGCATTTCGGCCAGCATTCGGGCCTCGGCCTGTCGATCTGCCGGCAGATCATGGAGACCTATGGCGGCTCGATCTCCGCCAGCAACCGCCGCGCCGCCGGACGGCCGCGTGCTGGGCGCGCGCTTCACCATCCGCATCCCGGCGGCCGACCGCAAATGAGTGCCCAGTGCGCAATGTTCGTGCATGCGACTTCGGTGGCGATGCGACGCGGGCCGGCGCTGGCGCGCGGTGCTGCTGCGCGGGCCGTCGGGCGCGGGCAAGTCGGACCTGGCGCTGCGCCTGATCGAGGCCGGCGCGCGCCTGATTGCCGACGACCAGACCGCATCTCGCCCGCAAGGCCAGCGCGCTGATCGCCACGCGCGCCGCCAGCGCTGGCCGGCATGATCGAGGTGCGCGGCATCGGCATCGTGAAGCTCGCCCGCGGCCAGCTGCTGGCGCGCGGCGCCGCGTCGCCCTGCTGGTCGATCTCGTGCCGTCCGAGCGAGGTCGAGCGCCTGCCCGAGCCGGCGCGCGAGACGCCTGCTAGGTGTCGACGCTGCCGCGGCTGGCGCTGGCGCCGTTCGAGGCTTCCGCTGTTGCAAAGTTGCGCCTTGCCTTGGCGCGAATCGCGGCCGCATGATCGCGGCCGTTGCGGCCATGCCCGACAGCCCGACACCTCACCATCGATCACCGCCGCGCGCCGACGCGCGCCGTCCCTTCGTGCTGGTCACGGGACTGTCCGGCGCCGGCCGCGCCACGGCGCTGCATGCGCTGGAGGACTTGGGCTACGTCGCCGTCGACAACGTGCCGCTGCCGCTGCTCGGCGACCTGATGCGCTCGACCGCCGGCAGTCCCGGCGAGATGGCGGCACCGCTGGCCTTCGGCGTCGACACGCGCACCTACGGCTTCGATCCGCATGACCTGGTGCGCCGCCTGCAGCGAGCTGCGCCAGCGCGCCGACCTCGCGCCGCGCCTGCTCTTTCTCGACTGCGACACCGAGACCCTGCAGCGTCGCTACACCGAATCGCGGCGGCCGCATCCGCTGGCGCCCGACCGGCCGGTGGTCGACGGCATCGTCGACGAGCGCCAGACAGATCGGCCGGATTGCGCGATTCGGCCGACGTGGTGATCGACACCTCGGCGCTCTCGCCGCACCAGTTCAAGCAGCTGCTGGCCGGCCACTTTCGCGCTCGGCGGCCGGGCCGGCATGCGCATCGCGGTGATGTCGTTCTCGCTTCCGCCGCGGCCTGCCGCGCGAGGCCGACCTGGTGTTCGACGTGCGCTTCCTCAAGAACCCGCACTATGTCGCCGACGCTGAAGCCGCTGACCGGCGCGCGACGCCGGCGGTCGCGGCCTTCATCGAGACCGATCCCGACTACCGGCCGTTCATCGACCGGCTGGAGGGCTTGATCGGGCCGCTGCTGCCGCGTTTTGACGCAGAGGGCAAGAGCTATCTGACCATCGCCATCGGCTGCACGGGCGGCCGTCACCGCTCCGTGGCGGTCGCCGAACGGCTGGCAGACTGGTTGCGCGGCGCCGGCCGCTCGGTCACTCTCGCACCGGGACGCCGACGTCCGGGGGACTCGGCGAGCGGCAGAGAATGTGGGGCAGGGGCGTATGATCGGCATCGTACTCGTGACCCACGGCAACCTGGCGCGCGAATTCCTGGCCGCGCTGGAGCATGTCGTCGGTCCGCAGCAATGCATGTCGGCGGTCTGCATCGGCGCCGACGACGACATGGAAAAGCGGCGCGTCGAGATCCTCGAACGGGCGCGCGCCTGCGACACCGGCGACGGTGTGATCGTGCTCACCGACATGTTCGGCGGCACGCCGTCGAACCTCGCCATCTCGATCATGGAGCAGGCGCGCATCGAGGTGCTGGCCGGCGTCAACCTGCCGATGCTGGTCAAGCTCGCGTCGGTGCGCAACCGGCCGATCGCCGAAGCCGTGCGCATGGCCCAGGAGGCCGGCCGCAAGTACATCACCGTCGCCTCGCGCATCCTGGCCAAGGAAGCTTCATGACGCGACGCCGCGGCGAACGCGGCCATCGGCACGGTCAAGCGCAACCTGGCGATCGCCAACAAGCGCGGCCTGCACGCGCGCGCTGCCGCCAAGTTCGTGCGCACCGCCGGCCAGTTCGATGCGGTCGATACGCGTCAGCTTCAAGGGCCAGGAAGTCTCCGGCCTGTCGATCATGGGCCTGATGATGCTGGCGGCCGGCATCGGCAGCACGATCGAGCTTTCCTGCTCGGGCAGGCAGGCCGGCGAGGCCATGGCCGCCCTGTCGGCCCTGGTCGAAGGCAAGTTCGGCGAGGATTGACGCGCTGCGGCTGTCGCATGTCATGACACCCATGGCGGCACATAAAGCGCCGGGAATATCGCCATAAATTCTTGCTTATATGTTGATGGGCGCGTTGAGGCGGCGGCGCGGGCGCTGTTAAGACACCGCCACCTCACAATCCACGGAATTGCCGGAGCGCCGCATGGCCCAGGACTACATCGTCAAGGATATCGGGCTGGCCGACTGGGGCCGCAAGGAACTCGACATGGCCGAGACCGAGATGCCCGGCCTCATGGCGATCCGCAAGGAATACGGCCCGAAGAAGCCGCTGAAGGGCGCGCGCATCGCGGGCTCGCTGCACATGACCATCCAGACCGGCGGTGCTGATCGAGACGCTGAAGGCGCTGGGCGCCGACGTGCGCTGGGCCTCGTGCAACATCTACTCGACCCAGGACCATGCCGCGGCGGCAATCGCCAGTCGGCGGCACGCCGGTGTTCGCCGTGAAGGGCGAGAGCCTCGAGGAATACTGGGACTACACCCACAAGATCTTCGAATGGGGCGACGGCGGCGCAGCCGAACATGATCCTCGACGACGGCGGCGACGCCACGCTGCTGGTCCACCTCGGCATGCGCGCCGAGAAGGACCCGTCGCTGATCGCCAAGCCGACCAACGAGGAGGAGGAAGTCCTCTACAAGGCGATCGCCAGGACCAACAAGGCAGAAGCCCGGCTGGTACGCCAAGCTCGGCGCCGCGATCCAGCGGCGTCACCGAGGAGACCACGACCGGCGTGCACCGGCTCTACCAGATGGAGAAGGAGGGCACGCTGCTGTGGCCCGCCATCAACGTCAACGACTCGGTCACCAAGTCGAAGTTCGACAATCTCTACGGCTGCCGCGAGTCGCTGGTCGACGGCATCCGCCGCGGCACCGACGTCGATGATGGCGGGCAAGGTCGCCATGGTCGCGGGCTTCGGCGACGTCGGCAAGGGCTCGGCCGCCTCGCTGCGCCAGGCCGGCTGCCGCGTCATGGTCTCGGAGATCGATCCGATCTGCGCCCTGCAGGCGGCGATGGAAGGCTACGAGGTCGTCACCATGGAGGATGCCGCGCCCGCGCGCCGACATCTTCGTCACCGCCACCGGCAACGTCGACGTGATCACGCATCGACCACATGCAGCGCGATGAAGCACCGCGCCATCGTCTGCAACATCGGCCACTTCGACAGCGAGATCCAGATCGCCAGCCTGCGGAACTTCAAGTGGCACAACGTCAAGCCGCAGGTCGACGAGGTCGAGTTCCCCGACGGCAAGCGCATCATCGTGCTGTCGGAAGGCCGCCTGGTGAACCTCGGCAACGCCACGGGCCATCCGAGCTTCGTGATGTCGGCCTCGTTCTCCAACCAGACGCTGGCCCAGATCGAGATCTGTGCACCAATCCGGGCAAGTACCAGAAGAAGGTCTACACGCTGCCCAAGACGCTCGACGAGAAGGTGGCGGCGCTGCACCTCGAGAAGGTCGGCGCCAAGCTCACCAAGCTGCGCGCCGACCAGGCCAAGTATATCGGCGTGCCGCAGGCCGGCCCGTTCAAGGGCGACCTCTACCGCTACTAACCGCCCACAACGCGCCCACAGGGCGCATGCTAAAAGCCGGCATCGAAAGATGCCGGCTTTTTCAATGTCCCTGCCCGACGAGACCGCGACCGAGCAGCTCGGCGCCACGCTCGGCGCGCCGGCTCGCAGCGCGGCGATGTCGTCGGACTGAAGGGCGAGCTCGGCGTCGGCAAGACGACGCTTGCCCGCGCCATCCTGCGCGCCGCAGCGGGCGATCCCGACCTGATCGTGCCCAGCCCGACCTTCACCCTGGTCGAGGTCTACGAGACGCCGCGCGGCACCTTCTGGCATTTCGACCTTTACCGCCTGGAGACGCCCGAGCAGGTCTTCGAGCTGGGCTGGGAGGAGGCGCTGGCCGAGGGCATCGCGCTCGATCGAATGGCCGGAGCGGCTCGGGCCCGCTGCTGCCCAAGCATCTCAGCGTCATCGCTGGAGGTCGGACGGCGATGGTCGCGCGCGCGCTGCTCGATGTCTGATCGCAACTGCGCTGCGCGCCGACTTCGTCGCGCCGTGCCGGCTGGGGCGATGCACGCGAGAGCCTGCTGCGCGGGCGACGCCTCGTTCCGCAAGTACTTCCGCCTGACGCGCGCCGACGGCACCGCCGTCGTGATGGACGCGCCGCCGCCGCAGGAGGACGTGCGGCCGTTCGTGCGCATCGGCCGGCATCTGCTGGCGCTGAAGCTCAGCGCGCCGGAGATCCTGGCCGAGGACGCGCGCCAACGGCTTCCTGCTGCTGGAGGACCTGGGCGACGACACCTACGCGCGCGTGCTCGGCGGCCGGCGGCGACGAGGGCGAGCTCTACGCGCGCGCCACCGACGTGCTGGTCGGCGTCTGCACGCGCCGCCGAGCGCCGCGGCTGCTGCCGGGCCTCGGCGCCTATGCCGGCGAGGCGCTGATCGACGCCGCGATGCTGTTGCCGGAATGGTACCTGCCGGCCGCGACCGGCCGCGCGACGCCGGCCGAGGAGACCGAGCGACTATCGCGCCGCCTGGCGCGCCTGCCTGCGCCGACCTGCCGCCGACTGCCGGACGCCGCTGCTGCTGCGCGACTACCACAAGGACAATCTGATCTGGCTGCCGGACGCGGCCGGGCGTGCGCGCCTGCGGCCTGCTCGACTTCCAGGACGCCCAGCAGGGCCATCCCTCCTACGACCTCGTGTCGCTGATCGAGGATGCGCGGCGCGACGTGTCGCCGGCCGTGCAGGCCGCCTGCCTGAACGCTATACTCGGCGCGACCGGCCTCGATCGCGCAGGACTTCCGCACCGGCTTCGCCCTGATGGCGCGCGCAGCGCCATGCCCGCATCATCGGCCTGTTCGTCCGGCTGCTGGCAGCGCGACGGCAAGCCCGACTACCTGCCGCACCTGCCGCGGGTCTGGCGGATGTTCGAGCGGCGCTCGCAGCACGAGGCGCTGGAGCCGCTGCGCGCCTGGGTCGACCGCCTGCTGCCGCCGCCGCTTGCGGCGCATCAGGGCGCGCATGATCCGGCACGGCGATGATCCTGGCGGCAGGCCGCGGCGAGCGCATGCGCCGCTGACCGATCGCATGCCCAAGCCGCTGATCCCGGTCGCCGGCCAGTCGATGCTCGACCGCACCATGGAGCGCCTCGGCGAGCACGGCGTCGGCGACATCGTGGTCAACGTCCATCATCTCGGCGAGCAGATCGCGCGCGCATCTCGACGGCCGCGCCCGCATCGTGCGACGAGGAGCGGCTGCTCGAGACCGGCGGCAGCGTGAAGAACGCCCTGCCGCTGCTGGGCGATGGGCCGTTCTTCGTCCTCAACGGCGACGGCTTGTGGCGCGACGGACCGACGCCGATGCTGGCGCCGCATGGAAGCCGCCTGGGATCCCGCGCGCATGGACGCGCTGCTGCTGCTGCATCCGCTCGAGCAAGCGATCGGCCGCGAGAGCGAGCGACCGCGGCGACTATTTCCTCGACGCCGCCGGCCATGCCCGCCATCGCGGCGCAGCGCGACGCCGCGCCCTACATTTTCGCCAGCGTGTCGATCTGCGATGCCCGGCCTGTTCCGCGACTCGCCCGACGGCCCGTTCTCGCTGCTGAAGCTGTGGAACCGCGCCGAGGCGGCTCGGCCGGCTCTACGGCCTCGTCCATGACGGCGACTGGTTCCATATCGGCACGCCGCAGGCACTGGCCGAAGCCGAGCGGGTGCTGGCGATGAAGGGCGTCTTCACCATCGGCATCGACCGCCGCTTCGCCGACGAGCTGGCGCCGGGCGTGCTGGCCGAGCATGGCGGCGATCCGCTGGCGCTGGCCGATACGCTGATCCTGCTGCCGACGCGGCGCTCGGTGCGCGCGCTTGCGCGAGGCCTTCCTGCGCGCCGCCGACGGCAAGCCCACCCTGCTGCCGCGACTGGCGCCGCTCGGCGATCTCGACGAGGGCGACTGGCTGACGGTCGACTGTCGGCGGCGACGCGCTCGACCTGCCGCCCGCCATCGATCGGCTGCCGAGCGCGAGGCGCTGCTGGCGCAGCTGGTCGCGGCGTTCAAGCGACGACCAGGGCGAGCCGATCGCCCAGTCGGCGGCGCAGGCGCTGAAGCTCGCCCGCGAGCTGGCCGGCCTGCTCGACGAGCTCGCCATCGACGGCGTGCCGTTCGACCGGCTCGAAGGGCTGGTCGACGGCAACTTCGCCAGCCACTGGCGGCGCACGCTGGAGTTCCTCGCCATCGTCGGCGAGGCATTGGCCGACGATCCTGGCCGAGCGCGGCCAGATCGACGCGCTCGACCGGCGCACACGCGCCGATCCGCGCCCAGGCCGCGCGCTGGCGCGAGCGAGCCGCCCAGCGACGCCGGTGATCGCCGCCGGCTCGACCGGCTCGCAGCCGGCGACGCGCGAGCTGCTGGCCGTCATCGCGCGGCTGCCGCAGGGCGCCGTCGTGCTGCCCGGCCTCGACCGCGACATGGACGAGGCAGAGCTGGGCGACGCTCGACCCCACCCATCCGCAATTCGGCCTGCGCGAGCTTGCTGGGCGCGCTCGGCTGCGAGCGCGCGCGAGGTCGCCGACTGGCCGGGCACGTCGGCCGGCGATCCGCGCGCCGCCTGCTGATCGCCGAGCTGATGCGGCCGGCCGAGACCAGCGACGGCCTGGACGCGCGCCCGATCCTCTGCCGCGCTCGATCATGTGACGCGCGCCGACTGCGCCACGCCGCAACAGGAGGCGCTGGTGATCGCGCTCGCCCTGCGCGAGGCGCTGGAGACGCCGGGCCGAACCGCCGCGCTGGTCACGCCCGACCGCGACCTGGCGCGCGCGCGTCGCCGCCGAGCTGCGGCGCTGGGACATCGACATCGACGATTCCGGCCGGCGCGCCGCTTGCCGACACGCCGCCCGCCACGCTGCTGCGCGCGCTGGTCGCCGCCGTCGACGGCGGCTTCGCGCCGGTCGATCTGCTGGCGCTGCTGAAGCATCCGCTTGCCACGCTCGGCCTCGATCGCGCGCCGCTCTGCTCGATGCCGCGCGACGCCTCGACCGCAAGTGCCTGCGCGGCCTCGAAGCCCGCGCCGGGCCTCGCGGCGACTGCGCGCTCTGGTCGACAAGCCGCAGTTCGGCGACGCGGCCGATCGGCCGCAGCGTCCGATCGACCTGGTCGACCGGCTCGACGCAGCGCACGGCGACGCTCGTCGACGTCGATGACGCTCGGACGCCGCGCCCGCAGGCGCTGCTCGACGCCACGCATCGCCGCGGCCGAAGCCATGCGCCGCCAGCCGACACGCTGTGGTCACGGCGAGGCCGGCGAAGCGCTGGCCGATGCGCTGGCCGCGCCTGCGCGCTGGCCTGGCCGGCCGGCCAGCCGATCGCCGGCGGCGAATGGCCGGCGCTGCTCGACGACGATGCTGGCGACCGAGATCGGTCCGGCCGCGCTTCGGCCGCCATCCGCGGCTCGCCGATCTGGGGACCGCTCGGAAGCCCGCCTGCAGCGCGCCGACCTGCTGGTGCTGGGCGGTCTGAACGAGGGCACCTGGCCGCCGTCGGTCGAGACCGGGCCGTGGCTCAACCGGCCGATGCGCGCCGCGCTTCGGCCTGCCGCAGCCGGAGCGGCGCATCGGCCTGTCGGCGCACGACTTCGCCGCGGCGCTGGCGCGCCGAGCGCGTGCTGCTGACGCGCGCCGAGCGCGAGGGCGGCGCGCCGACCGTGCCGTCGCGCTGGCTGGCGCGGCTCGATGCGCTGCTCGGCTACGATCGCGGCATCGGCCGCGCCGCCGCCGGCGTACATCCAGCGCGGCCGGCGCTATGCTCGCCTGGGCCGAGGCGATCGACCGGCCGCGCGACTACAAGCCGTGGCCGCGGCCCGAGCCGCGCCGCCGCTCGCAGCGCGCGGCCGACGCGAGCTCTCGGTGTCGCGCGTCGAGCAGTGGCGGCGCGATCCCTACGGCCTCTATGCCCGCCGCATCCTCGGGCTGCAAGCCGCTCGATCCGCTCGAAGCCGAGCTCGGGCGCGGCCGACCGCGGCATCGGCACTGCACGACGCGCTCGACGAGTTCCTGCAGGCGCATCCCGTCCGGCGCTGCTGCCGGCCGATGCGCGTTGCACCGCTTCGAGGCGCATCGGCGAGCAGCATCTCGGCGCAGCTGCTGGCCGCGCCGGCCGAGCGCGCCTTCTGGTGGCCGCGCTTCCAGCGGCTGGCGCGCTGGTTCGTGGCCACCGAGACGCGCGCGCCGCGCGGCCGGCGCGCGCTGCTGGGCGGCGAGACAGGGCGGGCGCAGCTCGACGGCTCGGGTCCGTTCACGCATCGAGGCGCGCGCCGACCGCATCGACGAGATCGAGCCGACGGCGGCTGGGAGATCATCGACTACAAGACCGGCCGCGTGCCCACAGCCAAGGAGCTCGAAGGCCTGTTCGCGCCGCAGCTGCTGCTCGAGGCGGCGATGGCCGCAGCGCGGCGGCTTCCGCGAGATCGACGGCAAGGCGGCAGGCCGTGCAGCTGTCCTATCTGGCAGCGCCAACGGCCTGCGACGACGGCGGCGAGATCGTCGAGGTCGAAGGACAGCGACCGAACTGGTGCCCGCGATGCTGGCGCTGCTCGCACAAGATGGTCGGCGCACTTCGCCAATCCCGGCCACGCCCTACCCGCCCTGCCCTATGCCCGAGTTCATCCCGCACTTCAACGACTACGCGCATCTCGGCGCGGGTCGCCGAATGGTCGACGGCGGACGGAGGCGAGGAATGAGCGGCCGATCCCGACAGTCCGCCAGCTCGCCGAGCAGCGCCGCAGCGCCGCGCGACATCGCCGGCCACGTCGGCCTGGGTCGAGGCCAATGCCGGCACCGGCAAGACCAAGGTGCTGACCGACCGGGTGACGCGCCTGCTGCTCGACGGCGTGCGGCCCGAGCGCATCCTCTGCCTCACCTTCACCAAGGCGGCGGCCGCCGAGATGCGCAACCGCCTGGCGGGCCAGCTCGGCCGCTGGGCGCTTGCCGACGACGCGATGCTCGACAGGGAGATCAGCAACGCTGATCGACCGACTGCCCGAGGAGGAGCGAGCGCGCATGGCGCGGCGCCTCTTCGCGCGCGTGCTCGATGCGCCGGGCGGCATCAACATCCTCACCATCCATGCCTTCTGCCAGGCGCTGCTGAAGCGCTTCCCGCTCGAGGCCGGCGTCGCGCCGCGGCTTCGAGGTGCTGGACGAGGCGCGACGCCGGCGACGCTGCTGTCGCCAGGCGCGCAGAACGACCAGATCGAAGCGCTGGCGCAGCGCCGACGCGCGCACCGGCGCTGGCGCGACGCGCTGGCCGCGGTCGCCGGCCGCGTCGTCGATGACCGAATACGCCGAGCTGATGGCGCGAGCTGCTGGGCGAGCGCGCCTGGCTCACTGCTCGCGCATCGGCGACGAGGCAGGCCTGGCCCGAAGCGCCTGGCTGCCGAGCGCTGGGTGCCGACCCGCAGGACAGCGAACCGCGCATCTGCGTCGGCCTGCGCCGAGGCGCCTGCGATGCCGAGCTCCTGCGCGCGGCGGCACGGGCGCTGGCCGACGGGCGGCGACGACCGACTGCCACGCGCGGCGAGCGATCCTGCGCTGGCTCGACTGCGCAGAAGCCGAACGTGCGGCCGGCGCTTCGACGCCTACTGCGACGGTCTTCTTCACCGAGCAGAGGCAGATCTCGGCCGCGCCTCGCCACCAAGCCGGCGCTGCAGGCGCATGCCCGGCGTCGACGAGGTACTGTGCGCTGAAGCCGAGCCGAGTCGAGCCGTGCTCGACCGCGCGCAAGCGGCGCAGCGCTGGTCGAACTCACCATGGCGCTGCTGCGGCTCGGCCTCGACATCGCTCGAGCGCTACGCACCGCGCCAAGCGGCGCCGCGGCGCTGCTCGACTACGACGACCTGATCGTCGCCACGCGCCGACCTGCTGGAGAGCGCCGAGAGCGCCGCCTGGGTGCTCTACAAGCTCGACGGCGGCATCGACCACGTCCTGGTCGACGAGGCGCAGGACACCAATCCCGACCAATGGGAGGTGATCGCGCCGCGCTCGACCGAGGAGTTCTTCGCCGGCGAGGGGCGCGGTCGAGCGCAACCGCACGGTCTTCGCGGTCGGCGACACCAAGCAGTCGATCTTCGGCTTCCAGCGCGCCGATCCGCGCAAGCTCGACGAGATGCGCGAGCCTTGTTCGAGCGCACGCGTCGCGTCGCTCGAGCGCGTTCTGCGTCAGGTCGACCTCACCGTCTCCTTCCGCTCGACCGCGGCGGTGCTCGACGCCGTCGACTGGGTGTTCGCGCGAGCCGAAGCGCAGTGCGCGGCCTGGCCGACGCCGGCGATGTCGTGCATCATCACCAGCCGCGACGGCCAGCCCGGGCACGGTCGAGCTTTGGCCGCTGGTCGCGCGCCGCGCCGAGCGAGGCCGACACGACCGACCTGTCGCCGCGCGCCGAGCGACGCGCCGGCGATGCGCCGCACGAGCGGCTGGCGCGGCTGATCGCCCGTCCATGCCGGAGAGCCTGATCGGCGACGAGCGCCGCGCCGCAGCGGCGAGCTGCTGCATCCCGGCCACTTCATGGTGCTGGTGCGCCGGCGCAACGCCTTCGTCAACGCGCTGGTGCGCGAGCTGAAGCGCGAGCGGCATCGACGTGGCCGGCGTCGACCGCCTCGATCTCGGCCGAGGAGCTGGCGATCCAGGACCTGCTGGCGCTGGCGCGCTTCGTGCTGCTGCCGCAGGACGATCTCAACCTCGCCTGCCTGCTGAAATCGCCGCTGGTCGGGCCTCGACGAGGAGGCGCTCTTCGACGCTGGCGCATGGCCGCAAGGGCCATCTGTGGCGCGCGCTGCGCGACCGCGCGCGCCGAACCCGCGCTTCGCCGCCGCCCATGCCCAGCTCGTCGGCTGGCTCGGCGCGCGCCGACTTCACCACGCCGTTCGATTTCTTCGCCGCAGCGCGCTCGGCCCCGGAGGGCGGCCGGCAGCGCCTGCTCGAACGGCTGGGCCGCGAAGCCGCCGATCCGATCGACGAGCTGCTGGCGCGCGCGCTGCAATACCAGCGCGCCGAGACCGGCTCGCTGCAGGGCTTCCTGCGCTGGTTCGAGGCGGGCGGCGGCGAGATCAAGCGCGATCTCGACCAGAACCGCCGGCCGCGAGGTTCGCATCCTCACCGTGCACGCCGCCAAGGGGCTGCAGGCGCCGATCGTCTACCTGCCCGACACCACGCGCGTGCCGCGCGCACATGGACCGCCTGCTGGCGCGCCGAGGACGGCGGCAGCGCGGCTGTGGCTGCCGCGCACCGACGACGCCAACGAGCGCGGCGCGCGCCTGGCGCGACGCAGCGCGCGGCCGCGCGCTGCGAGGAGCAGAACCGGCTGCTCTACGTCGCCATGACCCGCGCCGAGGATCGGCTCTATGTCGGCGGCTGGGTCGGCGCGAAGAAGCAGGATCACCGGCTGCTGGCATGAGCGCATCGCCGCTGGACTCGCGGCAAGCCTGACGCCGAGAACGATCGAGTCATGAGCCGCGCGTACGCGCGCAGCGCTCGCAGTCGCTCTTCGACTTCACCGCCGCAGCTCGGCGACGACGGCTGGGCGGGCGACGGCTACGAGCTGGTCGAGCGCGGGCACATGTCGACAGCCCGAGCAGCAGGAGCTGCCGATCCCGACCGACGGCGCGGCTCGCCGCCTGGGCGCGCGTGCCGCGCGCCGCACGAGCCCGATCCGCCCGCGCCGCTCGCGCCCTCGCAGCCGCTGCCCGACGAATCGCAGGCCGCGCCGCGCGCCTTCAGCCCGCTGTCGCCGGACGAGGGCCGCCGCTTGCAGGCGCGGTCTGCTGATCCACGAGCTGCTGCAGCATCTGCCGACGCTTGCCGCCAGGTGACCGCGCGGCCGCGCGCCGCGCCGCTTCCTCGGCCAGCCGGCGCACGGGCTCGACGACGGAGCAGATCGAGCAGTGGACCGCCGAAGCGCTGGCCGTCACCGAGGCGGCCGATCATGCCGCGCTGTTCGCCGAAGGCTCGCGCGCCGAGGTGCCGCTGATCGGCACGGTCGGGACACCGCGCGGCACTTTCACGGTCAGCGGGCCAGGTCGACCGGCCTCGCCGTGTCGGCGCCAGCGAAGTGCTGATCGTCGACTACAAGACCAACCGGCCGCCGCCCGAACGACGCCGACGGCGTGCCGCTCGCCTATCGCCGCCAGCTCGCGCTCTACCGCGCGCTGCTCGGCCAGATCTATCCCGGCCGCGCCGTGCGGGCTTTTCTCCTGTGGACAGCGGCGCCGCTATTGATGGAGATCGATGCGAAAACGCTCGATAACTCAATGCCTTATGCCGCAGCATCTTGACTCGCGCCGGAGTCGCTTCCTAGCTTCCCAACCAGGGGCGGCGCCGGTCCATCGACCGGCCTTCAGTGTTTTTGGGAGAACCCACCATGTCCGTCAAAGCAACCGACGCCTCCTTCGAGCAGGAAGTCCTGAAGTCCGACACGCCGGTGCTGGTCGATTTCTGGGCCGAATGGTGCGGCCCCTGCCGCATGATCGGTCCCTCGCTCGAGGACATCGCCAAGGAGATGGACGGCAAGCTCAAGGTGGTGAAGGTCAACATCGACGAGAACCCGATGGCGCCGACGCGCTACGGCGTGCGCTCGATCCCCACTCTGCTGCTGTTCAAGAACGGCCAGGTCGCCGCTACCAAGATCGGCGCCGAGCCCAAGCAGAAGCTGGTGAGCTGGATCAACACCGCGATCGCCTGAGGATGCTCAGCCGTTGCGGGCGAGCACCGCGCCCGCCAGGTAGAGCGAGCCGCAGATCAGGATACGCATCGGCGCGGGCTGGGTGGCCAACAGGTCTTCCAGCGCCGCGCCGATGTCGTTTGCAGGCACGCAGTCGAGGCCGACCTCGGCGGCCTGGGCGCAGGCTCCTGCGGGTGGATAGGCGCTGTGGCCTTCGGGGAACGGCACGGCGCGCGCGCGCCGCGGGCATGGCGCGCCAAGCGGTCGCAGGAAGCCCGAGGCGTCCTTGGTCGTGAGCATGCCGAACACCAGATAGAGCGGCAGCGGCCGCCGGCTCCCTGGCCCAGTCGGCCGCCATGCGTGCCAGCGCCAGGCCGCAATCCTCGTTGTGGCCGCCATCGAGCCAGAGCTCTGCAGCCGGGCGGCAGGGCGTCGGCCAGCGGGTCCGCGCGACAGCTTCTGCAGGCGGGCCGGCCAGTCGACCGACTGCAAGGCCCCGGCTGATCGCCGCGGTCGTCGATCGCGAACTGTCGCCGCGCGCAGGCGCTCGACGCAGGCGACCGCGGTGCGCGGCATTGTCGAGTCTGATGGGCGCCGGCCAGAGCGGGCGCCGGCAGGTCGATGCCGAGCAGATCGCCGTCGTAGCGGAAGCCGGCGCCGTCGGCGTCGATCTGCCATTCGCGACCCATGCGGAACAGCGGCGCGGCGAGCCGCGGCGCTCCGTCTGCGATCACCTTGGCGCTCACCTCGCGCTGGCGGCCGATCACCGCCGGCACGGCGCGCTTCAGGATGCCGGCCTTCTCGCCGGCGATCTCCTCGAGCGTGTCGCCCGAGGAAGCCCGTGTGGTCGTAGCCGATCGGCGTGATCGCGCGAGAGCGCCGGATCGACGCACGTTGGTGGCGTCGCGGCGGCCGCCGAGGCCGACCTCGAGCAGCGTGAGATCGGCCGGGCGTACGCGCGAAGCGCGAGAAGGCCGCGGCCGTCGTGATCTCGAAGAAGGTGATCGGGCTGGCCGGCGTTGGCCGCCTCGCACTCCGTCAGGATCGCGTCGAGCGTCGTCGTCGTCGATCAGCTCGCCGGCGACGCGGATGCGCTCGTTGAAGCGCACGAGGTGGGGCGAGGTGTAGACATGCACGCGGTAGCCCGCCGCCTCGAGCCATGGCGCGCAGATAGGCGACCAGTCGAGCCCTTGCCGTTGGTGCCGGCGACGTGGACGACCGGCGGCAGCTGGTCGTGCGGCGAGCCCAGCGTGCGCAGCAGCCGCTCGATGCGCTCGAGCCCGAGATCGATCGAGCTCGCGGATGCAGCCGCGTGAGGCGCTCGCAGGATCGCGTCGGTCACGGCGCGACCTTGATCAGCGCCGGCGACGGCCAGCGCCGCGGCTCTCGACGACCAGCGGATCCATCAGCAGCGCGACCAGCCGGATCAGCGTCTCGCGCAGCTTGTGGCGGTGCACGACGCGCATCGACCATGCCGTGCTCGAGCAGGTACTCCGAGCGCTGGAAGCCCTGCGGCAGCTCCTGGCGGATGGTGTCCTCGATCACGCGCGGGCCGGCGAAGCCGATGATGGCGTCGGGCTCGGCGATGATCGACGTCGCCCAGCATGGCGAACGAGGCCGACGACGCCGCCGGTCGTGGGATCGGTCAGCACGCACGATGTAGGGCAGGCCCGCTTCCTTGACGCTGGCGCACGGCGATGGTGGTGCGCGTGCATCTGCATCAGCGACAGGATGCCTTCCTGCATGCGCGCGCCGCCCGAGGCCGAGAACACGATCAGCGGCGCCTTGCGCGCGACGCGCAAGGTCGGCCGCCATCACCAGCCCCTCGCCCACCGCGGTGCCCATCGAGCCGCCCATGAAGCCGAAATCGAGCGCCGCCAGCACGGTCATGCGATCGCCCATCAGGCCGCTCGCCACGATGAGCGCGTCGCTCGCTGCCCTCGGCCTTGGCCTGCGCCTCCTTCAGCCGCGCGTCATAGCGCTTGGCGTCGCGGAACTTCAGCGGATCGGCCGTCGACCCTGGGCAGCGGATGCAGCTCGTACTTGCCCTCGTCGAACAGGTGCGGCAGCGCGCTTCAGCGGCCGCGATGCGCATGTGATGGCCGCAATGGGTGCAGACCTCCTGGTTGGCCTCCCAGTCGCGCGTGAACAGCATCTGCTCGCACTTGGGGCACTTCAGCCAGAGATTGTCCGGCGCCTCCCTGCGGGCGACCAGCGCGCGCAGCTTCGAGCCGTGAACGAAATTGGTCAGCCAGTTCATGGCGGCGGTATCGCACGGAATGGCTGAACGGCCGGCCAAGCTCTGACGCCGACGCTGCGCGGCGCCAGCGCCAGAAGCTCGGCGAACAGGCGCGACGAAATCCTCGCGGCTTCCTCACCTCGCAGAACTGCTTGCGCGACTGGTACGTCGGCGCACAGTTTCTGCGGGCGGCGTCGGGCTCGAGATCGGCGATGATGGCAGCCTGCCGCGTATCGCCTTGTTGGCGTGACGCGGCAGGATGTACTCCTTGCCGAGCCGCGCGACGCCGAGCGTCGCCAGCTCGGCCTGGCCGGTGTCGAAGGCGTGCTCGCGCCGTCGCCCAGTCGCCGTAGGTGCCGAGCCAAGCTGCGTCGCCCGGCAGGTCGTAGCGGATGCCGCTAGCAGCTCTCCTGGCCGTCATCACCGTCGGCCGGCCCGCCGGTGCCGTCGCGCAGCTGCCAGACCTTCGGCCGGCTGCCCGCCGGTCATGAGCAGGTAAGCCTCGTCGACACAGGCGAATCAGGAACTCGTCGCGCAGGTCGGCGCGCTTGAAGCCCAGGGCCACGGCGATCAGCCGCCGCCCATCGCGCTAGCCAGCGCTGCGATGTTGAAGCCCGACGCGCAGACGAAGCCGGTCTTCAGCCCGTCGGCGTGGGGCGCGTAGAGCTCGAGAACTTCACGCCGTGGCCGATCCGCTGACGGCCGTACATGAACTCCGCGTCTGGAAGAAGCCGTAATACTGCGGGAAAGTCGCGCGATCAGCGCCATCGGCTGAGCACGGCAAGGTCGCGCGCCGGTGGTAGCTGGCCTGGATCGGGCAGGCCGTTGGCGTTGTGGTAATTGCGTGGCGATCATGCCGAGCCGCGCCGCCGTCTCGGTCATGCGCACGGCGAAGGCCGCGCGCCGACGCCGCTGATCAGCTCGCCCAGCCGCCGTCGCCACGTCGTTGGCCGAGTGCGCCACCAGCGACTGCAGGGCCTGCTCGACCGTGTGATCGTCTGGCCGCGGCGCCGAGCGCCGAGTGGCTGCAGGCATTGCCGAGCGCGTTCTTGGACACCGGCACGGGCGTGGCGGAGTCGACAGGCGGTGCGGCCTTCAGCTCCTCGAAGACGACGTAGATCGTCATCATCTTGGTGAGCGAGGCGGGATACCAGAAGGCGCCAGGCGTCGCGCTGCAACAGGGTCTCGCCGGTGGCGGCGTCGACCAC
>ERZ1370068.5252-contig-4281_pt1 | contig 22476 bp, 46 predicted proteins | sample MGYA00561227_ERZ1370068 | MGnify/ENA primary metagenome ERZ1370068 (study PRJEB38410, sample SAMEA6850437) | metagenome | study: Metagenomic assessment of the ecological functions of the soil: analysis of the soil microbiota associated with the... | reverse complement strand
AGTTACGCATTGCTGGCAAGCATGCGTTGTATCCGTTGAAAGCTAAAGCGTTGAAGAAGCCCAAGAGCTGCACAGACTGTCGCCAGCTATTTCCCACGCTTCGAACTCTGCAACGCCTGCAATCCTGCAACGCTGCTTCCACCTCCGATCTTCCCGCCGTCAATGCCTGCCACTGCCACGCCATCACCAGCAACGATTTTCACTTCCCAGCGGGCTGGCACTTCAACCGCCGCGAATTTTTGCGCGTGCGTCGACGTCGCCTGCATGATCACGGCGATCATTCTCCTCGACCTTGTTTCGCCGTTACCGTCACCTATCATGCCCAGGTCGGTGAAAAATCTTCCGGGCTACCGCGGGTGGCTGGCGGCGATTTACTCCCGATACTGGCCAGCCACGTTTTGCTCGCCTTCGTTACCCTTCCGCTCGTCATTCTTACCCTCGTGCCGGTATTTCAGCGTCGCTGGGACAAACATCGTCGGATCGCAAAATGGACGGATGCCAATCTGGCTGTATGTCTCCGTCACAGGCGTCTTCGTTTACCTGATGCTTTATCAATGGTTTCCGCCGCCGAGTCTTGCACAGCCGCGCTGAATGTTGTTTGCTCATGACGCGGCCAGGCCGCTCCTCAAACCATGGTCACGATCGCAACCTTCAACGAACAATCGAAAGCGAAACATCTGCGCAACTGGCTCCAACAAGCCGGCAATCGGCGCCGAAATCATCGGCGACAGCCATCTGCGCAACGCGTCGCTTTCATGGCGAAAGCCTCAGGCCCATGTAAAAGTGAGAGTAGAAGAAGATGACTTCGGCAACAGCGCATCAATTGATGCGGGAATGGGAAGCGTCTGATCCCGATGTCGGGGGCGCATTGCGTTGCCCGCAATGCGAGATTCTTCCAACATCGAATATCCGCAGATGACCCGGAAGTTCTCTCACCCCAGCAATCGCGAGCGTTCTGTCCGGCCATGAAGATTTTTCCCAAAGGCTTTTATTGTCACAATTGCCACTTCACTTGGACAACCGAGCCAGAAGGACAGATTTCGCGCCTCTGGCACATGAGTTTCCGGAACGAATCCTACCGGGAGGATGATGTAAAAAGGTTAACGCCGCGCGGCGCGTTTGGCCTCCAACCTCGCCACAGCGAGTGGGCCTCGTGGCGGGCACGGTGGCTGTACACACCGGCCAATTACGCGGGAGTGATTTCGACGTGCGGCTAGTGTGTCGATCGAAGCGGCACCTTCCCCAATCGCTGGAAGGACACGCTTCGTCGTGTCCCATACTTCAGACGCGGCGCGCTGTGCATCCGACCCCGACTTGGGGAGTGCTCGACAAAATCGCTGTGCCGCAAATATTTCATTTTCCGTAATTGAGGGCGGAACCGTTTCGACAATAAACCTGAGCCGGTGGAAGGGCCCCGCAATGCCGCAAACGTCAACCCGTCTCCGACCGCGGGCGTCGCGGAGCGCGCCCCCCTCCAAGTGGATGATGTCTTAGGGTATAGAATTGTCGTTCGCATTGAAGTGGCTCTTGCATTGTTACTAGCACTCGCCATCTTTGGCGGAGCCGCTTATTTCAGCTACAACGTTCTCTTCAAACAGGAGATCGCCGTGCAAAAGGAACAACGCGGCGAGATTCCTTCCACCCCGGCGCCAGATCTAAGCCTGCCCGAATTTCAGGAGGCGGCGAAGCTAAGGACAGGAAGGCAAACTGGTAGAGGCGCGAAACGCCCTGATCACGTTCATTCAAAAATATCCCAACGGTCAGCATTTCGAGGAGGCGAAGGACCTGCTGGGTGCGATCAACATCGATATTCTCTTTTCGCCCGTGCCCTCGCCGGAAAAACAGGAATACATCGTCAAGAAAGGCGACGTCATCGCCCGGGTCGCGCAGAAAATGAAAACAACGCCGGAACTCATCATGCGGATCAACAACATGAACAGCACCATGCTCCGGATCGGCGAACGACTGCTCATCTCCAACCCCGATTTCTCGATCTTCATTCAGACCAAACAGAATGTGATTGTGCTGATCAACCACGGTCAGTTTTTAAGCAGTACCATGTCCAGGAAGTAAAATTGCCGGCGAAGCCAGCCGCCACGGATCAACACCAAAGTGGCCGAAGTTTTAGCGTGGAAAAATGGCAAACGGGTCGGGTTCGGCAGCCGTGAATACCAGATCAGCACCCGTTGGATCCGTCTGGCCACGCCCGGCTACATGATTTATGCTATCGCCGACGCTTCCCATCCGAGTTCGGATCAGACGCCTCCGCCTACGGGCTTAGGCATTTCCGCCAGCGATGCCGAGGAATTAAGCAGCCTTGTCAACGGCAAGACCCCTGTCACCATTACGGAGTAACATGAAAGAGCCCCAACCGCTCGACTTTCGAAAAGCCGATCGTGGAACTGCAACGCCGCTTGCAGGAAATCCGCGATCATTCTGACGAGCACGCCCTCGATTTTGATGCCGAAGTCGAAGCGATGGAGGCCAAGATCAAAACCACCCGGCGCGAGATTTACGATAACTTGAACGCGTGGCAGCGGGTTCAGATCGCGCGGCACGTGCAGCGGCCCTTCGCCCTCGATTATGTGGAGCGTTGTTTCACGAATTGGAACGAACTCCACGGCGACCGTTTATTCGGCGACGACAAGGCGATGCCCTGCGGAATCGCGATGCTGGGCGAGCACCGTTGCATCGTGATCACAAATCAGAAAGGCCGCAATACGAAGGAAAACGTGCTGCGGAATTTTGGCTGCGCCCATCCCGAAGGTTATCGCAAGGCGCTCCGCCTGATGCAGCTCGGCGAAAAATTTCATCTGCCGGTGATTTCGCTCATCGATACTCCCGGCGCTTTTCCCGGGATCGGCTGGAAGAACGTCATATCGCTGAAGCCATCGCGGTCAATCTTCGTGAGATGATGACCCTGCGCGTGCCCATTCTCGCCGCCGTAATCGGTGAAGCGCGGCTCGGGCGGCGCTCTTGGGATCGGCGTGGCCGATCATGTCATGATTCTGGAGAACGCATATTATTCCAGTCATTAGTCCCGAAGCCTGTTCCGCAATCTTGTGGGAAAGATCGGCGCCACGCCGCCGAAGCTGCGGAAGCCCTCAAGCTCACTGCGCAGGATTTGATGAGACTTTAACGTGGTGGATGAAATCGTCTCGGAGCCGGATGGCGGCGCGCATCGCGATCACGAGAAGGTTGCTGAGATTCTGGGCCACGCACTTCGCTCAAACCTCGGAGCGCCTCCTGAAAATCCCGATCAATCAACTGCTGAAAAAGCGCTACGAAAAATTCCGTCGCCTCGGCAATTTTGCCGAACCGCCCAAGGGCAACGGCGCTACCGGTTGATCCGCCGGCGAAGCGCTGAGCAGAATCATGACTCGCGAAATCACTTCTACGATTGTCTCCGCTTTGCTTCTGAGCGTCGCCTGCTGCGAGGCCAACGCGCTTACCCCGCCGCTGCATTTCAAAGACGACACGGCCGGATTCGCGAACATGACCGTGTTCGAATACGAAAAATGGCATCGCGCACGTGCGTCGCGGCGAGTCGGCGCAGCAAAAGCGTTATACGCGGCGATGCTTCGTTCTTTGCCGCACCACCATGCAATTCAAAAAGTTTGCCCGTTTTGATCCACATGCGCCACCGCTGAATGACCTCGACTTGGCGGAGCGAAATTCGTCAGGTAACGCGTCGCGCGGCCTGGCGAGACACTCTGCCGGAGAATCAGCGTGTTGTTTTCCCCGGCTACGCAAACTTTCGCGAGTTGAGCACGAAACGTGGCTACGTCCTGCAGCGAAATATCGGTTATGGTTGGCCCACCTAGTTGGCGGCTGAGCAATGCCCGGACTATTTTTGAACCCGGCGTCGGGTATCAGGGAAAGGACCCGTGAAAAGCTCAATGCCGTCCTGAATCGCGGCGACTTGTTCGTGGCGTTTCTTACCACCTTGCCGCACCTGCGGATTAATCACGCGGTCCTGGCTTTACGCAAAAAACCTGGCCGCTCGCCCGATCTCGACTGCTATTTCAGTACGATCCAAATCATCCAGAAGGACCACGAGAACTCACCTGGTCCAAATCCGATCGTTCATTCGCCTACCAAAAGACTGGGATTTCGTCGGCGGAAACCTACGTGTCTACCAGGTTTACGGCGTGTGGCTGCAGTAGTGACTTATCCGCTTTCGGCATCCTGCTGAGAGACTGGGATGGTGGATCGGCCGCTCCGCCGGGCGGTGCCAACAGATTGCGGCTTCGTCGCCGTACATATTAGCATCGAGCAGGAACTGTTCGATCTACCTCGACCTAAAGGTTCACTACTTAGTTGGCGTGAACGCGCGTATCAGACCGTAGTCCCCAACGCAGAGCGAACCGTAACGGGTTTTAGCGGCACAGCTGGCGGATAAAGAAACCGCAACACCGGATCGACCCGCGCGGCCCATGCGGCCTCACCTATGATCGGCTCCTTCGAATTCATGATATTCGAGATCGTCGCGCTAAATTCCAACCTCGATCGATGAGGGCCGCACACAAATTCCGCGCGCGTTCCCAACCCGGCTCGGCTGAACCCGTATCCAGCCATATCTCTGAGCGGAAGTTTTTTCTCGAGCGCGAGCACCCCTCTCACAATCACTTCATCATCCCACCAGACTGGAGGGCGACAGGACCGCGAGGCGCGTAAAGACGTTCGGAAACCATAGACCGAGCGTCATCGTGAGCAGTGCCCCAAGGGACGAGCCCCCAAACCAGTAAATTCCGCTTCCGGTTTCGTCCGGTATTTCGAATCAATGAATGGCTTCAGTTCCTGGATCAGAAATTTCGCATACTTCCGGGCCAGACCGCGACTGCGCTTTTTCCGCTTTCCTTTGGTGTCGATGATACCACGTGTCGGAGCGTATTCGTGAATCCGATCCGGGCCCGTATTGGCAACCGCCACGATGATGAGTGGTTCAATCAGTCTCTGCCGAATTAGTCGCTGCGCCGTTTCGTCCACGCCCCATTCCACTCCGGCAAAGGCCGTCGCGGCATCGAAAACATTTTGCCCATCCTGCAAATAGAGGACCGGATACTGTTGGCGGCGAAAACGGCGATAACCCGGCGGCAAATACACCAGAATGTCCCGCCGGTTTCCGAGCGTGCGCGATGGAAACTGCCGGTGGCGCTGAATATTTCCGGTGAATGTAGTGTGGCGGGGCATCTTTTGGCAAGCCATCTTGGCTGTGGGAGCAGGGCTATTGCCGATGAAAGGTTGGAGTTGTCCAATCTGCCTTCGCTCAAATTTGAGTGCCAATCATTTGAATCCGGTCTATAAAAGCCGACCCAATCTATGCAGGAACGCTACATTAGGTGGTGGACGCCTTATTTGAGCCGCGAATGCGAAATGCTGGTCTTCGGCAGCGGCCGCGGGTTGCCCCTGATTATTTTTCCAACCTCCTTTGAGCCGTTACCACCAAACCAAGGACTTCGGCCTGGTCGATTCGGTCGCACCCTGGTTCGTCGATAACAACCGCGTCACCGTTTACTGCCCGGACTCAATCGACCTCGACAGTTTTACAACAAAGGAATTCCATCCGGCCGATCGCATCCGACACGCACGATTGCTTATGAAAATGTGATTGTGCACGATGTGTTCGATTTCGCGCGGCGCGAAGCCAGCACCCATCGCGTAGGTGTGTGCGGCGCGAGTCTCGGCGCTTATCACGCCGCCAACATCGCCTTCAGGTACCTCGACGCCGTCAGTCACTCTCATCAGCCTCAGCGGCGCGTTCGAGATCAGCGATTTCTTCGACGGCTACCACGACGACAACATTTATTTCAACAGCCCTTATCAATATCTGCCGAACATGCCCGACCCGTGGAAATACAACCACATGAACATCGTCATCGGGACCGGCGAATGGGATAACACGCGGCACGAATCGTATGCGGCTTTCCGGTATCTTAAATTCAAAAGGAATCCAGCCACTGGCTGGATGACCGGAAATGGTGCGGGCACGATTGGAATTACTGGCGCGACATGCTGCCGTATTATTTGTCGACGTTCTAACGAGAACTCTATGAAAAAATCGGAATCTTATTTGGCCAGGAAAATTCGTTTCCCTGGGCGTTTATCGATCGAGTCAATCAGAAGACCGGCGGCGAAGGCATCGTCGCCGAAGCAGTGCAGGATCGACAAAGTGATTCAAGGCGAGTCGTGCGGCTACGACGTCATCATCGATCGCATTTCGCAGGACGTGCCGTTTTATCGCGCCTTCTTAAAAAACGCCGCGCTCAGCGGCACCGCCGTGGTCAACAATCCCTTTTGGTGGAGCGCGGACGAGAAATTTTTAACAACGCGCTGGCAACAAAAATCGGAGTCGCGGTTCCACGGACCGTGCTCCTGCCTTCGCATCAGGTGCCACCCGACACGAACGCGAACTCGTTTCGGAACCTGGCCTATCCGCTCGATTGGGAAGCGATCTTCAACTACGTGGGCTGGCCGGCATTCTTCAAACCCTTCGCCGGCGGCGGCTGGAAAAACGTGTATCGCCTCCACAACCCGGAAGAATTTTATCGCGCTTACAGCGAAACCGGGCAGCTGGTGATGATGTTGCAGGAAGAAGTGAAGTTTGAGATGTAAGCTCCGCTGCTATTCAATCGATCAGCGCAACGTGCGGATCATGCCCTACGATCCGCGGCATCCTTATCATTTGCGATATCAAACCGATTGGCGAACCCCAAAGGAAGTATTGCAGAATGTCGAGCGCGGTGTCCTGCAGTTGAATCAATACCTCGGCTATGACCTGAATACCGTCGAGTTCGCCAATCCGCGATGGCGTTCCGGTCGCGATCGATTTTTGTAATCCCGCACCGGACGCTGAAGTGACGTCGGTTGGTCAGGCGAATTTTGAATGGGTGGTCGAGGCCGTATCAGAGATGGCGATTCGCAAAGCGCGCGAGCATCAACCCGGACGAGACAACCTGAGCTGGGGGAAATTTATTCAAGCCGGGGCCACGCGGCGCGCGCTGAACGAGGCATAGCGATCCAGTCATCCCGAGCGAAGCCGAGGGATCCCGAGGAAGCTGCCTTAAAGATTTCGCAACGGGATCCCTCGGCTGCGCTCGGGATGACAAAAACGCTTATTTCTGGCACCTCGGGCACCAGGCGGTAGTCCGCCCCCCAATTGTCGCACGGCGCAATGGCGTTTTATGTCGCGGGCATTTTCCGCCGGCCTTCCAGCGTTGATGAATCAACCAGCTGCGCGGCAATTTGGAATCGTCGGGCCCGATGATCCGTAACGATTCGCGTGCGACAAATTTGTCGTTGCTCGGAAAAAGCTGATCGCGCTCTTCCGCGTTTAATCTGCCTGCCTGTTTCGAGGGTAGGATTCTCGCCCGCCACAAGGTTTCGTCCGCCATCCAGTTGCCGATTCCAGAAAATCCGGATTGCATCAACACCACAGCTTTAATTGAGCTTTACGATGACGATTGAGGAATCGATCGAGAAACCCTCGGTTGAATTTTTCGGACACGATCTCAGGCACGCCATTTTCCCACCAGCCCGGTGCTATTTTGCCGTGATGAAATTGCACACGCCCAAATTGCCGGGGCATCGGTAAAAACGAGCGCCCGTTCACGTTGATACAACACTAAATGGTCGTGCTTTTCCGGGCGAAAATCAGGACACATAGTTCGCATTCTTCCGGTCATCCCGAGATGCAACCCGAGCCAATTCTCGTTAGAAAATCGAAAGAGCATCCGTTTGCCGCGCGCTTCGGAACTCCAACAAATGCGCTCCCGTCAGTTGCTGGCGCAAAGCGCGCGTGTCGGTTCCGCGAAAGACGCGTTTCCGCGCGTGCAGGGCGAGGCTGGTAATCCGATGCCCGATGCCGACATTCCAACGTCGCCGAAAATATTCCACCTCCGCCAGCTCCGGCATGGGGCGGAACATAGACATTCCTGTCTGTCCGCCAAACAGGCATTCCTGCATGTTTTCTGGTCAGAAGGCGCGAGCCGCGGCCAGCGACCGCGGCTACAAAAGCAGCTGCTAGCCTGCGCCCCCAGAGTTTGCCCCTTGCTCGCCTCGTGCTAAATTTATGTGATGGAAAAGGTAATCATCGTCAGGAGCGGCTGCGCCGGCTTGACCGCAGCGATTTACGCCGCCCGCGCCAACCTCAGTCCGCTCGTCCTCGAAGGCTCGCAGCCCGGCGGACAACTTTCCACCACCACTCTCGTTGAAAATTTTCCCGGATTCGCCGACGGCATCGACGGTCCGCAGTTGATCATGAACATGCACGCTCAGGCCGAAAATTCGGGGCCCGATTTTCCTATGCCGAAGCCACTGGGTTCGAGCCGATGAATCTCGCATATTCGTCTGCAAGTCGACGACAGGGAATGGCTTGAGACTGAATCGCTCATTATCGCAAGTGGCGCTTCGGCCCGCTGGCTCGGACTTGAGAATGAAGAGAAACTAATCGGACATGGATTGACCTCGTGCGCCACCTGCGACGGGGCGTTTTATCGCAACGTTCCGGTAGCGGTGGTGGGCGGTGGCGATTCTGCCGCTGAAGAAGCGCTGTTTCTCACCCGGTTCGCTTCAAAATTTATCTAATTCATCGCCGCGACAAACTGCGCGCGTCCAAGATCATGGCGGATCGTGTGCTCGCGCACAAAAAGATCGAGCCCATCTGGAACACGGTCGTTACCCGTTACATTCCCGATGAAAAAGGAGAGATGCGCGCGATCGATTTGCGCAACGTCATTACTCACAAAGAACGCGAGTCTGCCGGTGGCGTGTGTCTTTGTTGCCATTGGCCACGACCCGAACGCGAAACCGTATGGCGGCAAGCTGGAGATGGACAGTGACGGTTATCTCATCACGAAACGATTGGTCGAAAGCAAACACCCGGGCGTTTTCATTGCCGGCGATGTCGCCGACCGCGTTTATAAGCAAGCGGTCACTGCGGCCGGCGCGAGCTGCGCCGCCGCAATAGAAGCAGAGCGATATTTAAGCTCGCGGGACAAGTGACGCGGTAAAAATCCAGCTCCACCATCGCCCTGCAGGGCGACGACTACAGATGAAGTTTTGCGATCTAACGCAGTTCTATTCGCCGCTGAGCGGCGGAGTGAAACGTTATGTGCACGAGAAGATCGCGTACATCCAAAGCGAGACCGAGCACGAACACGTCCTCGTCGTTCCCGGACCAAAAACGGAGATGCGTCACCAGCGAACGTTCACGGATTTATTTCATTCATTCCCCGCTCATCTCGCGCGCGTCGCATTATCGCGCGTTGGTTAATCTCCGCGCGATTGAGCAAATCCTCGAGCGCGAAAAAGCCTGATCTGATCGAATCCGGTGATCCGTACCAGGTCGCATGGAAAGCGATTGCCAGCGGTGAAGCGCTACGGATTCCCGTGGTCGGATTTTATCATTCACATTTCCCGGAAGCGTACGTTCGCAGTGCCGCAAAATTTCTCGGCCAGACCGCGGGAGAAGCGATGATGGATTTCACCCGCCGTTAGTGTGCGCAATCTCTACAATCCATTCCAGGCAACGCTGGTCCCATCTGCCCGTCTCGGCAGTGTCTTATCAGAGTGGGGAGTGGGAAATGTCCGGACGGTCAATCTCGGCGTGAATACTACAGTTTTTCGCCTTCACCCGATGACACTGCTGAAACACGCGCCGAACTGGAGCTGCCGGCAGCGCGCCGGCTTCTGCTCTACGTTGGCCGGCTGGCGAAGGAAAAAATACCCGTCTGCTCTTCCGTGCTTTTGCCGCATTAACCGAGAACGCACCGGAAGATTTCCATCTCCTTGTGATTGGCGATGGCCCAGAGCGGAGTGCGCTGGAAGATCTCCAAGCGCGCCTGTCCAAACGTAACCTGGATGCGTTATTGCACTGACTCGTTCGATCTCGCCCGCTATTATCGCGCGGCTGATTTGTTCGTTCATCCGGGGACACAGGAAACGTTTGGCCTTGTGGCGCTTGAGAGCCAGGCCTGTGGAACTCCAGTGGTCGGCATCCGCGGCAGTTACATGGATCGCATTATTCTGCCACGACCAGGAATCCTGGGCGGAGGAAGACACTCCTGAATCGCTCGCTCGCACGATCGAGGGCCGCCTGCTCCCGCAAATTTGCCTCGGCTGGGCTGCGCTGCGTCGCGTTTGGCCGAGGAACGCCTATCGCTGGCCCCGGGTGTTCGAACGTCTGTTTGCCATTTACCAGCGACGTTTCGCTCGAACTATAAGAAACAACGCTGAATGGACGAAACGTCGCAGTACTCAATTCGCGGCTATCAAGCGAGCGATCGCATGCAGCGGTCCGCAAACTTTGTTGTGCCACCGGATTTCCTCGGAGACCCGATCGATCCGGTGTTTCGAGGACCGCGAATTGTTCGCCGATTTTCTCACGACTTATTACACCGACCACGAACCGGAATCTTCGTTCGTCCTGGAAGTTGATGGGGAAATTCGTGGTTATCTCCTCGGCTCGCGCAAACCGTTGCGGCATCAAGTCTATTCCTTCGCTCACACCATGTTTTTGTTCTTTCGCGCGCTTTGGCGATACCGCCGCTACAACGACCGCTCCCGCCAGTTCATTCGCTGGGTGATCGGCCATGGCTGGCGCGAAGTCCCAGCCGCGCCCGCGTCCGTTCCGCATTTTCATATCAATCTGCTACCGGACGCGCGAAAAGTCTCCACCACCCGTGCGCTGATGAGCGCCTACCTGAGTTACCTTTATCGTTTCGGCGAACGCCACGTTTACGGCCAGATCGTTACCTTTGAAAACCGGCGGGGCGAAAAGTTGTTCGAGCGCTATGGGTTCAAGGTATTGAATCGCGCTGAGATCACGAAATGGAAAGCGTTCTATCCGAAGTCGGTCTATCTCAGCACCGTGATCAAGACTCTCGAAACGGCTGGGCCACTTTCTGCTTACTCGCCCGTCAAACGTAAGGCGCTTAATTAATTTTCGCGTTCGCCGCGGATGAATTGCTCGACGCAACGGTGCGCTTCGTCGTCAGTCATTTGCACGGGCGGACGTTTCGCAAAATAGGCGGAGGGCGAGTGCAGTGCGCCACCGATGCCGCGATCGAGCGCGAGCTTGCAGCAACGAATGGCATCAATTGCGACGCCGGCTGAGTTCGGGGAGTCTTCCACCGACAATTTCAGATCGATTTCCATCGGCACATCACCGAACGAGCCGGCCTTCCACGCGGATGAAAGCAATCTTGTTGTCGAGCTGCCACGGCACGTAATCGCTCGGGCCGATATGAATATTTTCGTCGGCCAATCGTTCTCCCATAACCGATTGCACAGCTTCGGTCTTTGAAGTTTTCTTCGATGTCAGCCGCGTGCGATTAAGCATGTTCAGAAAATCGGTGTTGCCGCCGGTGTTCAGCTGATAGGTCCTGCACCACCTTGACGCCGCGCTTGCGGAAGAGATCGACAATAGTGCGATGGAGCATCAGTTGCGCCCATCTGCGCTTTGATGTCGTCCCCGATAACAGGCAAATTTTTGTCGGCAAAACGCTTTGCCCAAACCGGATCGCTGGCGATGAAGACGGGAATGTTATTAACAAAACCGAGACCGGCTTCCAACGCGCAACTGGCGTAGAAACGCGCGTCGCCTGCTCCGACCCAACGGGAAGATAATTGACCAGCATCTCAGCAGCAGAATCGCGCAACTCTTCGATGATCTGCTCACGGGTAGATTCTTTCTCCAAAGGCAGGAAAGTGCGCAGTGGGTCCTGGTCGCGCATGTGCTCGGCAAAACTATCGAAAACACAACCCATTTTCACGATGGCGCCGGTGCGCTGGATTCTATCGCAGAAAATTTTAGTGCAGTTCGGGAGGGGAAAAAATGGCTTCGCTCACATCGAGTCCCACTTTGCGGCGATCGATATCAAAGGCGGCAACCACTTCGATGTCCCGAGGCTGGTAAGAGCCGATGCGACGGTGCATGAGGCCGGGCTTACTGCCGTTGCCATTGGCTCCGCGATAAAAATTGATTCCCTGGACGAGAGAACTGGCACAGTTGCCCATTCCGACGATGGCGATTCGGATTTTGCTCATTTCTAAATTGTTAAAGCTGAAAACTACCTGAATTACATGATTCGGAGCAAGATACAAGTTAGGCCGCTTCAGTCACGTTGGTTGTGCCTGCCTGCAGCGGCTCCGAATACTGCAAGCGCCGAATGTGTCCGAAGTCGCGCCCGCTTGCAAGAACTGATATAAAGGCAAAAGTCACGGGCATTCCTGCTACAGGGAAACCCTCGCAAGGAGATATACCAAATGCGTTCGAAGTTTGCGGCCATCGGCATACTGATCGCTGCTTTGGCCGTCTCGGCGCAAGCATTCAGCGCAGTCCCCACTTACACTATCGAACAAGCAGTTGCTCTTGCGCAGGCCCAGAATCCGGACATCGCGATCGCACGTAAGAAGTAACTGGGGCACGCGGCGGGTTGATTGAAGCCCGCTCCGGATTTCTCCCATCCGTTACCTCAACTGGGCGTACGGATAAACGGCAGCAACAGAGCCAATCGCAGCTCCGCCAGGAAGATTACAACGCAACGCTTGAAGCTCGAACAGAATCTTTATACTGGCGGACAGGTAACCAGCCAACGTGCCATCGCGCAGTTGAATATCGAGAAGCAGAATTATGAGTTACAGGAGACTGCCAGCCACGTGGCAATGGATGTCCGGATCGCCTTTAATGATCTTCTCCTGAATCGGGCGAAAGTGCGAGTGCGACAAGACTCGGTCCGGGTCCTGGACGAGGAGCTCAAGAGCCAGCAGCAAAGTTTCAACGCCGGCATCGTTGGTAAATTAAACGTGCAACGCGCTGAAGTGGCCCTGGCTAACGAGCAACCGGAACTCTTCAACGCTCAGACGCAATTAAAAGATTCCTACCTCCGGCTGGGAGATCTTTTTGGCTTGAGGCTCGCCCCGGAACCGCGGCAGCGCCGTTTGAGGTTTCGGGAGAATTGCGATATCAGCCGAATCACCCTGACCTGAACGATTGCCTCGCCCGGGCGGATGCAAAATCGGGCGGTGATCAAAGCTCGGCAAAAGGACATCGAGATTGAGGATCAGCAATACATCCTGATCGGAGCGCAATGCGGCCACATGTCCGCGCTTTTTCCGGGTACGAGGTTTACAGCGAGCGCGATCCTGCGGTCGGTCCCGAATTTAATTACGGATATGTAGTAGGGATAAACGCGACATGGAACATTTTCGACGGGTTCGCAACCAAAGGGCACATGCAAGCCACACGCGCTCGGCGCGAAGCGGCCGTGCAGGCGTTGGCAGCCGCTCGGCGCGCTGTTGCCTCAGAAGTGCGCAGCGCTTTTTTGATCTCCAACAGGCTGATCGCGTGCTCGAAAGTGAGACAAATAATGTTCAGGCCGCGGATCAAGCTCTCGACATTGCCAAAAGCAATTTTGCTGCCGGATTGGGAACACAACTCGACATCCTGCAAGCCGCATCCGACGTCACTCGGACTCGCACGACGCGACTCAGCGCAATCTACTTTGCACAACGTGGCCCTTGCCCGTCTGGCGCACGCCTGCGGGAGTTCGACGGAAGCGCTCAACTTCGGATCAAAATCGAGAATGCGAAGAACGAAAAACGCAATGCGGCACAAGCTGCCGACGTCGCATGCCCACCGAACAAATTAGGTCAACGATGAAGCAACGATTTCTGTTTCTGGGGAGCCGGTCTGTGGCAGTCGCCGTGGCTTGTTTCACATCTCCAGCCTATGCCGTCACACTAGAAACTGTTCTGCAAACCACGCTGGAAAGAAACCCGGCCATCCAGGAAGCGAAATCGGTCTACAACAAGCTGCCGGGCAACGGCTGGTTTTTCGTTCCGTTGCTTGGCCTGACGTCGAATTGGGCGTGCCTGCGGGTGTTCAGGGCGGCCACCGCGCGGGTGAAAGCGGGACAAAGGGGTTTGGCGTGGGGCGCGGCGCCTTGACGCAGACCTTGTTCAACGCGGGTCTGCCCGCTTCTCTGCGGCGGGGCGATGTCGAAGTTCTTGATTGCGCAACAGCAATTAAATGTTGCTGTCGTGGACCAACTGCACGCGGCGCGCTTGGCCTTTTACCCGCGCTTTACAATCGATCGCTGGAATCCATCCGAAGAGAACAGCAACGGAGGCTGCAGGAGAACGTGACTACTCAAAGGACTCGTTTCCGAAGCCGGGTTGGCTGATAAGAGCGCACTTATAAGCGCGACAGTTCAGACGTCTGAATCTGGATACCCAAATTGAAAGCGCGCATCGCGCCTATTTGGACGCACAACTGCAGTTGGCCTTGGCCATGGCGATCGATCCCGCAAAGGCTTCGCTACCCGAGGCTGAAGGCGAACTGCAGTCTGTCCCCATGCGCGTCGATCTGGATTCCGAAACAGCAGGGGCCTTACAGCGGAGGGCCGATGTTAGACTTGCGCGTTTGTTTGTGCGTGCGGCCAACGAAGATCAGCCGGATTATCGCGGCCGACTATTATCCTGCCGTTACCGGAAGCATCCACGGCGAGCATGTTCCAGTCACTGGCATTCATCGGCAAGGCTCAACGAGTAGGACGCAGGATTTTATCGGGTCAGAAATTCGCGAGAGGGCGGTACACGTGGCGGGTCATCGATAACGGCAAGGTGGGAGGCGCAGTTCTCGAGAGCGCGCTCGGCAAGCGAGAGATAAACGAACTGACCTGCCGGAAAGCTGGAGGCGAATATCCCTCGCGACCTCTCGCATATCGCGAACTATCTTAAGGCAACCGAGGTCCGTGAAAGATCGCTCTCGCCACGGCCTCCGACGGCCGCGGAGGAAAGCGCACGCACGCGATCCAGCGAAAATGCCTGGCCAGCGGCCTCGCCTCGCCTCTCGAGTACCGCGTCACTCGAAAATGCTTTTCTGGAGACCAGGACCGGACTGTTGGAGGCCATCTATCAACACAACCTCGCAGTGGCCGAGTGGGACCGCGCCACTGGGCGTTATTTTCAATTTTCGACGACACCGCGAGATCGCGGTAGATGCAGCGACTGATCCGATGTGCTGTAGTGGCAGCCGTGTCGGCTGCGTTCTGCCTCTATACGCTACTGTTTGCTACGCTCCGCGCCTATGACCTGGGCACGTGCGGTGCGCCCCCGCCGTCGCTCCTACCCTCTGGCGATTTCTTAATTGTCCTTCGCTGATCGAACGGGCCTTTCTGCTGTGGTGTCTTGGGAATAACGTTCTCGAACGTCTCCTAAAAGCCGGGAAGAGATGAAAACGGTTCGCGTAGCAGTTTATTGCAAAGAAGTCGTGCGGACACCAGACTAGTTTTCCAAATTGAAATTGCCGGAATCAAAAAGAGTTTTGTGGGGCGGTGGAGCAGCGTCTGCATTCTTTCGCGGTAGCGTATTATCTCTAATGCCGGTAGCGGAAGTGGTTCCGGTCCGTCGGGGCACTGCCATCTCCGCGGTCTATGGGACGGTTCGGATCGAACCGGCCTTTGTCGCTGCGTGTTCGGGCGCAAATGCCGGTTTCATCCGATTGGCGGAAACCTTCGGCCGGTGCGCGGCGCGATCGGAATGAATGTGGAGAAAGGGCAGTTGCTGGCAACAATCGCCGACGAGACGACCGCCCGGCACACCAAAACAGGCCCGCGCAGACCTGATGCAGCCGCATAGCGCGCCGCACTCCCCTTCCTTCATCGGAGTTGCTCAAGGCGGCAGAGGACAATCTGCAAGCGGCTCCAGAGAGTGGTCTCGTCGGGAAACGTGCCGGCAGTCGAAATTCGAGAAGGCCAAGAGCGAAGCGAACCGACTGCGAGGCGCTGTGGAAGCGGAGCGGATCGAGCAGGATCGCAATCTCAACTCGCTCGGAAGACGCTGACAAAAAACTGGAGGCGCAGATGAAGAATTCCGAGGTTCGCGCGCCTATCGACGGCCTCCTCACCAACGTCCAGACAATCGATGGAGAATTGGTTTCGATGGCAACGAACTGTTCACGGTTTCATCGCGCAAAAATTATGTGCGCGGGAGGTGAACGAAGAAGACGTCGGCGAGGTGAAACCAAATATGACGGCAGTGGTTGCAGCTTTACGCGTATCGGCTCGCGCCAGTTCAGCGCTCATGTTTCCTCCATCCAGCCGGCAGCCGATCCCGAGACCCAGCGCTACACCATTGTCTTACAGCTTGATCAGGCGCCCGATAATTTGATGGCCGGAATGACCGGTGAATGAACATTATCACCGGCAAACACGAAAATGTTCTGCTGGTGCCGACCCGCGCCTTGCTCGTCGATCAGGCCTTGATCGTAAAGCATGACGCAGTAAAAGCGGACGGTGAAGGTTGGTTTTCGCACGCTCGATTTTTCGGAGATCATGAGCGGTCTCGTCCCTGGGCGATCATGTCGTCGTCGCTGATCAGGATCGCTGTCTGCGTCCCGAAAGCAGTGCGGCAGCGCGTGATCAGGCCCCCGAAGGAAGAGAATGCGAAGTGACACATCGCCGTTTTACATCGCCCTTCGTTTTCTCAGTCATCGTAAGCGGGCGTTGCTTGCTGAGTCTCGAGCGGCGTGGTGTTCGGCGTCGCGTTTTTTATCTGCCTGCAAGCCCAGACACGCGGGTTCGCGGAATACTTCATCAATTCGACACTGGGGAGTTCAATGGTGCGCTCGTGTGTCCGCTCACGCTTCGAACCGCGTCAAAACCACGCCTCTGACGTGCCTCCCAAGACTTTCGAGAACCGAATGTCGCTCATCGGCAGTATTTCGAGGGTATCACCAACGTGAATGAAATCATGCGAATCAGCCGCCAATTTTCAAATGTCGTCGCGTGTTCGCCTGTTCTTCGCGGGACGTTGAGCGCGCGCTCGGGCTTTGAGAATGCGACCGTCGATCTTTACGGCATCGAGCCGGCGCTCCATCCTCAGACGACCGATCTCCCGCTCATCAGGTTGTCAATGGCAGTCTGAATGATTTCCGAAACAAGCCGAACTCCGTTGGTCGTTGGAACCCGCCTGGCCGCTCTGTTGAACGTGGAAGTCGGCGACACCGTTCAGTTGCTTTCTCCCGGCGGTCAATACCGACGCTTCGACGTTGCGGCGCTCGCGCAGTGGCGTTGGCGCCATCGATTTGACCCGAATCTATTGCCACGCACGTTCTTGCCCAGATTCTCCTGCGAAACCGCACGCAGCCTCCATGATCATTTACAAACTGCACGATGCGGACCGTGCTCCGGCATTGGCGCAGCACTTCGAAACACTTTTTCAACACGATGCGACCAGCTGGCAGGAGCGCGAGGAATCAACCCTGCAGCTCTTTCGACGCTGCAAATTTCGCGCCGCCATCACGGTTCGCTCGTCATCCTGCTCGCCGGGTCTCCGGCATCTTCAACGTGCTGACCATGACACGTAAGCTTTCGAAAATAAAAGAGATCGCGATCCTGCGTTCAATGGGTACCGGCGCATTGATATCAGCGCGATTTTTTTGTGGCAGGGAGCTTTGGCGGCGACGTTGGGCTCTTTGATCGGCTGCAGCGATGGGGCGCGGTGCTGACGTGGGGTGTATCGAAGATCTCGATCCACCTTCGCGGCTTACTTTCCACGAGACTACTTCGTGGTGGCGTGGGACTGGCGGCATTATCTTTGGGCGACACTGCTGGCGCGATGATCTCAGTCTTTATTGCCAGCTATGTGTCCGGCCCGCCGCGCGGCCGGCCTGCCTCCTGTGGTCACCTTACGTGGTTCCAGCATATGACACCCGACATTTCTCTGAGTTGTCGCGACATCGAACGATACCCGGGCGAAGATGAATCTCGCGTGCACGCTCTACGCGGAGTTTCTCCGCGATATTGCACCGGGAACTGTCCACGCAGCGGCAGGCCCGTCTGGCATGCGGCAAAGCACCTTGCTTTATATATCCTTGGTCTGCTCCGACTCACCCGACGCTGACGGCGTTTCCGATCGAATCGGAGCCGGTGTCGCACCTGAGCGATGACGAATTGGCACATAAGCGAAACAGGCTCATCGGCTTCATCTTTCAAGTTTCATTTCCTGATGGAAGATTTCACCGCGCAGGAAAATGTCATGATCCCGATGCGCAAGCTTGGGCCAGTTAGCCGAGATGCGCAGATGCGCGATCGCGCCGCCGAGCTACTGGGAGCAGTGGGCTTGGGTGACAAACTGCGCAGGCCGAGCCGTCATCTTTCCGGCGGCGAACAGCAGCGCGTGTGCCATCGCGCGCGCTCTCGCTAACGATCCGAAAGTGTATCCTGGCAGACGAACCGACCGGCAACCTGATACCAAAAACTCCGAGCGCGCCGTTCGAACTGCTGCAGGACATCTGTGCACGACGCGCGCAAAGGCGCTGCTCCTAGCAACGCACAACCAGGCGATTGCCGAAGCCTGCGATTGGATCCATGATGATGAATGGACGGACGGATCATCGCCAGCCAGCCGCGCGACCCGCGGAACGCAGTTTCTCTAAGTCCTAATCACTCAATAATCGCAAAGCGAGGCCTTGCCTGAAACGTCGGTGACAGTTGGCACCGGCGTGCCTCCGCCGGTAATCTCGCGGACGATGGAGAACACCCTGCCAATTTTAATCGCGGATGACTCCCGAGGCGTTGTTCGAATTGTGCGGCGTCAGTTTACTCGAACGTTTGCTCCGCATTTTGCAGCGACTCGGGTTTCGACGCGCGTTTGTTTTTGTCGCACGGCAGCGGAAATCGTCGGAGCCGAAGTGGCAAAACGCTCGTGGGCACGCGAACAAGTAGTTGTCCATGTCGTCTCGCGCGCAACTGGACCTCTCACTCCCGCAACTGGTTTTGGAACAGGGCCCGTCTGAGCGCTTCCTAATCGTACCGGCAAACATTTACTGTGACGCGCGTTTGCTTGCCGCTCTCTGCAGGAAGGACTCGTCCGCCGCGCTTGTCGATTCGTAATCCGCCTGAATTCGCGCGACGCCTTTAATCCGGAATCCGTGTGGGCCTGCGTTGGTCACGAGGGATTTTCTATCTGCGTTTTCGCCTGCTGCGCCGTTCTTCGAACAACTCAAGGAGAAGATCGACAACCGCAAGATCGATATCGTCGACGCGGCGGAGGAGGATGATTACATCGTCAGCATGCGTCGCCACGTGCGGCCACTTTGTTTTCCCGCGCCAGCGGAGCAGAACCGTCGCCTGACTGAGCGGATCATTCTCGATTCCGCGCAAAATGGAACACTCGACTTGCCCGCTTACATTCACGGACCGATCGAAACCGGCAATCATCTCACTCCTTTGCAAAACGCGAATCACGCCAAACCAAATTACGATTGGAGGTTTCGTCATCGGATGCAGCGCGACCGCGGCGTTCGTGGTTGGCCGCGTCGGGCTCGGAATCCTCGCTGCTCTCATATTTGGTATCGTCGATGGACTGGACGGAAAGCAGTCGCGCGTCAAAATCGAAACGACTGAGCGTGGGAAATGGGAACATCATCTCGATTATTTGATCGAGAACTCGTGGTGGCTGGCCATTGCCTTTCATTTGTGGCGAAGCGGCCAATTTCCGAACGTGTTTTATTTTCTCGCTTTGCTCATCGCGTCGCACCTACTGGCTGAATTCGCAAAACGCCGGGTAAAGATAGCGAGAGGCCGCCTGCTGGATGACGTCGCGCCGTTCGACCGTGCTTTCCGGCTGATCGCGGCTCGGAGAAATGTTTACGTTTGGATCCTGGCGTGTGGCTTTTGTTAGGCGCCTTTCCCCAAAGTTACGCGATCATCTGCGGATGGGCCGCCATTAGTGCTGCCGTTCATCTGGTGCGGTCCATCTGGATTTGTGATGGTGCCGTGCGTCGCTTTGTCGGTATCCGGAGTTAAGGAACGACGAACCGTTGACGGAATGCGCTTGGCGCGCGCAACGATTTCCTTGCCGAGAACCTGAGCAGGCTTTTCCACAAGGAGCGAAGCACTCACTGCACATAAACACCACAACCTTTCTGGCACGATTTCTTGCGGTAGTTTGCGTAGAGATCGTCCAGCGTGACGTCCATGATGTGCTTGTCTGTATGCACCATGCTGCAGATCCAGAATTTCCCTGCGCGGAGACGAAGAATAATTTGTAGCCAGCCATACACGTCCACTCGACATGCTCGCCCCGGAGGAGACTCCGTTGGTAATTGAGGATCGCCTCGCTGGTGTGAATCTTCTCCCCGCGGCGCTTTCGTTCGATCATCGAATCGATGAAGCGTTCGAGTTCTTCCCGCCGGCCCGCGATCGACACGAAACCGATGCAAAGGATCCGCATGGACGAGTCGAACTTCTGTCGGAATTCCGCGCGACAATCCGGTCTCAAGCACTGCTTGTGATTCGGGCAAGGTATCGGCGCAAATCACTCCAGTGATATGCAGACTGATTTTGAGTCATGAAAGTAATCGAGCTTCGGCAAAATTGTCTTGAATGACTTTTTCGTAATTGCACTCGGCGTCATCCGGTCAACGCTGATCTGCATGACCTGCAACCCGGCGTCTTCCAGTTCTGCGATCAGTTTACGCGTGAGGAGGAAACCGTTGGTGGTCAAGCTCGTGGCAAACCCGAGTTCGCGGCAGTAGCGAACGAGTTCGACAATATTCGGATGCACGAGCGGCTCGCCGCCGACGAGAGCGATGCGCATGGTGCCAAGCTCGCGAATCTTCCGTATCCATTTTTTCAAATCGTCGAGGCTCGGATGCGGCCGGCTATTGTCGTATTCGGTGCAATAGGCACAATCGAGATTGCAACGGTCCGTGACGTAAAGACTGCATTGCAGCGGTTTCCGGTCGAGGAGACGCTTACCCGATTCCAAAATGTTATAGCCGGAAAATTCACGGCCGATTTTGTCCAAGAAGCTTCATGCAAGATGATGAAAGAACATACAGCCTACGACAACGTTCCTCGAAGCAATCGCGCTGGGAGGTATCTCTTCAATGCCCGCGGTCTTGCAGCTTCGCGGCCAGCAGAGCAAACGCCGGTAACATGTCACGGGCGCCACATTCCAACTGCCGCCTAGCGCATCCGATAAATCACACCTTCGGCAGTGTGCGCCACCGGCTGGTATCGTTCCGCCAAAAGTTTGGCCAGAATCGGAAAGTTCTTCACTGGATACTGCGCACTTTTCGGGTCGGGTTGAACATCGACAATGTAGGTCGGCGGATGCCTGGCAAAATCTTGCTCGAGGATGGTCCAGGCGCCGGGCAAGATCCGGCTGCGAGTATCGAAACCCGGGATCGGTCCGCCGAAGACATAACCCGTGAGCGGAAACGTTGTGATGTAACGAGCAGGCAGGACGTCTGTGAGCGTCTAGATAGATTTCCGAAGACTTTGACCCCAGACGAAAATTCTGTCGTCAGGGCTCGAATGCGCAGACAAATATCGTCCCGCTTCAGACGGCACGCGCCGCGGAGCCAGCCCTGTCCAGTGTTCGATTGAGAAGGCAATAACCGTGAGAGCCAGCCACGCGTAGGTCACCGCAGGTCGTAGGAGCCAGTGGGGCGGCTGCATCGTCCGCGACCAAAGTCGTGCGTAGTACGGTGCCGCGAGCAGTGCGAGGGGAGGGATCAATTGGACGTAGTAGTGAGGGTAAAAGCGAGCGCCCGCTGCAGCGCCGATCGCCGAGGCAGCAAGCAGCCCGAAAAGCGCTGTTCGTTCTGCCCGTCCTCCCGGCCCAAATGTCATCCTTATCCCGGCACGCCATTATCGCCCCGATTACCAAAGGCAAACAGGCCCCGAGGAAGGTCAGCGTATTCACGATTCCCTTCTGCCAAAACACGTGCGGAACGTCATGATCGGCAATTGTCCAGTAGAACGCCTCATGGAGAATGCCTTGCTTCCAAAGCACAATCGTCACCAGACCGAGGGCTGCGAAAAATCCTGCCGTAAGCATAGCTGCCTGAATGATCGAATTCGTTCGCGTCAAACTGCGGCTAGCTCGATAGCTCGGGAGAAGTAGATAGATGCCGAGCGGGACTGCTGCTATCGCGGCTGGCTGTTTGAGCAGGAAGGCCGCGCCCAGAAGCGCACCTGCCGCAAAGAGTTCGGGTCGCAGTCGCGACGAACTGCGGCGGAACGCGATTGCCCACGCCCAGATGATAGGAAGATTCATTAGCATCTCGCCGTCGAATGAGAGGTTCTTCCACGTCCACCAGGGTTGGAAAACACTGTAGAAGAGCGCGGCAATCAAACCGGTATTGCGATCAAACAACTCGCGGCCGATCACATAGAGGCCGGCCATCGCGCATAGCGTCCACACTAGTGCGACTATATGAAGCGCCTTCCAATTGAACTTGCCTGCTATTTTGAATACTGCGGCGCACGTCCAGAAGAGGAGCGGCGGCTTGCGCTCTACCGCGTCAACGTAGGGCCGCCCGCCGTCAACTATCTCGTTCGCCACCACCGAATACATTGCTTCGCTGTCAATATGGCTGAGGATGCAAAAGAGAGGGAAGGCGAATTGCAACCGTGAGGAGGATTATCCCAAGCGCGGCGAAGTAGACGTGGCGCGACC
>ERZ1370068.7344-contig-6267_pt1 | contig 22477 bp, 23 predicted proteins | sample MGYA00561227_ERZ1370068 | MGnify/ENA primary metagenome ERZ1370068 (study PRJEB38410, sample SAMEA6850437) | metagenome | study: Metagenomic assessment of the ecological functions of the soil: analysis of the soil microbiota associated with the... | reverse complement strand
CTTTGTACTTCGTTCAGTTACGTATTGCTGCCGACGAAACCGAATCCGGCGGTCAACAACTATCCGGGCGCGCTTGCGTCTTTGCCGGTGACGGTCCCGGCCGCGAGGGCACCAGCAGTCTGTTCTCCGGCTACTACGGCGCGATTGCGCCGCGGGCGAGCTTCGCGCATGCACTGCGCAGTCCCGACGACGATCGTGCGCGGCGTGTGCCGGTCATTTCGATCGGCGGACGCGTCACGGTGGTCAGGGCGGCAGTCACTTCGCGGGGGTTCATCGGGCGGTACGTGTTCTCGGTCCGCCGATATGCCGGGGTGACGCCCGCGTTACAGCCTGGACCAGGGTCTGCCAGCCTACCCGCTGCCGCCGCTCATCGATCCGGCGTTCTCGAACAACAACGACGTGGACTGGTTCAACGGGCCAGGCGGCCAGCGCGTCCGGCCGTTAGCATGACAACTGGACGGTGTCGGTTCAGCGCGGAAGTGCGCAAGAACCTGATGGTGGAGCTCGACTACAACGGCGTCTACGGATCCGATCTGCAGGCCGGGCTGCTGAACCCGAATCAGGTGCCGATGTCGGTGGTGAACGATCTCGATCGCCAGGTTTGGTCCGATTGGCGCGCGCGACCTGCTGAACTCGAACATTACGTCGGCGGCCGCGGTGGCCGCCGGCATCAAGGTTCCGTACTCGAACTTCACGGATCCCAACGTGCAGCGGTCGCGGACGGTGGCCCAGGCGCTGCGGCCCTATCCGCAATACCTCGCGGTGAACGCGCAAAGCGGCGGCGGCGACAAGACCGGACGCTCGCACTATCACGCCGGCATCGTGAAGGTGAATCAGCGGATGTCGGGCGGCGTGTCGTTCCAGGGCAGCTACATGCTCGAAGGTGATGACCGACGCCGACAGTTTCAGCGGCAGCGGCCGTTCGATGGATGCCGCGCAGCCGGAGCTCGAGTGGTCGATCGGACGCTTCGATCAGACGCACACCCTCAAGTTCAGCTCGCTCGTTCGAGCTGCCGTTTGGCGAAGGGCGGCGCTGGCTCACGAGCGGCGTCGCGAATATGCTCGCCGGCGGATGGCGCGTCGCGCTGATCCAGTCCTACAACAGCGGGTTCCGATCGCGGTGACGACCAACGCGCCGCTGAACATCTTCAACGGAACGAATCGCCCGAACGTCACCGGTCAGGACTGGCGCGCGCCGATCGCCGGCGACGAGTTCGACCCCGCGCGTCGACAAGTTCCTGAACCCTGCCGCGTTCGTCCAGCCGGTCGGCGCGCTGGGCAATGCGCCGCGCACCAATCCGGATGTGCGCGCCCCGTGGAACCTGTCGGAGAACGTGAGCATCGCCAAGTCGAGCAAGCTGACGACGCAGGTGCGGATGGACATCCGCATCGAGGCCTTCAACATCTTCAACCGCGTCATTTTCGCGGCGCCAGGGACACCGACGGCCGCCAGCGGGACGGCGCCGGGCACCGATTTCAGCAACGGCAACACCTTCGGCGTGATCACGAGCCAGGCCAATTCTCCGCGGCGCATGCAGTTCGGTCTCAAGTTCTACTGGTAGGAGGCGACGCGATGAGCGAGATTCCGAGGATTCTCGCGACGGCAGTTTCTCACCGGGTTGGGTGCGGCGCCGTTGGCGTTCCTCTCGTCGTTTCACGAGCTCGCGGCCGCCGAGCGGAAGCGCGTGAAGATCCGCGACGTGCAGGCGATGCTGATGCAGGGCGCGAGCCGCAACTGCACGTCTCGATCAAGATCACGTCGGATGCCGGCGTCTACGGCATCGGCGAAGGCCTACGGCTCGCCCGGCGTCGGCGTGAAGGAGCAGGTGCTGTCGCTCAAGCCGTGGCTGGTCGGCAAGGATCCGCTGGAGATCGACAAGCTGTACACGCAGATGGGCGAGGGCACGCGCGACTTGAGCGGGACGCGCACCGACGGCTCGGCGCACAACCTGCTGCGCGCGGTCAGCGGGATCGAGATGGCGCTGTGGGATCTGGCCGGAAAGATTCTCGAAGTGCCGACGTCGACGCTGCTCGGCGGCAAGTTCCGCGACAAGGTGCGCGTCTACGATCACGCCGCGCCGCGCAACATGCTGGACAAGGCATCGGTCGCCGACTGGGCGGCGAAGGTGAAGGCGCATCCGAGCGGCTTCACGTGCCACAAGTTCGGATTTCCAAACAGCAATCCGGCCACCGACAAGGCGCGCGATCCGGTCGAATCGCCTGCTGACGACGAGAGAACTGATCGGCGTGCAGAAGGGATTCGAGAACTGCCGGGAAGCGGTCGGATGGGATCGCGATCTGATGGTGCACTGCCACTGGGAGTACGACCTGCGCACCGCCATCCAGATCGCGCGACGCGGTCGAGATCGATCAAGCCGGTGTGGCTCGAGGATCCGCTGCCGGTTGACTACTCCGATTCGTGGAAGCGGCTTGTGCGCGGCGTCGAAGGTGCCGATTTGCATGGGCGAGAACCTCGCGCGCCGCGAAGGGTTCAAGGATTTCATCCTCAACCAGGGCTGCCGACATTCTTCATCCCGACCTGCGCAACTCCGGCGGCTTCCTCGAGACCAAGCGCATCGCCGACATGGCGCACGTCTTCGGCTTGCCGATGGCCAATCACAACACCGGCAGCCAGGTCTACACCTACGCGGCCGTGCAGTGGGCGGCGTCGATCCGCGACTACATCTCGCTCGAAACGATCACCGGCGAAGGCGGCTGGATGGATCAGGTGCTGCTGCTCGACGGACCTTACATCAAGGATGGCTTCATCCAGGTGATCGGACAAGCCCGGACTCGGCATCGAGCTGAACCCGGACATCGTCCGCGCGCATCTCGTCCCCGGAGAAACGTGGTGGGGCTGGGAGTAAGAGTCGGAAGTCTGAAGTCCTGGAGAGGACGCCGAAGCTGCCAGAGGCATCGGGCTTCGCAGCTTGACTTCAGACTTCAAACTTCAGCTCGACTTCAAGACTTTGGAGAATGACCATGAATCGACGTGAGTTCGTTCGACTGGCGGGTGCGGGACTGTCGGCGCCGGCGCTTGCGGAAGCGGTCGTGTCGGCGCAGCAGGCGAAGTCTGCCGGCCAAGTCCGGGATTGTTTCGTCGCCGAAAGCGACGATGAAGGTCGGGACGCAGCACGGCCACAGCGACGCGATCCTCCGGCAGTGCGCCGCGTTCGGCGTCAACAACATCTGCAGCGGGCTGCCGTCGGCGAAGATGGACGAGGCGTGGACGGTCGAGGGATTGTCGAGGCTCCGCGAGACGGTCGCGTCGCACGGCATCTCACTCGACATGGTGCCGCTGCCGATGAGCTCCTCGGAGATCTCCCGCGCGGAGATGCCCGGCGATCTATCTCGCGCCCAGTCCGAGCGCGATCGCGGCATCGACGACATCTGCCAGATGATCCGCAACTGCGCGCGCGCCGGCATCATGCAGGTGAAATACAACTTCACCCTGATCGGCATTCCGCGCAGCGGCACCGCGCCAGGCCGCGGCCGCTCGCGCTACAGCGAGTTCGTCTTCGAGCGCGCGAAGCAGGATCCGCCGCTGACCATCGCCGGCAAAGTCGACGCGGATACGTACTGGGAGCGCATCACCTACTTCCTCGAGAAGGTCGTGCCGGTCGCCGAGGAATACAAGGTGAAGATGGGATGCCATCCGCAGGATCCGGGCGTGCCGAAGGGCACCGGCTGGCGCGGCGTCGACGCCGGTGCTCCGGATCGCCGGACGGCCTGAAGAAGTTCGTCGTCGATCAAGGAGAGCCCGTACCACGGACTGAATTTCTGTCAGGGCACCGTGTCGGAGCAGCTCGAGAAACCGGGCGAGCAGATCTTCGACGTGATCCGCTACTTCGGCAGCCGCAAGAAGATCTTCAGCGTGCACTTCCGCAACATCGAAGGCGGCTTCCTCAACTTCCGCGAGACATTCATCGACAACGGCAGCGTCGACATGCTGAAGGCGATGCGCGTCTACAAGGAGGTCGGCTACGACGGGATGATGATGCCGGACCACGTGCCGCAGGTGGAAGGCGTCGACAGCCTGCAGGGCTTCGCCTACGCGTTCGGCTACATCAAAGCGCTCATTGCCGCGGTAGCCGCCGAGGGTTGAGCTGCTTACGTTGTCGTGAACTACTTTCGCGATACGTCGTCGACCGCGTCGTAGCTTCTTGTACTCGAGGTTGAACGCACGGCCGTAAAGAGAATTTGATCGGCCACGGCGCTCTGGCATTTGTTGTGCGGGTATCCGCGCGACCGGTGCCGGGGCGTCTATCACAGCCGCCCTCAGGAACCTCCCTTAGCTGCCATCTCAGGCGCTGGTCATTGCCTTGGAGTGCGCGATGACCATTCGTCGAGCGCGCGTGCAGCTCCTGCTGCAAACGCTGATCGTCCTGAGTCTGACTGTCGCCGGCGGTGCGGCGCCGGTTGCACCGACGTTGCTCGGCCCTGCGAACGGCGCGACGGTCGACGTGCCGCTGCGCATCTCGTGGTCGGCCACGCTGAACGCCGGCGAGATCAACGCCGGCTACAACTGGCAGGTCAGCCGCTCGTCGAGCTTCTCGCCGCTCATGCTGGCGGACTCGACCAATCCCGCAACGACCGACGACATCGTCAGCGGTCTCACACCCGGCACGTAAGCTTCTGGCGCGTGCAGGCGGCCGACAGCGCGGGGCAAAGTCCGTGGTCGCCGCCGCAAAGCTTCGTCGTTCGAGGAACGGTGCCTGGCGGCGCGCCCGGCACGCCGGTGCTGGCGCCGACGCAGGGGCTACTCGACGTTCCACCCATGGGAATTGATCCGCTTTCATTGGAGCGACGTTCCCGACGCGGTGACCTACCGCCTCGGGGTGTCGAACGATCCGAGCTTCCCGGTGGGCCCCATGTGCCCGCGGGGACGATCACGTTCTGGAACGACAACATTCCGACCAACAGCGACGCGTGCAGTCCACACCATGGTCGGCAACTGGTTCCGCGCGCGTGTTCGCCGTGAGCGCCGACAATCCGACGGACGGCGTTCGCAGTCTGCCGTCGAATGTCATCCAGTTCTCCTGCTTCTTCAACAATCCGATCGGACCGCCGCCGGCGCGAGTTTCACCCGTCGACAATCCGACGCTGACGCTGCCGGTCACGCTCGCGTGGGCGCACGTGCCCAATCCGCAGCCGTCGGGATATCTCCTCGAAGTCGCGCGAGATCCGGGGTTCACGGACATCGAGTGGTTCTACAACCAGTGCACCGAGCCGACGCAGGTGATGTTGTCGCTCACCTCGGGGCCGAAGTTCTGGCGCGTGCTGTCACAGCGGGGTCTCGCGTCGCCGACGACGAACGCCAACACCGCCTGGTCGGCGACCGGGCGATTCACGATCAGCTCCGCGCCCGCTGTGCCGGTCTCGATCGCGCCGCTCGGCAATTCAGAGATGGTGATGTACGCGGCGCATCCGGGATGGTGGCGGTGCAACTCACCGCCGGCGTGCCGGCAAGCGGCGCGACGATCGCGCTCTCGAGTTCCCACCCGTCTGTGGCGCCGGTGCCGGCGACGATCTCGATGCAGGGCACGCATGCGTGGACGCAGTTTCCGTTCACCGTCGGACGGGTGACCTCGCCGACGGTGGTAACGCTGACTGCCACGCTCAACGGTGTGTCGGCCTCGAGCCCGATCACGATCCGTCCGCCGACGCTGAACGACGACATCCTTCAGCCGGCGGTGCGCGCGACCGGCGACGCGGCGATGAGCGGCTGGGTCGATCTCGAAGGCGGCGGCCTGGCCGGCCCCTCGGGATTCGCCGTCAATCTCTCGAGCGACTCGCCGGCGGCGACGGTGCCACCGTCGGTGACGATTCCGGCCGGCGTATGCTGCACATCGTTTCCGATCCAGACAGAGCGCGGTCACGTCGACGACGCCGATCACGATCACCGCAAGCGCGGGCAGCGTTACGACGCGCTGGAAGATCACGCTGACGGCGGAGCGGCACCGACCGGACTGCTGGTCAGGCCGATGTCGACGACCAGCGGCTCGCAGGGCGTCGTCAGAACCGCGGAAGGTGTCGGACACGACCAGATCCTGCACGCGGCGAGCAGCAATCCGTCGCTCGCCGCTGTTCCGGATTCCGTCAGTGTCGCGGCGGTGAGCGGCATCAGGTTTTTCGACATCACGACGGCGCCCGTCACGGCGCCGACGACGGTCACGATCTCGGTTTCCGGCGGCGGCGTCACGCTGTCGCAGCCGTTGACGCTGTATCCCAGCCTGCCGGCGCTCACGTCGATGACCGTGACTCCCACCACTGTCACCGGCGGCGCGTCGGCGACCGGGACCGTCAGGATCGCGAGCCCGCGCCGGCGGTCGGCGTCGCGGTGAATCTCGGCAGCAACCTGCCGCTGACCGCGAGCGTGCCGGACAGCGTCACGATTCCCGGCGGCGCGACCAGCGCTGACTTCACCATCACGACGCGTCCTTCCGACACGACCACCGTTCAACTGTCGGCGGCGCTCGACAACGCCTTCCAGTTCTCGGCGATCACGGTGAGCCCTTCGGCAGCTCCGCCGCCGCCACCGCCACCGCCGCCACCTCCGCCGCCGTCAACACCCGCCGCGCCGTCGCTGGTCTCGCCGGCGAACGGCGCGATGGTCACGCTGCCGGTGACGCTCGACTGGACCGACGTCACGAATGCGACCAGTTACGAAGTGCAGGTGGACGACGCATCGACCATGACCGCGCGCGTTCGTCGCGAACAGCCAGACGGTGACGACGTCACGGGTGAGCCTGACCGGCCTGCCGTCGCAGTCGCTGTGGTGGCGAGTGCGCGCGCGTAACTCGTCCGGGGCGTTCGGCCCGTTCTCCACGGTCCGGCGCTTTACGCCGCAGGCGGCGGCCCCTCCTCCATCGGGCAGCGCGACGTTGACCGTGACCGCGACGGGGCGAAGCGGCCAGCGGATCACGTCGAGCCCGGCGGGCATCAACGTGACGGTCGGCGGCGCCGGATCCGCATCCTTCACCACCGGCACGGCGATCACGCTGAGCGTGACGAACGGCCGCGATGCGATCTGGTCCGGCGCCTGTTCGAGCGGCGGCAACAAGCGGAAGACGTGCACGTTCACGATCGCCGGCAATTCGTCGGTGACCGCCAACGTGCAGTAGAGGGCGATGCTCATGAGCTATCTTTCGAGCGTTCGATCGTTGACGAATGCAGCCGGCGCGCTTCTGATCGCGCTCGCTGCCGTACCGGCGGTCGCCACGGCAGACGTCATCTCGGTCACCCTGAATCCCGCGACGATCGCGGGAGGAACCGGCGGCAGTTCGACCGCCACCGTTGCGATCGCGCAGCCGGCGGCGGCCGGCGGCCGCGTCATCATCCTCGCGAGCTCCAACACCGATCTCGCGGCGTCCACTCAGCGCGTCGTCGTGCCCGAAGGCGCGACGACCGCGACGTTCACCGTCGGCACCAACGCGTTGTATCGCCCCTACAGCGGGCTCGCGTTCAACACGACGATCACGGCGACCGACGCCAGGCGACGGCACCTCCGCGTCCGCCGTGCTGCGCGTCACGGCGCAGACGATTCCCGGACCGTTCACCGGCGGCACGGTGAGCACCGATGCGAGAGCGACGTTCGGACGGATGTGCGGCGGATCGTTTGGCACCGGCCAGGCGAAGGAGCGCGGCATTCTCTACGATTGCCAGTTCCCGCAGGCGGGCCAGTTCTCGGTGTGCCGCTTCGTCCAGGAGTGCACGCTCGGCTGCGAAACGCGGACCGCGAATGGACGCGATCGTCAGGACGCGTGCTCGACGACGCCGCCGTTCCCGGTTGCGGTCAACCCGGTGATCACCGAAGGCGGGACGGCGATCGAACGGCGCGGTGTTCACAGCCGGCGCCGGCGAGATTCGCTGACCAGCGCGATCGTCAACGCCAGTCCCGGCGGCGAGGTCGCGCCGGGCGGCGTGATGTCGGTCCCGTCGGGGGCGACGACGGCTCCTTCGACGTCGAGACGTTCGAAACCGCGGTGCCGGCGTTCCTGCAGGTCCGCGCGGATCTCAGCCTGAATCCGTTCGAGCGCTTCGCCGAGGACTACCTCGCGGTGGTGCCGTCGCCGGGATCGGTGCCGCCGCCGGGACCGCTGGCCGCGTTCTCCGTGGACGCGACGCCGATCGTCAGCGTGCAGGGCAATCCGTCGATCGGCACGCGTGATTCTCAACGGCGTCGCGCCGAGCGGCGGCGCGGTCGTGTCGCTCGCGACCAACAGCAGCGCGCGCCGAAGTGCCCGCCACCGTCACCGTGGCGGCCGGCCAGACCGCGGCGGTGTTCAACGTCTCGACCTTCGGCGTCCCGCAGACGACGCCGGTGACGATCACCGCCGAGCTACGGCGGCGTGACGAAGTCGACGACGGTCGATCGTCAGCGCGTTCACGTTCGCGACCGCGACACCGTCACCGCTCGACCTGACGGTGAACCCGACGGCGGTCACCGCGGGCAGCGATCGATCGGCCGCGTGCGGGTCAGCGGACCGGCGCCCGATCCGAGCGACGGGCCAGTGACGATCGCGCTGACGAGCAGCAACGAGAGGCGCGGTGGTCGTCGCCAGACGCGCCACCGTCGGGTTTGGCGGGACCTTCCAGGACTTCCGAATCAGGACGTTCGCCGTCGCGCAGCCGACGCAGGTGACGATCACCGCGACGTTCAACGGCGTCGAGCCGCTCGGCCACGCTGACCGTCAACCTGTCCGCTCTCGGCGCCGCCACCACCGCCGCCGCCGCCGCCCCACCACCACCTCCACCACCCCCCGCCGCCACCACCACCGCCGCCACCGCCACCGCCGCCACCGCCGCAGTCCGCGACGCTCTCCGTCACGGCGACCGGCCGTCAGCGGCGAGCGCGTGACCTCGAGTCCCGCGGGCGCATCGACGTCGCGGTCGGCAGTACGGGGTCGGCGTCGTTCGCCACCGGAACGACGATCACGCTCACCGCGAGCGGTGGTCGTGATGCGGTCTGGTCGGGCGCGTGCTCGAGCGGCGGGAACAAGCGGAAGAGCTGCACGTTCACGCTGAACGGCAACGCGTCGGTCAGCGCGAATGTGAGGTGAGTCTCAAAGTCGAAGTCTGAAGTCTGAAGTCTGAAGTCTGAAGTCTGAAGTGAAGCTTGAAGACCGAGCTCGAAGTAAACGGTTAGATACTTCAGACTTCAAACTTCAGACTTCAGACTTTTCCGAGGTGAAACACCTCGTGCAGATCACGCGAGACAGGACTCGCATCGGCGTTGGACGGCATCAGCTCGCGCATGCTCTGCCACCAGCGCTGACAGACCTCGGTCGACGCAATCGCTGACCATCGCTCCTCGCTCTCGATCTCGGCGTAGGCGAACAGGTCGCTCGTCGTCGGATCGAGAAAGATGCTGTAGCTGCGGACGCCGTGATCGATCAGCGCCTGCTCGAGATCGCGCCAGATCGGGTTGTGCCGGCGCGCGTGCTCGGCATGCTGGTCGGGATGCACCGACATGCGGAATGCTTTGCGAATCATGATCGGCGCAGGCGCTCGGACGCGTCGAGCATCCGCTGGATGTCGGCGGCGTTGTTGAAGAACGACACCGCCACGCGCACGCGGCTGACCGGCGCGCCGCTGCCGCCGTAGGCGTCGGTGCGATCGCCGTTCTGCACCGTGACCTTCACGCCCGCCGGCCTCGAGCGTCTTGCGTCGCGGCGTCCGCCGCCTGATCGATGTAGAAGCTGACGATCGGCGATCGATTTCCTTCCGGTGTGAAGATCGTGAACTTGCGATCGGCGAGCCCCTTGCGCAGCTGCGCGACGAGCGCCGCTCGTGTGCGTCTCGATCGCAGCCAGGCCGACGCGCTCGAGATAAGCCAGCGCCGCCGCCAGCTGATAGATCTCGCCGAACGAGAGGCTCGCAGAACTCGTAAGCTTCTTGCCGGTGCGGAAGTGCTGGTAGCGGTAGTCGTCGAGCCGCTTCTCGACGTGCCAGCCGACGCGGTCGGCGCCGATGCGATCGAGCAGCTCACGTCTGACGTAGAACGGCGCGACGCCGAAGCCCGCCATCAGCCACTTGTAGATGCCGCAGCAGAGAAAATCGACGCCGGCCGCACGCACGTCGAGCGGCGCCGTGCCGATCGCCTGGATCGCGTCGGTGTAGAGGTAGGCGCCGTGCGCGTGGGCGAGGTCGGCGAGCGGCCGCATGTCGTGGCGGAAGCCGTTGATGTTCGACACCCACGCGACCGAGACGAGCCGCGTGCGGTTGTCGACCAGCTTCTCGTAGTCGGACACGTGCACCGCGCCGCCGCGATGCTTCACGATCCGCAGCTCGACGCCTTTCGTCTCCTGCAGCCGGCGATGGATCACCGGCGTGCTCGGTAGAACGAGATCGTCGATCACGACGTTGTCGCCCGCCTTGAAGTCGAGCGCATCGACGACGACGTTCTCGCCTTCCGACGTCGCGAACAGCAGTCCAATCTCGTCGTCGGTCGCGTTGATCAGGCTCGCGAACCGATGGCGCACTTCGTCGGCCTTCGCGAACATCTCGCCGACCTCGTACGGCCGCCGTGCGCGCGCCTCGAGCCAGGCGCGTCCCGCCTCGACGACCGGCCGCGCGATCGGACCGATGTAGGCGGTGTTGAGATACGCGACCTCGTTCGCCGCGGGAAAGTCGGCACGCGTGGTGAGCGGCTGGCCCGGCTGCGCGTGCGCCGCCGCGGGTTCGGCCAGCGCGCCGATCGCCGCTGCGCTCGACGTCGCGCCGAGAAATTGCCGGCGTGTGAACTTCATACGAGGCGACTCTCCTTTCAGCTACGCTGCAGAATCGCGGCGGCCTCTCGTCGCGCCGGCCTTTAGGCCTGCCGCATGGCCGCCGGCCAGCCCCCAAAGGGCTGCGCTTACCGTCGATTTCGATGCGCCACCGGCTCCACGTCACGATGCCGAGGTCCGCACGGGCGGGCTCGGGCAGCATGGCGAGGAATTCGAGGAGATGGCCGTCAGGATCCGTGAAGTAGACGGCGACCGCCGGCATCCATCCCAGGACGACCGGTTCGTTCGACGGCTCGCCCCAGAAATCGCGAGGCACCACCCCGGCCGCTTCGAGATGCCCCGGCGCCGCGAGCACGTCGGCGATGCTCGCGGCAAACGCCACGTGCAGGCTCATGCGTTGCGGACCCGCGCCCGCGCCCCACAGTCCGAGCATCGAGTGTCCAGGTCCGCCGATCCAGTAGAACGCCGCTTCACGCTCCGGGACGACGTGCGCGCGCTGCAGGCCGAGGACGCCTTCGTAGAAATCCATCGCGCGTTTCAAATCGGCGACGGTGAGATGCGCTTCGAAGAGCCCCGTGAGCGGAGTCATGGTTGGACTCATGTCAGCGCCTGGGGACGCGGCGGCCGTGAGGAGCGCCGCCGCCAACAGGAGACCGGCTGGTGAGGTGTTCACGCGTACCTCCGGATCACAGGAGGTATGGTGCCATCAGAGGGACAAGCGCGCGTCGGAAAATCACCTCTCCACCACGGAGGACACGGAGGACGCGGAGGGATTCGTGTATTTCCTCTGTGTCCTTCGTGTCCTCCGTGGTGGAGAGGGTTGCGTTAACGACGCGCGTGAACGTGACCATCGCGCCGCCCTGCGTCGGCGCGGCGCCGAGCGCGAACTTCTCTCCCGCGAGATGGAACGTGACGGTTCGTCCGGCGGCGATCCCGATGCCGGCGCCGACGATGACGTCGCTCAGATAGTGTTTGCTCGCCGCCATGCGCGACGCGCCGACGAAGCTGGCGAACGCGTACGCGGAACGCCGACTTTCCAGCCGAAGTGCTCCTCGCAGCACGGTCGCGGTCGCGAAGGCGCTCGCCGAGTGTCCGGACGGAAACGAGGCGAGTTGCTGCCGTCGGGACGCTCGCGGCCGACGGCCATCTTGGCGCCCTGTACGAAAATCTGCGACACGATCTGCGCGCGAATCAGATCGCCGCCGACCGACGCGACTTCCGGCTTGTGCGTCGCGCGGCCGACGACGTAGGTGGTGAGGCTGGCGCCAAGCTGAGCGGACAGGCCGCCGGCGAAGTTGCCAACCGAGAACGCCGACGGCGCGATGCGCTCGCCGGCATCCTCGACGGCGGCGTGATCCCAATGACTCGCCGCGAGTCCGGCGACCGTGAAGGTGGTCATGATCTTCGCCGTGTCGAGCGTAAAGAAGTGGGTCAGATCGTGGCCGACGGTTTTGAAGAACGATCCGGGCGGCGGATTGAGTGCCGGCCGGTCGTCTGATGGTGCCGGTGCGACGGCAGTCGTCGGCGGTTCAACGGGAGTGAGAGTCGTCTGCGCGCCGGCGCTTCGCGCCACGGACAGGACGACAAGCAAGGCAACTGTCGGTATCTTCATCGTTCGCTCGCCAGAAGGATTGGTTGACGCGAAGGACTCGGCCGGGCTGATTGCAAATAGGACGCCGGACTGCGCGGCTTGGCGGATCGCCGTCCGGCACCGGATCGAGTTCGTAACGCCGACGACCAAATCGTCGGACGGAACGAGCGTGGCGCTGCGCTGAACGGGATCCCGCTTTACTATGCCTCCGTGGACGTCCTCGCGGAGGATCTTCGATCTGCAGCGTGCCGCGTTCCGGCGGCATCCCAACCCGCCGGCGTCGGATCGCGCGCGCGCATCTCGACGCCGTCGCCCGGCTGGTGCTCGATCGTGCGCGACGCGCTCGCCGCGGCGCTGAGCGCCGACTTCGGCCACCGCTCGGCGCACGAAACGAAAATCCTCGAAGTCTTCCTCGTCGCTGCTCGCGGCGCGGCATGCGAGCGAGCACGTCGCCGCCTGGATGCGGCCCGAACGCAAGGCCGTGTCGTTCTGGTTTCAGCCCGGCCGCGCGCAGGTCGTCAAGCAGCCGCTCGGCGTGGTCGGCATCATCGTGCCGTGGAACTATCCGATCTTTCTCGCCGTCGGACCGCTCGTCTCCGCGCTGGCGGCGGGCAACCGCGTCATGGTGAAGATGTCCGAGCTGGCGCCGCGTCTCGGCGAGCTGTTCGCGACGCTCATCTCGTCGACGTTTCCCGAGGATCACGTCGCAGTGGTCAACGGCGGCGTCGACGTGGCGCAGGAGTTCTCCGCGACGCCGTTCGACCATCTGCTGTTCACCGGATCGACGGCGGTCGGCCATCACATCATGCGCGCGGCGTCCGACCACCTCACGCCGGTCACGCTGGAACTCGGCGGCAAGTCGCCCGCGATCGTCGCGCCGGGGTTTCCGGTCGACCTTGCCGCCCGCCGCATCATCTGGGGAAGAGCCTCAACGCGGGACAAACCTGCATCGCCCCGGACTACGTGCTGCTGCCGGAGAACCAAATCGACGGATTTGTCGCCGCGGCGCGCGACGAAGTGCGGCGCCTGTATCCCGACGGCGTCGCCAGCGCCGACTACAGCGCCATCGTCAACGACAAGCATTACGAGCGGCTGACAAGCACGCTCGCGGATGCCGCGGCGAAAGGCGCGAAGGCGGTGGCGCTCGCAGACGACGGGTCGGCGCCGGCGCGAAAGATGCGCGCCGACCGTGGTCACCGGCGTGCGCGACGACATGCGCATCATGCAGGAGGAGATCTTCGGTCCGCTGCTGCCGATCGAGTCGTATCGCACGCTCGAGGAGGCGCTCGAGCGCGTCGCCGATCGTCCGCGTCCGCTGGCGCTCTACTACTTCGATCGCGACGAAGCGCGGATCGCGCGGGTCGTGAACGAGACGATCTCCGGCAACGTGACGATCAATGACACGATTCTGCACATCGCGCAGGAGGAGCTGCCGTTTGGCGGCGTCGGCGCGAGCGGCATGGGCCACTATCACGGTGAAGAAGGGTTCAATACGTTCTCGAAACGCAAAGGCGTGTTCTCGCAGTCGCGCGTCAACGCGACGTGGTTGCTGAAGCCGCCGTTTGGCGCGCGCGTCGAGAGGATGCTTCGGCTGCTGCTGAAGTGACAATAAATGAAACTATTTCTTGACGGGTCCGTGTGTATCCTTATGGAGCTTTGAAAACCCCAACATCCTGCGTTGTGATCCTCTGCTTGACCGCAGCCGCGCTGTCGGCTGCCTGCCGGAGCGCCGCGCCGAAGAGCGCGGGCGGCGGCCCCGGCAACGGTGACCCGCGTCCGACGGCAGTTCCGATCGTCCAGCCCGGCGCGCGCCGGGCGAACCGAGCAAGGTCATCACGAACACGCAGGCGACAGATTTGTCGCACTGCAGGCGACCGACGCCGACGTGAAATTCATGCAGGGCATGATCGGCCATCACCAGCAGGCGGTGGAGATGGTCGCGCTGATTCCGACGCACAGCACGCGCGCCGACATGCAGTTGCTCGGCAAGCGGATCGATCTCTCGCAGCAGGACGAGATGAAGATGATGCGGCGCTGGCTCGAGGTTCGCGGGAAGGAAATCCCCGGCGAGCACGCGATGCACATGCACGGCGCGACGCTGATGCCGGGGATGCTGACGGCGGAGGAGATGGAGCGCCTCGCCGCCGCGAAAGGCAGCGAGTTCGATCGCCTCTTCCTCGAAGGCATGATGAAGCACCACGGCGGCGCGATCACGATGGTCAACGAGCTGTTCGCGACGCCGGGCGCCGGCCAGGAAGTCGAGATCTTTTCGTTCGCGTCCGACGTGGACGCGGATCAGCGCATGGAGATCGATCGCATGGGCGCGATGCTCAACGCGATCCTCAAGCGAGCGTCAGCAATGAGATCCAGTGCCGCGAGATGTCTGTATCTCCTCGTCCTCATACTGTGTTTGGCGATCGGCGGCGCGGCGCAGCAGGTTCCCCGGTCGGCACCATCGACGCGCGCGTCGGGCTGAAGGCCGGGCTCCAACGACGCCGGCGAAGCGGCGAAGAACATGGAGCACATCGCGACGATGCCGAAGCCGGAAGGGTTCTTCGATCCAGCGGCGCCGGCCGGCCGCGGACAGACGCCCGAGAGCCAGCAGACCAACGCCAACGGCGGCCGGCAGAACGCGCCGGCCACTCCGGCCACCCCGCCGGGGCACGCCGCCGCCGTTCGATCCGGTCGCGTCGAATCGTCTCGGCTTCACCAACTCGACCTGGCGTTCAGCGGCAACCACGTGATCGTCGGCAGCTACCACGGGTTCAACACCTACGACGTCGAGCGTCCGAACCGGCCGAAGCTGCTCGCGTCGATCGTCTGTCCCGGCGGACAAGGTGATGTGTCGGTGCACGGCAATCTGCTCTTCATGTCGGTGGAGCAGACGCGCGGCCGTCTCGACTGCGGCACGCAGGGTGTCCCGACGGCGGTGAGCGCCGAGCGCTTCCGCGGCATCCGCATCTTCGACATCAGCGACGTGAACAAGCCGAAGCAGCTCGGTGGCGATCCAGACGTGCCGCGGCTCGCACACGCACACGCTGGTCACCGATCCTGAACGACAAAGTCGAACCTCTACGTGTACGGATCCGGCACCGGTGCCGTGCGATCGGCCGAGGAGCTCGCCGGAATGCTCAGGGAAGGACGCCAAGGAAGATCCGAACACGGCGCTCTTCAGCATCGACGTGATCCAGGTGCCGCTCGCAGCGCCGCAGAACGCGCAGATCGTCAACCGGCCGCGCATCTTCGCGGACACCGACGACCGGCAACCATCGCGGGCCTCGTGGCAGGGCGGCAATCACGGTCCAGGGACGCAGACAGTCGCGCGATGACCAACCAGTGCCACGACATCACGGTGTTCCCGGAAGTCGGCCTGGCCGCCGGCGCGTGCTCGGGCAACGGCATCCTGCTCGACATCTACGATCCGGAGCAACCCGATGCGGCCTCGATCACGGTGTCGGACAAGAACTTCGCCTACTGGCACTCGGCGACGTTCAACAACGACGGCACGAAGGTGCTGTTCACCGACGAGTGGGGCGGCGGCACGCGGCCGCGCTGCCGCGCGACCGATCCGCTCGAACTGGGGCGCCGACGCGATCTTCGACATCGTCGATCGGCAAGCTGCGTGTTCAAGGGCTACTACAAGATGCCGGCGCCGCAGACCGAGCACGGAGAACTGCGTCGCGCACAACGGCTCGCTGATCCCGGTGCCCGGGCGCGACATCATGGTGCAGGCGTGGTATCAGGGCGGCGTCGTCGGTGTTCGACTTCACCGACTCGGCGAAGCCGGTCGAGATCGCGTTCTTCGATCGCGGGCCGATCGACGCGAAGCAGCATGATCATCGGCGGCTTCTGGTCGACCTACTGGTACAACGGCCGCATCTACGGCTCCGAGACTCGCGCGCGGCATCGACGTCTTCAAGCTGCACGCCGAGCGAGTATCCTGTCGCAGAACGAGATCGACGCGGCGACGCTGATCCGCAACGAAGAGCTGAACACGCAGGAGCAGAAGAAGATCACCTGGCCCGCGCGATGCACGCCGGCAGCGCTCTCATCGTCGATCAGCTCACGCGCACCAGGTCGATTCCGTCCGATCGCGCGAAGGCGGTGAAGGCGCGCTCGACAAGGCTGACGGCGTCCGCAACCCGCAGGACCGCGGCGCCGCCGCGGCGATCGAACAGCTGAATACCGCGTGGCCGCGCAGGTCGACAAGGACGCGGCGTCGGCGAGCGGCCGCGACGCGATGCGGTTGAAGGCGCTGGCGGAGACGCTGAAGGCGCGCGGCGCGGGGATGAAATAAGAGAATCTGGTGATTGGGTAATTGGGTAATGGGTAGTGTGATTGGTGATTGAATCTCAAGACTCATTCACCAACTCACCAATCCACAACTCGCCAATAGTGGAGATACAGAGATGAGAGCCAGGGGATTGGTGTGGCCGCCGGCGTGATGCTGTGCGCCGTGACCGTCGTGCGGGCCCAGCAGAAGCCCGCGGCGCCGAACGACGATCCGCGCATCGGCGAAGCCGGGCCTGCGCGATGCGGGTGAAGCGGCGAGAAACATGGAACGGATCGCGACCCTGCCGAAGCCGGAAGGGTTCTTCGATCCGAAGCAGCCGGCCGGGCGCGCCGACGCCGCCCGAGCGCGACCCGAATCTGCCGCCGCCCGATCCCGACGCGCCGCCCGACCCGCGCTTCGCGAGCATGCTCGGCTTCGCGAACTCGGACCTCGCGTTCAGCGGCAACCATCTCTTCATGGGCAGCTTCCACGGCTTCAACACCTACGACATCGAGCGGCCCGAAGCAAGCCGAAGCTCGCTCGCCTCGATCGTGTGCCCCGGCGGACAGGGCGACGTCTCGGTGCACGGCAACCTGCTCGTTCATGTCGGTGCGAGCAGACGCGCGGCCGCGATCGACTGCGGCACGCAGGGCGTCTCCGACGCCGGTCAGCGCCGAGCGCTTCCGCGGCGTCCGCGATCTTCGACATCACCGACATCGAACAAGCCGAAGCAGGTCGCCGCGGTGCAGACCGTGCCGCGGCTCGCACACGCACACGCTGGTCGACGACCCGAACGACACCGTCGAACCTCTACGTCTACGGCTCCGGCACCGGCGCGGTGCGGTCCGGCGAGGAGCTCGCCGGCTGCTCGGGCTGCGAACCCGGAGGACGATCCGAACACCGCGCTCTTCAGCATCGACGTGATCCAGGTGCCGCTCGCGGCGCCGCAGAACGCGCAGATCGTCAACCGGCCGCGCATCTTCGCCGACCCGGCGACCGGCGCCATCGCGGGCTCGTGGCAGGGCGGCGATCACGGCGCCAGGGACGCAGAAGACGTGCGATCACCAATCAGTGCCACGACATCACGGTCTATCCCGAGGTCGGTCTGGCGGCCGGCGCGTGCTCGGGCAACGGCATCCTGCTCGACATCAGCGATCCGAAGAACCCCGTGCGGCTCGATCAGCGTCACGGACAAGAACTTCGCCTACTGGCACTCGGCGACGTTCAACAACGACGGCACGAAGGTCATCTTCACCGACGAGTGGGGCGGCGGCACGCGGCCGCGCTGCCGCGCCGACCGATCTGCTGAACTGGGGCGCCGACGCGATCTTCGACATCGTCGAGGTACGGCGCGAAGACGCTGAAGTTCGGCGGCTACTTCAAGATGCCGGCGCCGCAGACCGAGACCGAGAACTGCGTCGCGCACAACGGCTCGCTCATCCCGGTGCCGGGGCGCGACATCATGGTGCAGGCGTGGTACCAGGGCGGCCTGTCGGTGTATCGACTTCACCGACTCGGCGACGCCGGTCGAGATCGCGTTCTTCGATCGCGGGCCGATCGACGCCAAGCAGCTGGTCACCGGCGGCTACTGGTCGACCTACTGGTACACGGCGCCATCTACGGCTCGGAGATCGCGCGCGGCATCGACGTCGTTCAAGCTGAAGCCGAGCGAGTATCTGTCGCAGAACGAGATCGACGCCGCGAGCCTGGTGCCGCGTCGAAGAGCTCAACACGCAGGAACAGACGAAGATCACCTGGCCGGCGAGCGTCGGTCGTCGCGCGGGCATACATCGATCAGCTGACACGCACAAAGGGAATCCAGCCGCAGCGGGCGCGTGACGTGAAGAGCGCGCTCGACAAGGCGGACAGCCTCCGCACCGGACAGGAGAAGAGCGCCGCCGCCACGCTCGATCAACTCGACGCGCTCGCCGCGCAGATCGAGAAGGACGCCGCCGCCGCCACCGGCCGCGACGCCGATCGATTGAAGGCCCTCGCGGCGACGATCAAAGGCCGCGCGGCCAAGCTGCGCTGATCGCGCGGTTAATGGTGTGTCTCCTCGGATTTACTACCGGGCCGCTCCGTTGTCGCGGCCCGAAAATCGCGGTCGAAGGCTCGTTGCGGCTAGTACTACTTCAGCGGATACACTCCACTGGTATCCGAACAACCGCACCGAGTGGTAAGTGGCCGGCCATGACTCGGGCGTCGTGTCTGAACCAGTCGGACAACCACGCGTGATGGTCGCGTGACACGCGGCGCGCCGGGCGCGAGTCCGGCACACGCCTCGACCGCACCGCGAGCGGCGGCGATTCCGCTCATCAACCCGCGCAGGACGCCGTGTGACGATGAAGGGTCGAGGCAGCGGCGCTCCGTCGCCACACATGAACCACCCGTCGCCGGCCGTCCGTGCCGGCATCCGCCCGTCACGTCAGCACCGCCTGAGAGCGACGAGCGAGCGCCGCGGAGGCGTCAGGGAGCCAGTTCGCCGGTCGCGCGCGATCGCGCGTGGTGACGTGCACCCAGGCGAGCTCGCCATGTCCGATGTCCGCCGTCCACGTCCAGCTGTCGGCGTGCGCCTGGATGAGAGGCAGTCTGTCGGCACGCGGACCGGATGCGGCAGCCGTAGCGCGCCGTCAACGGCGGCGAGTGGCGCGTGACTGGAATGCCGAGTTGTCTCGCGAGCCAGCGCGTCGTCCCGTCGCATCGATCACGTAATCCGCTGACACGACGCTGTGTCCCGTCGCGACGCCGGCGACGCGCAGGCGCCGCGCACGTGACGATCGCCTTTGCCGGCGTCCGCTCCATCACTGCACGCCGAGTGCTCGAGCGGTGTTCAGCAGCCGCTGATCGAAATCGGCGCGTCGGGCCTGGAACCCGCGCCAGCGGACCGTCATCGTCGCGGCCGAACGGCACGAACTCGGGGGCGCCGCCCCATTGCACCCAGGTGCCAGTGTGGTCGCAGGTACGCGGCGTCGGGATCGATCCTCGAGCCTCGAGTTGCTCGAGCGGCGGCTCGACGCCCGGATGAAGCGTCTCGCCCGGCCGGAATCGCGGACCGCGCGACGCCTCGAGCAGTGTCACGGCCATGCCGGCCTGCCTGGCGGTGATCGCCGCGGCGGCGCCGGCCCGGCCCTCCTCCGACCACAACCAGAGTCACAGGTTGAGCACCGAGGCGCGACCAGAGCGGCTGCTTGAAGCGCCGCTGCAGCACGATGCGGTTCTTCGGGTCGACCATGAACAATCGGCGATCGCTCACCGGCGGCAGGCGCTTCCTGAAGTTGGTCGGCGACACGTTCGCTCGCCGTGTCCGAGGCGAAACAGATCGATTCGGTAGGCGACACCGGGCAGGATCGTCGACGCGTCGATCTGGGCCTTCTGGAGCTCGGCGTCGGACGGCTGCAGTCGCCTGAACGAGCACGAACAGGAGGTTCGAATTGCCGCCAGCGACGACGTAGGTGAACGCCATCGCCAGGATGCGGCGCTGATACTCACCGCTCGTCACGCGCGCCACCAGCCGCGAGGTGAAGCGGCGGTCGAGCGCAGCCTGCGTAGTCGGCGTGCAGAAAGCTCTCGCACTCGGCGAAGTCACTGGCCGTCGATCGTGACGCAGCTGCGGGCCGGCGATTCCGTCCCAGGGCAGCACGCCGGCCTGGCCGATCTCCTCGTCGGTGAGCGGCGCCACGGTGTGGCGCAAACTGGTGTTGCCGGTGCTGGTGGAGAGCGAGCGCGTGATGTCGGGCGCGACCGCCGGCCAGAACGTGCTGAGCGCCGCGCACAGCTTCGAATCTTCGGGAAACGGACTGCCCAGGCCGTGCGCGCGAGGTGATGTGCGGTGGCCGCACCGCGCGTCATTTTTGTCGGTGCTCACGTCCCAGCCGGGCGCGAAGACGCCGGCGGCGTCATCGGGCAGGCACGAAGTGACGGAACGCATCGGTGGACGCCAGGCGCGGTCGTCCCAGCCGCGACGCTGCCGAGCTGCGGCACCACCGCGGAGATCGTCGTCTCGTTGGCGTCGAAGCGATTGGCAGGCATCTGCAGGTTCGCGGGCAGCCGCGTATCGCAGAGCGCCACCGGATCAATCCCCCAGATCCTGCCGCGCAGCACTGGCGGCACCTCCGGCGAGCGTGCCCCACTCGGTCATCTCGCGCTGTCCGGCGCTCGGAAAGAAATCGGGCGCCGCGACCAGCGAATAGGCCGGCCTGACCTGTGACGTCCAGCTGCGCGCCGGCCGCCAGTCCACCGATGACGGCATCGATCTGACCTTCGCCGGTGAAGTCGACATAGTGGAGCGCGTCGTAGTTGCCCTTTGACACGTTGGCGAGGACATCCGGGCGCGTCGGGTCGGCGCCGAGATCGATCAGGACGCCGTCGCGAACTTCGGTGCGCGCGTGCACGTACGCCGGCGCCGGCCGCACCTCCGCGCCCGTCGTTTCATCGATGTCGGCTCCAGGCTCGAATGCCGCAAAGCCGCTCTCAGCCGGCGGCACGCGGTAGGTGACGAATGTGCCGTTGCGCCGCGCCGGCTCCACGAGTCTGGGATGCGGCACCGGCATCAGCATCGCCTGGCCGAAGCGTGAACTGGCCGCGAACGTCGCGATGTGATCGGTGATCTGAAATGGCGGCCCTGCCGGCGGCGTCGCGCCGAGCAGCACCTGGATGCGGCGGATCTTGTCGTTGTAGTGAAACGACTTGAACTGGAGCGTCAGCGTCAGCCCGGCGAGGCACTCGTCGCCGTCGAAGAGCTTGTGCACCGGCACCCAGAACTTGCGATTCTGATCTCCTTGCTGACGGCGCATCGGAACCGCAGTGGCGACCGCGCCCTTGCGCGGCACCGCCAGGAAGACGCCGTATCGCGCCGGACAGACACGGAAGGCGAACGGATCGGCGCCATCCTCCGGCTCGAAGCCGCGACGTTCCGGTGAATAGAGTCCATTCTGCGTGCCGACGCGCGCGATGCCCGTCCGCGAGAACGCCAGGTCCGCGTGCGTGCGCGCGCACGTGTCTCGCGCCGGGCGATACTCATGCGCGAACACGACCGGCGTCAGCTTTTCGCCGCGCGCGAGCGCGGCGCGCGTGGCGAGCGCGGCAAGCGTCGGCGGTTCGATTCCGAACGTCAGATGTTCGACCGCTTCGATCTCACGCAGCGTCGGAAAACCGCGAAGCGGGCCGTCGACGCCGGTCGAGACACCCGGCGAGGCGAACGCGTGATACAGCAGGCTTCGTCCAGGCAGGCCGGGCGTGATGCCCTGTTTCGCGTCGGGCGCGAAATCACCGAAGCCGGTGAAGCCGCGATCGACGACCGTGAGCGGCGTCTGCAGCGCGTCTCGCAGTTTGGCGGCCGTCGGCTGCCGGATGTCGAGTTGATCGCCCGTGACGCGCAACAGCAGATCGCGCCAGCCAAGTGTCGCCAGGCGGTCGCAGGCCGTCTTGACCGCATCGATGAGGGCCATACAGACTTCTCCTGTCTGCGCCATTGTCGCCCGGTTCGCGTGTGAGGCTCAGGGGATTGGCGTAAAGGAGCGTGAGATGAGTGAAGACCGACACGCACAACCGTCTGCGGCCGCCGCGGAGCCGCTCTACGACGTAAACATTCCCACGCCCACGCATGCCGAGCGCGCCCGCACCCTGGTGGCCGGGATCACGACCGGGACGCTGTGCACGCTGGCGCTGGAGCCCGACGGCTACCCGTACGGCTCGTTCGTGACCGTCGCGTTCGACGAGGGAAACCCGGTGTTCCTGATCAGCGCGCTGGCGGAACACACGAAAACCTCGAGCGGGATTCGCGCGCCTCCCTGCTCGTCGCCGAGCGCGGCGCCGCCGATCCGCTCGCGAACGGGCGCGTCACGTTGCTCGGCCCCTGCACGCCGATCGACGGCGATGGCGGCA
>ERZ1370068.3503-contig-2613_pt1 | contig 22479 bp, 39 predicted proteins | sample MGYA00561227_ERZ1370068 | MGnify/ENA primary metagenome ERZ1370068 (study PRJEB38410, sample SAMEA6850437) | metagenome | study: Metagenomic assessment of the ecological functions of the soil: analysis of the soil microbiota associated with the... | reverse complement strand
TTGTACTTCGTTCAGTTACGTATTGCTATGTTCTTTGCGCAAGGCATTCAAGAACGGGTCTTGTAGCAGTTGCCCTTTGGCGCTCATGCTGGCCTCTCTTCTTTATACTTTCGTTCCCGGGCCAACTACTGTACTCGAAATTGTTAACCGTTGCCATACCGCGGCGACGCAGCATTTCCGCGAGGCGCAAATATGATCAGCGCCGCTCGGCGTAAGGATTGGAGCTGACCTTGAACTGGATACGCACCGGGGTGCCCTGCAGGCCGGAACGTATCGATGAAGAAGCGCTCCAGGTAGCGGCCGGTGGCTCGTCGGGCAGGCTGTCGAGCTGGTTGCCGTGGATGACGATGACGGGCGGGTTCATGCCGCCTTGGTGGGCGTAGCGCAGCATGGGCCGGAACATGCCGTGCCGCGGCGGCGCCTGCGCGTGCAACGCGCGGCGATCAAGGCGCGCGTGAGCTTAGGCGTGGGCAGCTTCGCCATGGCGGCGGCGTACGCGAAATCTACCGATTTGATAAGTTCGGCCGAGCCCTCTGCCCTCCGTGCGCGGAGACGAAGTGCACGCGGCGAATGCCGAGAAACTCGAGCTTGCGCTCGAGCTCGCGCTTGAGTCTGATCGCGCTTCGCCTCGCTCCAGCGCTATCCCACTTGTTGACCGCCACGCACCAGCGCCCGCCCGCCTCCAGGATGAAGCCGCGCGATGTGCGCGTCCTGCTCGGAGATTTCCTGCTGGGCGTCGAACACGAGGATCACCACGTTGGCATCCTCGATCGACTGCAGCGTCTTGATCACCGAGAACTTCTCGCGCGGTCTCTATCGCACCTTGCCCGCGCGCCGTGATGCCCGCCGTGTCGATCAGCGTGTAGGGCTTGCCGCCGCGCTCGAAATCGACGTAGATGCTGTCGCGTGTGGTGCCCGGGCTGGTCGAACGCGATCACGCGCTCCTCGCCGATGATGGCGTTGACCAGGGTGGACTTGCCGACGTTCGGGCGGCCCGACGATCGCGATCGCGGCGCGCGTGCTGGTCGTCGGCTCGCCTTCCTCGTCGTCGGCGTCGGGAAAGCGCTCCAGCACCAGCTCCGATCAGCTCGCTGCACGCCGTCGCCGTGCGCGGCGGAGATCGCGCAGCGGCTCGCCCAGGCCGAGCTCGCTGAAACTCGGCGGCGGCGATCTGCGCGCGTCATGCCCTCGCTCTTGTTCACCACCAGGATACAGCGGCCGCCCGTCTTGCGCAGCTGCTCGCGCGATATCGCGGTCCTGCGAGGCGATGCCCGCGCGGCCGTCGACCAGCGAACAGCACCGCGTCGGCCTCGTCCACCGCCTGCAGCGTCTGCCGCGCCATTGCGTGATAGATGCCCTCGCTTGCCGCCGGCTCGAGCCCGCCGGTGTCGACCACGAGGTAGGGCTCGGGCCCAGCCGTCCGTGGCCGTAGTGCCGGTCGCGCGTGAGCCCGGGAATGTCGGCCACCAGCGGCGTCGCGGCTGCGCGTGAGGCGGTTGAACAGCGTCGACTTGCCCACGTTAGGCCGGCCGACCAGTGCGATGGTGGGTTTCATCGCGAGGTGAGGGACGAGCGGCTAGTGACGGAGGCCGATCCGGCGTGCGCGCCGTGGTCAACGATGCGGGCGGGACTGCGTCGCCGGTAGCCCAGCACCGCCGCCTCACCGTTTCTTGACCTGACGCACCGCGTAGAGCGCCGCCGCCGCGGGTCTGCACCAGCATGTTCTGGCCCAGCCGCATCGGGACGCGCCTTGATCGCCGCTGCCGTCGGTGGACAGCGCGCACGGCGAAAGCCGCCGTCGTCGCGGTCGAGGAAATGGATGTAGCCCTCGAAATCGCCGACCGCCACGAACAACCCGGTCTGGACCGGCGCGCTGACGCTGCGCGCGAACAGCTTGTCCTGCTTCCAGATGCGTCGCCCCGGTGTTCTTGTCCATGGCGAACACCGTGCTGCGCGCGTCGCTCATGTAGATGGTGATGGGGTCGACGCGCGAGCGCCGACGGAAGACGAAGCGTCCCGGCTCCACAACAGCGTGCCGCGCGCAAGGTCGTAGCAGCCCATGCGCCCCTGAAAGTCACCGCGCAGGCCTGGTCCGCAGCCACGCCGGCGCCGCCGCGATGTCGGTGATGCGTTCCAGCTCGTTGGCACCCTTGGGCTGCGGCCAGCGTGGCTTCCCACACGTACGCTGCCGTTGGTCAGGTTCAGCGCCACAACCTTGCCCGGCTGCCAGCCCCGCTAAGCACCATGCCGCGCTGGATGACCACGCCCGAGTCCGACCGCAGCAGCAGCGGCGGCAAGCGTGAAGCGATATTCCCACTGCGGTTTGCCGTCTTTCGGCGTCCAAGCGCGTAAGATCCTGCCGTCGCCGCTGCGCACCGACTACCACGCCCTGGCCGCGCGCGCGGCGCCATCAGCACCTCGCTGCTGACCTGGCTCTTCCACGCCAGCTTGCCCTTGAGGTCGTAGGCGAGCACCGCGCCTTTCCTGGTCGCCACCACCACCAGGTCGGCCGTCGGCACCGACGCCGCCGGACAGCGGTTCCTTGGTGTCGACGCGCCACATCTGCTTTCCGTGTGGCGGCGTCGAAGCGCGCCAAGCGTTCCGCTCGCGCTCGCCGGCATACACGCGCCACTCGTAGACGGCCGGAGTGAAAGATGTAGACCTCGGCGTCGCCCACCGAGGCGCGCCAGACGACCTTGGCCTGCGGCGTTGGGCTTGAATTTCGACCAGCTCCGCCGGCTTGACTGCCGGCGAGCCGCCGCACCCGGCCAGCGCCAGGCGCCACGAGACGATCAGCCCGCGCTGGCAAGATACCGCGTTCTGCGATGCAGGTCGGTGACCTACTCCGATTCACTTGTCGCCGCCCAGCCCGTCCAGCTTGACCTGCACGATCGGCGCGATAGGTGCCTTGCCGCAGGCAGCTTCTCCAGCGCCTGTTTGTAGGCTGCGCTGCGCCTCGGCCGTCTTGCCCTGGGCCACGTAGGCATCGCCCTTCAGATCCGCGAACAGGCCGGCGAAGGCGTCCGGATGCGTGGCGTCCAGCAACTTCGAGCGCTTCGTCGTATTTCTTCTCATCGAGCAGCACACCGGCCAGCCGCAGGCGCGCCGTAGCTGCGATCAGTCATCGTCACGCGAGCGTTGTCGATCGTCCATTGCAGCTGCGCCTGCGCGCGTCTTCGGCATCGCCGCGCATCGTAGTTGGCCTTGGCCGCCGCCGAGCGCTGCCATCGGGCCGTAGGCAGTGCCGCCGAACTTGTCCATGAGCTGGCCCGAGAGCTCTCGGATCTGCTTGAGGTCGTTGGCGCGCATGGCCTTTCTCGAGCGTGCCGTAGCAGCTGCGACGCCTGCTCCGACTGGCTGCGCTTGTACCACTGCCAGCCGGCGGTGCCGGCATGCGCCAGACACGGCTGCCACCAGCACGATCACCGATCCGGCCGTGCTGCTTCCACCACGCCTTCGAGCTCGTCTATCTGCTCCTGTTCTTCCAGATCGTACATAGTAGTTTCCGTTGTTATGGTTGTCACGTTCGATGTCTGCGGCAACGCGTCCGTCGCGAATGAGGCCGATGGCATCCTTCATCTCGAAGCGTGAGCTGAGCGGCCTGCTCGCGCAGCGGCTTGACGCACCACGCGCTGCGTCGCCGCCTCGTCGTCGCCGACGATGACGGCGAAAGCGCGCGCGGCTGGCGTCGGCTTTCTTCATCTGCGACTTGAAGCTGCCGCCGCCGCAGTGGAACACGACGCTCAAGCCGGCATCGCGCAGCTGCTCGGCAGCGCGCCAGGCCATGCGCCGTCGCATCCGCTCCGCTGTGCACCAGGTACACGTCCGGCGGCTCGGCGGCTGGGCGCGCCGTTCCCCCATGAGCGTCAACAAGCCGCTCCACACCCATGGCGAAACCGCATGCCGGCGCTGGCTTGCCGCCAAGTTGCTCGAACAGCCCATCGTAGCGGCCGCCCGCGCACACCGCCGCCTGCGCGCCGAGCCGGTCGGTCACCCACTCGAACACCGTGTAATTGTAGTAGTCCAGCCCGCGCACCAGCCGCGGGTTGATCCGGTACTCGACGTTCAGTCCGCGCAAGATCGCCTGCAACTCTTCGAAGTGCCTGAGCGAGTCCTCGTCCAGGTCGTCGATACAGGCGCGGGCGCGCCTTCGATCACCGCCTGCATCGCCGGGTTCTTGCTGTCCAGCACGCGCAGCGGATTGGTGTCCAGGCGCCGGCGGCTGTCCGTCGTCCAGCGGCTCCAGATTCTGCTCCAGATATTGCACCAGCCGCGTCGCGGTAGCGCGCGCGCGCCTCCGCGCTGCCCAGCGTGTTGATCTCCAGGCGGATGCCGTCCAGTCCGAGCTGCCTCCACAGGCGCGCACACATGACCATGTGCTCGGCATCCACGTCCGGGCCCGCGGAAGCCCAGCGCCTCCACGCCGACCTGATGGAACTGCCGGTAAGCGTCCCTTCTGCGGGCCGCTCGTGCCGGAACATCGGGCCGGTGTAGTACAGCCGCTGCGGACCGCTGTACAAGCAGATGGTGCTCGATGGCCGCGCGCACGCAGGACGCCGTGCCTTCCGGCCGCAGCGTCAGGTTCTCGCCGTTGAGCTGGTCGACGAAGGTGTACATCTCCTTCTCGACGATGTCGGTCGACCTCGCCGATCGAGCGCACGAACAGCTCGGTGCGTCTCCAGGATCGGCATGCGGATGTTGTCGATAGCCGTAGCCTGCGAGCCACGCCGCGCACGTGTCTCTCGAACAACTCCCACAAGCGGCGGCCTGGTCCGGCAGGATGTCGTGCATCCCGCGGATCGCCTGTATGGTTTCGCTCATGCTGCGTTGATGGACGGCGGCGCGCGTGCTCAGCCGACGCTCGAGGCAGGCTCGGGTCGAGCAGCGTCGAGCGCCTGCGCGTCGCCGTAGCGCGTGACGCACGTAGTCGGCGACGATCTGCTGAAACTCCTCGGCGATGCGCTCGCCCTTCAGCGTCACGGTCTTGACGCCGTCCACGTACACCGGCGCCACCGGGCTCTCGCCCGAGCCCGGGCAGGCTGATGCCGATGTTGGCGTGCTTGCTCTCGCCCGGGCCGTTGACCACGCAGCCCATCACCGCCACGGTCATCGACTCCACGCCCGGATAGCGCCCGCGCCACACCGGCATCTGTGCGCGCAGCTAGCTCTGGATCTCTGTCGGCCAGCTCCTGGAACGTAGGTGCTGGTGGTACGCCCGCAGCCCGGGCAGGCCACCACCATCGGCGTGAAGGAGCGCAGCCCCATGGTCTGCAGCATCTCCTGCGCGACGATCACTTCCGCGGGTGCGGTCGCCGCCGGGCTCGGGCGTGAGCGACACGCGGATGGTGTCGCCGATGCCTTCCTGCAGCAGCACCGCCATGCGCGGCGGTGGAGGCGACGATGCCCTTGCTGCCCATGCCCGCCTCGGTCAGGCCCAGGTGCAGCGGGTAGTCGCAGCGCGCGGCGAGATCGCGGTAGACGCGCGATCAGGTCCTGCACGCCGCTCACCTTGCACGACAGCGACGATGCGGTCGTGCCCGGCAGGCCCAGTTCCTCGGCGCGCGCCGCGCTCTCGAGCGCCGAGACGCACCAGCGCTTCGCGCATCACCGCGCCGCGCGTCGCAGCGGCTGCGCGCGCCTGGCGTTCTCGTCCATCAGGCGCGCGAGCAGCTCCTGGTCGAGGCTGCCCCAGTTGACGCCGATGCGCACCGGCTTGCCGTAGCGGCAGGCGGTCTCGATCATCACCGCGAACTGCTCGTCGCGCTTCGAGCCGCGGCCCACGTTGCCCGGGTTGATGCGGTACTTGTCGAGCGCCTGTGCGCAGTCGGGGAACTGGCGTCAGCAAGACGATGGCCGTTGAAGTGGAAATCGCCGACCAGTGGCACGCCGACGTCCATCGCCCGCAGGCGCTCCTTGATGCGCGCCACCTGCGCGGCGGCTTCCGGGCTGTTGACCGTGATGCGCACCAACTCGGAACCGGCGCTGGGCCAGCGCCGCCACTTGCTGGACCGTCGCCTGGGCATCCGCAGTGTCCGTGTTGGTCATTGACTGCACCGCCACGGGCGCACCGCGCCCGCCGACGACCTCGCCGATCATCACCTGACGCGTTCGCCGTCGCACTGTTCTGACGATAGAAGACATCGTCGTGCGGCCTACTCGAGCGTGATGCGCGCTACGTCCACGCGCGTGTGCGACTCGAGGTCGACCGACCCTGTCCTGGTACATCAGCTTGACGCCATGCGCGTTGCCCACCACTACCGTCAGCGGCGGCGTGCCCCTCACCACTCGCTCGGTTCCAGGAGTGTTGAGCCGGGAGTAGATCGTCGTCCCGCTCCCATCCTTTACTTCGACCCAGGATTCGCCTTCGAAGATCATGCGGATCTGGCTTACCCCGCTGCCGCTGACCGGCGACTGAGGCCTTGGAGTGGCGGCCGCATTGGCTGCCTCGGGGTCTGGCACTGTCGGCTGGGCGCCCTCAGGTGCCGTGGCAAGCGAAGTTGTCCCCGCTGGAGTCGTTGACGGCGTAGGTTGAGAAGCAGCAATCGATTTCGGTTCCGGCGATTGCGCAGCAGTAACGCAGGTGCGGGCGAGCATCTTAGCCGTTGGCTCTGCTGCAGCCGGGAGTGGCGGGGCTTTCGATGACACCGCCGGTGGCGAGTCGGCGGCTGTGGCGTGGCGGCCAGCGTAGATGGCGTCTCGGCTGGCGTCGGCTGAGCGGTCTCGGGCCGCCTGGGCATTCGGCCGGTTCTTGGATACGTTGGCCGCCAGCAGGAACACGCACCAGGACCGCCAGCACGACGAAGGCGCCCCACGCGCATGAACTTGCGCCGGCGCTCCGGGCTGGCCGCCGAAACCGGCACGTAGGCCTCGGCGGTGGCGTGCACAGTCGCCGGGGCGACCGACAGGCTGGCCGCAGCAAGCAAGGGCTCGGGATCGAGATGCAGCAGCTTGGCGTAGTTGCGCAGGAAGCCGCGCACGAACACCGGGCCAGAGAAGCTTGCGTAATCGTCCCGTTCCAGGGCTTCGATCTGCCGCACCGATAGCTTCAGCTGGCGCGCGATATCGCCCAGGCTCAAGCCCTGGTTGCGCCGCTCAGTCCAGCAATTGCGCACCTGGGCGTATCCGCCTGCGGCACAGTCGCTGGGCGGTGCCGGCACTTCAGGATCGAACAGGGGCTCGGCGGCGGGCTCGGTCATTCGAAGCGGCCCTCCGTAAACGCTTTGGTTTCGGGCGCAGAAGGATACCGCCGACGCAACTGCAAGCCGTAGTTGGCCAGCGCGGTTCGGTCGCCAATCTTGCGCTCGATGCGCGCTGCCAGCCACAGCGCCTCGGGTCCGGCATTCTCGGCGACAGTGAAGTAACGGCTTATGTACTGCTTGGCCGCGGCGTCAGTCGTCGCGCTGGTAGTTGATCTCGGCCAGGTTGTACAGCGCCTGCGGCTGGTTCGGATTGAGCTTCAGCGCCTTGAGAAAATATTCTTCCGCAGCTCTTCGTATCACCGGACTTGCGCGCGCACAGGCCGGCATTCTGCTGGCCGCGTCTGGGCGTCGCGTACAGAGGGGTTCTTGAGGGCATCCAGGAGTTGGCGGATGCCCTCCTTCTGGCGTCCGCGCTGACACCAGGAACATGCCGTAGTTGTTCTTCGCCTCCGAGCTGGACGGGTCGATCCTTGATCGCCTGGCGGAAGTATCTTCTCCGCTTGATCGTCCTCCTTCAGCTCCATGTGCACCAGGCCTAGCGCGTTGAAGGCGGGAGCATAGTTCTTGTCCGCGGCGACCGCAATGTTGAGCTCTTCCAGTGCCACGCCGAGTTGGCCGTTCTCGTAATAGCTGACTCCAAGCTCGGTGTGGATCTTGGCCCGCTCCAGTGGCGAGCTGCTGCCTCCTTCGGTCCCTGGGCGCCCGCTCCCGGGCTGGTTCGCCTTCTGCGAAGTGCACGCCGCCCAACAGCGCCAGCAGTACAATCAGCAGCTGCCGCGTCTCACGCCGATGCCTCGGTCGTTGCGACGCAGCTTGCGGCGAGTACGGTCCATCACCTGGCCCGCGAGTTGCGCCGCAGGCGCCGTCGATGTCGTCGCCTCGCGTCTTGCGCACGGTGGCGATGACGCCTGCTCCCATCAGCACTTCCTGGAAGCGCGCGGATCCGCTCCGGCCCGGAGCGCCGGTAGCCCGAGTCCGGGAACGGGTTGAAGGGAATCAGGTTGAACTTGCACGGCACATCGCGGGTCAGCGCGATGAGCTCGGCGCGCGTGCTCGATGCCGTCGTTGACGCCGTCGAGCATGACGTACTCGAATGTGATGAAGTCGCGCGGCGCGCCGTCGCTTCCACTTGTGCGCCAGTTCATGCGGGATGCGACTTCGCGGGTCGACGACGGCTGGAGCGGCGTCGACGTACCGGCGGCAGGCCGCCATCAGCTCTCGCAGCGGATACTTGCGGTTGATCGGCACGAGGACGTCGCGCAACTCGTCGGTCGGCGCATGCAGCGACACGGCCAGCGCCACCGGGCACTCGGCCCGCAGGCGGTCTATGTTGGGAACGATGCCGGACGTGCTCACCGTGACGCGTCGGCGCGACAGCCCATAGGCGTGGTCGTCGAGCATGATGTACAACGCCGACACCACGTTGTCGAAGTTGGTCAGCGGCTCGCCCATGCCCATCATGACCACATTGCTGATGATCCGTTCCCGCCGGCTTTCTCTGGCGCGGTCGGGCCTGAGCGTCTGATTCGCCAGCCACAACTGGCCGATAATCTCGCCGGTGCTCAGATTGCGGTTGAACCCCTGCCGCCCGGTCGAGCAGAAGGAGCACTCCGAGCGCGCAACCGACCTGGCTGGAGATGCACAGCGTGCCGCGGCTCACCTCTGGAATGAACACGGTCTCGATGCCGTTGCCCGCGCCCAACCGACAGCAGCCACTTGCGCGTGCCGTCGGCTGCCGACCGATTCGCTCATTACCGCGGGCGGCTCGATCACCGCCATCTGGGCGAGCTTTTCGCGCAGCGGCTTGGCGATGTCCGTCATACGCGCCGAAGTCCGACTCGCCGCATTGGTGAATCCAGCGCAGGAGTTGCCGGGCGCGGAACGGCTTCTCGCCGATCTCGGCGCAGAAGCCGGCCAGGCCGCGCAGGTCGTGGTTTAGCAGGTTAACCGACATCAGCGCGAATGGACGTCCACCGCGGGAAAGAAGTATGCGATCTCGGTCGCGGCCGTGGCCGGGCCGTCGGACCCGTGTACCGCGTTGGCATCGATGCTATCGGCGAAGTCCGCGCGGATAGTGCCCGGCCCTGCCTTCTTGGGATCCGTCGCACCCATCAGGTCGCGGTTCTTCTGAATCGCGCCTTCGCCCTCCAGCACCTGCACCATCACCGGGCCAGAGATCATGAACTTGACCAGGTCGCCGAAAAAGGGCCGCTCGCGGTGAACGGCGTAGAAGCCCTCGGCCTGCGCCTTGGACAGATGCATCATACGCGCCGCTACGACCTTGAGGCCGGCGGCCTCGAAGCGCGCGTAAATCTGCCCGATGACATTCTTGGCCACGGCATCTGGCTTGATGATCGATAGGGTTCTTCTCAACCGCCACGCTAGATTCTCCAGTGAGTTTCTTTTTGAAGCAATTCATAAGGATAGCATGAAATGTCGGTATGTACCAGGCGCTGGGTCTGGAGCCGCCGCGCAGGGCCATAGCGCGGGCACGCTGCAACCGCGATTCGGCCCGCAGAGCGACGGCCTTGGTGCAGGCATGCAACGGCTAGGGAAGCTCTGATCAAGTCTCGCATGCGCGACCGGGGCGATTTGGGCCTCGCGCCGGAACGCGGAGCAGGGGCCCCTTGTGGGGATGCGACCGCGCAGGCGCGAATTAGAACGCGGTCGGGCCCGGCGCTGCATCCCGCTCCAGGGTCGCATCCATCGGGCAAGCCCGATGGAACCTGCTCCGCCCTCCGCGGGCGCGCAAGTGGGCGAGGACGCCGTGTAGCCGGCCTACACAAGGAGGAGCCCGCGCAGCCATCGGCCCAAAGCGCCCCGGTCCCTCGAAGGAGGCGAAAATTTATCGGGTTGTGTCAGGTGCGGCGCCTGCATCGTTGCGGGCCGGTGCAGCGTGGAGCAGGGAGCCGGCACAACTCGGAGCAGGGGCCCCACTTGTGGGGATGCGACAGTGGAGCCGGCCAAGGCGCGTCGCCCACCGGCCCTTGCGCGTCTACGGGGTCACATCCCAAAGGGAGCCCTGTTCCGCCCTTCGACGCGCCCGCTTGCGGGGATGCGACCGTGGAACCGGCCCTAAGCGTGTCGCCACCGGCCTCATGCGTGTCTTCGCGGTCAGATCCCCAGAGGGGCCCCTCTTCCGCGCTACGACACGCCTCGCCAAGGTACTCTACCTAAAGCTTCGTCGCGAGGGCCTTGCATTTATTCACCCCGTGCATTCATCCGCACCTGACGCAACGCGCGTCGCGAGACTTGATCAGAGCTTCCCTAGGAAAATGATGCTAGTGTTGCGCCGGCCGATGCGCGCGCTCGGCATCAGAGTGGAAGGAGACGATGGCGGACGCGCCGAAGCCGACGCGGCTAACAGGCAGATCAGGGAGCCGGACTGGAGGGCTTCGTCGTTGCGCCCCATTGACTCTTCCGCGGTGGCGCAATCGACTCGCGGACTGCCGCCTGACGACGCAAAGAGGAGATCATGAAGAACCGCCGTTGCACTCTCGCCCGCCTTGTTGTGCTAGCCCTTGCTGCACCCGCACTGGCGCAGCAGCCGATCGTCATCAAGTTCAGCCACGTGGTCACGCCGGACACGCCGAAGGGCAAGGCGCGCCGAACAGTTCAAGGAGCTGGCCGAGGAGCGCACCAAGGGCAAGGTCAAGGTCGAGGTCTACCCGAACAGCCAGCTCTACAAGGACAAGGAGGAGCTCGAGGCGCTGCAGCTCGGCTCGGTGCAGATGCTGGCGCCGTCGCTCGCGAAATTCGGGCCGCTCGGCGAGCGCGAGTTCGAGGCCTTCGACCTGCCTTACCTGTTCGACAGCTACGAGGAGCTGCACAAGGTCACCGAAGGCCCGATCGGCGCAGAGCCTGCTCAAGCGGCTCGAGACCAAGGGCATCGTCGGCCTGGCCTACTGGGACAACGGCTTCAAGGCACATGAGCGCCAACAAGCCGCTGCGCATGCCGGCGGACGTCGAAGGGCCTGAAGATGCGCATCCAGTCTTCCAAGGTGCTCGACGCGCAGATGCGCGCGCTCGGCGCGCATCCCGCAGGTGATGGCGTTTTCGCGAGGTGTATCAGGCGCTGCAGACTGGCGTCGTCGACGGCACCGAGAACACGCGACTCGAACATCTACACGCAGAAGATGCACGAGGTGCAGAAGTTCCTGACGGTCACCGACCACGGCGTACATCGGGTACGTCGGTCGTCGTGAACAAGAAATTCTGGGACGGCCTGCCGGCCGGACATGCGCGACTACTCTGGAAGGCGCGATGCAGGACGCGACCAGCTACGGCAACCACATCGCCCAGCCAGGAAAACGACGCTGCGCTGGAAGCGATCAAGAAGTCCGGCAAGACCCAGATCATCACGCTCACGCGCCGAGGAGAAGCTGGCGTGGAAGAAGGCGCTGGTGCCGGTGCACGCGCAGATGGCGGACAAGATCGGCAAGGACTTGATCCAGAACATCTACCAGCGCAACCGGGTTCGATCCCAACAAGCTCTAAGCACGGATCGGCTCCTGCTCCCGTCTGTGAGCACAACAACAGGCCGCGTGAGCCGGCCGCAACCACAGGGGAGATGAGTGCTGCGGATTCCTCGACCGCCTCGAGGAGTGGTTGGTCGCGTCCCTCATGGGCGCGGCCACCGTCGTGATCTTCGTCGCGGTCGTGCACCGCTACGCATCGGCCCTGCCGATTCCCGGGCTGCAGGACTGGCTGCTCAGGATCAACCTGAGCTGGGCCCAGGAGCTCTGCATCTACATGTTCATCTGGATGGCGAAGTTCGGCGCCGCGTACGGCGTGCGCACCGGCATCCACGTCGGCGTCGACGTGCTGATCAACCGGCTCCCGGACCGGGTGCGCGCCAGGTTCATCGTCTTCGGATCTGCTCGCAGGCGCGTTCTTCACCGGGATCATCGGCACGCTGGGCGCCGACTTCGTCTGGAAGATCGCCCACACCGATCAGGTGCTCCGCGGACCTGGAACTGCCGATGTGGATCGTGTACCTCGCGATTCCGTGCGGCTCGTATCTGATGTGCTTCCGCTTCCTGCAAGTGACCTGGTCCTTCATCCGCACGGGTCGGCTGCCGCACCATGACATCGCGCCACGTCGAAGGCGCTCGACGAGAGCGCCGACGACCTCCATCCAGTGGATCTGCAGCACGGAGCGAAGCCGTGACCGCGCTGCTGATCTTCGGTCTGCTGATCCTGCTGATGCTTACCGGCATGCCGATCTCGATTGCCCTCGGCCTGACGGTGCTCACGTTCCTGTTCACGATGACCGACGTGCCGATCGCAGTCGGTCGCTTTGAAGCTGTTCACCGGCATCGAAGAAGTTCGAGATCATGGCGATCCCGTTCTTCATCCTCGCCGGCAGCTTCCTCACGCACGGCGGCGTGGCCAAGCGCATGATCGCGTTCGCCACCTCAATGATCGGCCACTGGCACGGCGGGCTCGGCTTGGCCGGCGTGCTGGCGTGCGCGCTGTTCGCTTCCGTATGTGGGTCGAGCCCGGCGACCGTGGTCGCCATCGGCTCGATCGTGCTGCCGGCGATGGCGAAGCAGGGGTTCCCGAAGCGATTCGGCGCCGGCGTGATCGCCACCTCCGGCGCGCTGGGCATCCTGATGCTGCCCTCGATCGTGAAAGTCATCTACGCAGTGTCGACCAACACTTCTATCGGCGCGTTGTTCGTTGCCGGTGTCATCCCCGGTCTCGTGCTCACCGACGATGCTCGGCGCTGACGACCTGGTACATCGCGCGGAAGAACAACTACCCGCGCCTGCCGAAGGCGAGCTGGGGCGAGCGCGGTTGCGGGCGTTGCGTGAATGCATCTGGGGGCTGTTCCTGGTCGTCGTCGTGATGGGCGGCATCTACGCCGGCATCTTCACGGCGACCGAGGCGGCGGCGATGAGCGCGGTCTATGCGTTCTTCGTCGCGGTGTTCGTCTACAAGGACATGTCGCTGCGGGATGTGCCGAGGTCTCTGCTCGAGTCCGCCAACCTGAGCGCGATGCTGCTGTACATCATCACCAACGCCGTGCTGTTCTCCTTCCTGATGACCTCGAGCAGATCCCGCAGATGATGGCCGAGTGGATGCTCGACAAGGGCCTGGGCCTGATCGCCTTCCTGCTGATGGTGAACGTCCTGCTGCTTGCTCGCCGGCAACGTGATGGAGCCTGTCGTCGATCGTGCTGATCATGGCGCCGATCCTGTTCCCGGTAGCGGTCGAAGCTCGGGCATCGATCCGATCCACTTCGGCATCATGATCGTGGTCAACATGGAGGTCGGGACTGTGCCATCCCGCCGGTCGGGCTGAACCTGCTACGTCGCGTAGCGGCATCACCAAGATGGGCATCACCGAGCTCACGGTCGCGGTGTGGCCCTGGCTGCTGACCATGCTCGTCTTCTCCTCGTGCTGGTAACCTACTGGCCTACGCTGACTCTGTGGTTGCCGCGGGCGATGGGGCGTGCTCTGACCGACGGTCGTAAATCTCTGGCGATCTCGGCGCCGAGCGCGCCCGCTGCACTTCCAGCTGCGGCGCTCCAACGCAACATCGCCGCGGCTTCCTCGGCCGCGGCGGCAAAGCGGCAGTCCTGCCCCGAGCAACCGTGGGAACCCACACCCGGTGCGTCGCCCGCGAACGGCAGCGGCAATCGGTCCCGCTCCCACTCCGGGCACCGCCGCCTCCCCGCAGCAGATGCCTCGAGCGTGCGCGACGGCCAGGATCGCGCGCGAGACGCGTGCCGCTCGCCGCCGCTCCGCGGCCGCACCGACCGCCTCGGTCGCCAGCAGTCGCGCCAGCGAGACCCCGCGCCGACCGCCGGCTCGAACCGTAGCGCAGACCCAGCCCCGCGGCAGACCCAGCTCGCTGCTCGCCGCTCCACGTCCGGCTCCAGCGGCGTGTGCGCTGCCGGCCGGCCGGCTCGAGATACAGCCGTCCGCGCTGCCGCCGCGTGCAGGCTGCGCCGAGCTTCGACCTGAATGCGCGCATCGCCGCGCGCCGCCAGCGCCTGGCGCAGCGCCTCCTCTCTAGCTGGTCGCGGCTGGGCGGGTGAACGCCTAGCTGCCCGAAATACCAGCGCAGCAGGTTGCGGGCGCGCTCCGGGGATAGCCTCGCGAGGGCGGACACCGCTAGACTGCTTCCGGCCAGCGCGCCGCGCGCGTCGCTGGATGGCGAGATCGTCGGCAGGAGCTGCGCCGCCTCGGCCAGGTTATGCGCTGCGCGCCCGAGTGTATCGCGCAAGCCCGGGAAGCGGTCCGCAGTTGCGGCAGGATGCGCGCGCGCAGGAAGCTGCGGTCGACGGCCGGGTCGCTGTTGCTCTCGTCCTCGACCCAGGACAGTCCCGCCTCCTCCGCATAGGAGAGAATTTGAGCGCGAGTCACGCTCGAGGAGCGGACGCACCAAGGCGCAGTCCAGTGCCGGCCTCGAGCACACGTACGGCCGGCATCGCGGAGAGACCCCTCACGCCAGCCGCCGCGCAAGAGCTGCAACAGAAGCGTCTCGCCCTGATCATCCAGATGATGCCCGAGGTACCACGGCGGCGGCCTTCTGCTGCCGGAATACCGCGTAGCGCGCCTCGCGCGCTGCGCGTTCGATGCCGAGCTTCGAGCCGCGGTCTACCTTGACGCGCACCTCGCGCAGCGGCCACGCCCAGACGCCGGCAAAGCTTCGCGCAGAATCTGGCCCACTCCTCCGCGTGCGGGCTCAGGCCGTGCTGCACGTGCAAGTGCGGAAGCACGGCGCCATAAGAGGAGGCGCAAGCTGGACCAGGGCACTGCAGCAGCACCACCGAATCCACGCCTCCGCTCAAGCCCACCACGATGCGGCCCGGTGCCAGGCCCGCGTCGCGCAGCTTCCGCTCCACCACGCGCGCGATCGCGGTCGACGCGCTCCGCGGTTCTCAGCGCACGATCCGTTCAGTCTAGAAAAAATCCCCGCCGAGGGGGACTCCCAGATCGGAACCCACATCCCGCGTCTGCTCCGCTAGTGCAAAGCCACTTCCTTGAACTTGCCGAACTCCATGAGTTTGGTGAACGCGCGCCTTCAGCAGTTCGTCCGAGCGGCTTTTCCTGCACCTGCTTGAGCGCATCCTGCAGAGCCTTGCGCAACGTCTGCGTATCATGGTCTGGGGATCGCGATGCGCGCCGCCCAGCGGCTCGGTCACGATCTTGTCGATCAGGCCCGAGCGCCTTCAGCCGGTTGGCCGTGATGCCCAGTGCTCTCCGCGGCGTCGGGCGCCTTCTCGGCGCTCTTCCACAGGATCGAGGCGCAGCCCTCCGGCGAGATCACCGGAATAGGTGGCGTACTGCAGCATCATCACCACGTCGCCCACCGCGATGGCGAGCGCCCCGCCCGAGCCGCCCTCGCCGATGATGGTGACCACGATCGGCACCCGCAGCTCCGCCATGACATATAGGATTGTGCGCCGATCGCTTCGGACTGCCCGCGCTCCTCCGCGCCCACGCCCGGGTAGGCGCCCGGCGTGTCGACGAAGCGTCAGCACCGGGAATGCCGAACTTCTCGGCCAGGCGCATGAGCCGCAGCGCCTTGCGGTAGCCCTCGGGCCGCGGCATGCCGAAGTTGCGGTAGCAGCTTTTCCTTGGTGTCGTGGCCCTTCTGATGGCCGATCACCATCACGCTCTGACCGTAGAAGCGGGCGAGCCGCCGACCATCGAAGCGTCGTCGGCGAAGGTGCGGTCGCCATGCAGTTCCTGGAAGTCGGTGAATACGCTCTGGATGTAGTCCAGAGTGTAGGGCGCTGGGGGTGGCGGGCGACCTGCGAAATCTGCCAGGGCGAGAGCTTGCCGTAGATCTCCTTGGTGAGCGTGTTGCTCTTCTTCTGCAGCCGGCTGATCTCCTCGGAGATGTCCAGCGCGGAGTCGTCCTGCACGTAGCGCAGCTCCTCGATCTTCGCTTCCAGCTCGGCGATGGGCTGCTCGAACTCGAGGAACGTCTGCTTCATGGCTTGCCGTAGTTGCGCGTCAGATAGTCGACGATGAGCGGGAACATCTTGCTCAGGATCGGCGCGCCCATCACCTTGATCATCTTGTTCACCGACGCGTCCCAGCCCTTTCGGTCAAGGAATACCGAGTTCATCGGGATGTAATCGAGGCTGTGGCACATGACGCAGTTCGCCTCCACCAGCGCGCGGCCGTCACCGTCCTTGAGTTTGATCGCCGACTCGTCGGCCAGCACGGATGCCGCAGCCAGCAGTCCGAGGAACAGCGAACAGCCTCATCGGCCCTCACGAAACCTCAACTCACAACGAAAATGCGAAGGGGCGCGAAGAACGTCCGAATTCGGGTCGCCGGCCTGTTCGCGTCTTCGTGCATTCATCGTCGAATTGAACCTTGATCATCTCACCCTCCGGGCACTAGGCGACGTTGATCCGAATCCGCTGCACGACGTTGTTGTGGTATCCGGCCGGGTTGAAGACCAGCTCGAAGGACTGGCTCGCGCCGACGCGATTGGTCGCCTTAGCCATCACCGTATATCGTCGCCGGGACGCGGATCGGCAATGGCATAAGTCCACTGTCTCCAGGAGAACCGCCCCAGGTCTGGACCCAGCTCGGCGGGCCGCCAGCTCGCCCGCCATCCGGTCGAGACTTCGACGTCCCGTATGCCATAGCCCCGTCCCAGGCTATGCCGCGCACCTGCAGCCGCTTTCCCCGCAGGCAGCACCGAGCCCTCATGAAGGTTGGTCACGAGCGAGTTCACGACCATCTCGGTGATGGGTGTGTTGGCGTCCGTCTCCTGACTGATGAAGCGGTCGACGATCGGAAACTTGCCCTTCGGGATGCGGTACGCCTTCTCCATCCAGAATCCAGCGAAGGGCCGGCTGACGGCCTGGATCGACGTGAGGTGCTTCATCCAGTAGCGTAGCCGTCCAGCCCGGCACCACCACGCGCACGGGGTATCCGTTCCAGTGGGGAAGCGGCTCGCCGTTCATCTCGTAGGCAAGGAGCGTGTTCTCATCAATGCCTTCCACACCGGCACGCTCTTCACGAAATCGGGCGTCTTGCCCAGCACCGCGCCGTCAGCGCCGTCGAACACGATCTCCAGCGCCTCCTTCGTGAGGCCGGCGCGGGCCAGCACGTCCTTCAGCCTTGCGCCCTTCCACTTGGCATTGCCCATGGCGCCGTAGCCCCATTCGACTCCGGGCACGTGGGGTTCCGGACAGCCCGCGCCGATTTCCCGAGCATTGGCATACCGCGGCCAATCTCTACAGCCTCGAAGTCGTGCTTGAGTTGCTCGAGCACGAGTTCATAGCGGCTTTCTCGGCCGCTTCGCCGCCGACGAGACGGTCGCCACTGCGCTCCCTCGACCTGTGGAATGGCAGCCAGGTGATAGCGTACGAAAAACGCATCGTTGGACGTGAAGGGCTCGTTGAAGTAGCGAACCGGCGTCTCGAAGTTGGGCGGACGATAGCTCTTCTTGATCAGCGGCACCTTTCCGGGAAGAGCGTCGAGCGGCGCCGATTCCAGGGCGCCGGAGGGCAGCGCCGAGGGGCCAAGATCGCTGTCTGCTGCGCTCGCCACCGCGGACAATATCGAACCCGTCCCTGCCGCGGCCAGACCCGAAGCGGACGCTTTCAGGAAACCACGCCGGTCGAACGCCATTCCTACCTCCTGCTGATCGTCAGAATTCGTCGGTCAGAATCGGCCGGCTAGCAGTCGATCCCGGGCGGGTCGGTCGCACCGTAAACCAATCGCGCCGCCGAATCAACCGCGCACGGTACGCTCAGAACGAGCGCACCCCTCCCCCGTGGATCGCTATAGGCGGTGGCCTCACCCGAGGCGCGGTCCACGAACACGGCCTGCATATTACCCCAGCGTCGTCTTCCCTCCTGGACAGTGTGTCCCATAACCCGCGAGAGCCTCCACCCATTCCTTCGAAAAAGCGCCCGGCTCGTACTCGATGCGGTCTGGAAAGTATTGATGGTGGTAGCGCGGCGCGCTGACCAGCCGCTGGATATCGAGCGGTGGGTTGTCCACGTAGTCAAGAATGCCGAGGAGCACCAGTGCTGATGATGCGCGATCCGCCCGGCGTTCCGGAACACCAGCAGCCCGCGGTCGTCCTCGACGAAGGTTGGTGCCAGGCTCGAGAGCGGGCGTTTTCCGGCTTCGACCTGGTTGGCCACGCCACCGATGAGGTTGAAGGCATTGGGTGTGTTGGGTGCGATGGCGAAGTCGTTCATCTCGTTGTTGAGCAGGACGCCTGTATCTCCGGCGACCACACCCGCGCCGAACGGAAGGTTGACGGTCAGCGTCGCCGCCACGCGGTTGCCGTTCGCGTCCACCACCGAGAAATGAGTAGTGTTGTCGCCTTCACGCTGCAGACGGCGCGAGCTGCGTCGCTCGGCGTGGCCCTGTCCGGGATTAATCGGAGGCGCGCGCCGGTCGGCGTAATGCGCGAGTGCCCAGCCATTCGGGCACCGCCACGAAGTCGGGATCGCCCAGGTAACGCGCGCGGTCCTGGAAGCCGCGGCGCAGGGCCTCGACGATCAGGTGGGTGCGCTGCGACCGGATCGAGCGAGCCGAGCGGAAAGCGCTCGAGGATTTGCAGGCTCTGCGCCAACGTCAGCCCGCCGGAAGATGGCAGCGAAGCCGTCGTAATTGCGCGCGCCGCGGTAGGTGAAGCGGCTCGGCGCGCGCTCCAGCACCTTGTAGCGCTGCAGATCTTCCAGTTCCCAGATGCCGCCTCCCGATTGCACGGCCGCAACCATGCGGCGCGCCAGATCACCTCGATAAAACGCGTCGCCCCCGCCGTTGGCGATAGCCTCCAGCGTTCGGGCCAGCTCGGGCTGGCGCACGATGAAGCCGGGCGCGGGCGCGCTGCCGTGGTCCAGAAACACGCGCGCGACTCTGCGGGTTGGCCTTCAGCGCCGCCTTCTTTCATTCCCGCGACGAAGGCGTAGCGCGCATCGGTCGCGAAGCCGTCTTGCGCCAGGCGAATCGCGGGTGCGAGCGATACGCGTAAGCGGCAACCGTCCATAGCGCTGCGAGAGCCACGCCAGGCCGGCAGGCGTGCCGGGAATGGCGGCCGCTTTCATGCCGTCGATCGACGCCCTTTCATCCGGCTTGCCGTTGGCGTCGATGTAGAGATCCGGCCGCGCCCTGCCGGGTGCGGTGTCGCGCGCATCGATCATCACCTCGAATCCATCGGACGCGCGATGCAACAGAAAAAGCCGCCGCCGCCCAGGCCGGACGAATAGGGTTCGACCACTGCCAGCGCCGCAGCGACCGCTACCGCGGCGTCGAACGCGTTGCCGCCTTGCGCCAATGACGCCTGCAGGCCGGCTCTCGGTGGCGAGTGGATGGGTCAGAAGCGATCGCCTCCTTGCCGCATGCGCAGGCGCCTGGAGGAGGACGATGAAGAAAGAGGGAAAGGACCGCGCTAGGGCGACGAAGCGATAGAAAGGCGCGCGCAGGCGCTCTCGAGCAGCGTAAGGTTCATTCGGTTCCAGACTGGGAAGTGTTGCGGATGGGCGCTAATTTAACATGGCGGCAGGCGCGATCCTGCGTTCAGGCAAGCCAGCTTGCGCTGGGCGACCCCGCTTGGATTTCGTCGTTAGCCTGCACGATGTAGCCGCGCGGCGGGCCGCCATGGAAATCGAAGATAAGCGCGGGCGCGCCTAACGGAGGCGTAGTGAACTGCACGGTTGCCACACTGTCGCCGCCGCCCTGGCCAGTCGCGGTACTGCCGTCGGCAAACGCCGCCGCGTCTTTCAGGTTCCACGTTACGGGTGCAGCTTGCGCCAGCGAGCTGCTGAGAATAAAATCGCGCCGAGCGCGTGACGCACGGCACATACCGCGCCGCGTTTCAGGCGTGAGATAATCTGTCCGGCGGTATTCGGCGCCGCAATGAAAGCGATTGCAGCCGGTTCAAGAGGTCACTGGGCAAATCATCGCTCCTATGAGAGAAGGCGGCAGCCGCTCGCTGCCGCCGAGCGGGGCGGCGGCTCTCGAAGACACCGAGCCGCCGCCAAGTTCACTCAACTCTCACAACAAGAAATTGTCGGCGTGCAACGATGCGACATCGACGTGGTCGAGCGTCATCTGCTCGCCGGTGCCGAAATCGAGGAGCACGTTGCCGCCTACGTCCTGCGCGTGTGCCAGCACCGACGCGAAATCGGTGGCACCAGCCACGCCGTGCAGATCGATCTTGTCTCCGCCTTCTGCCTGCTCCAATCTGGAAACTCGATGGTCACCTGGCGTGCCTGGAAGATATCGTCGCCGTCACCGCCGAAGAAAGTATCCTGGCCACCACTACCGCGGATGACGTCACGTTGCCGTTGCCGCCACGCAGGACGTCGTTGCCCGCACTGCCAGGACGGTATCGTTACCGTCGCCGCCGTCGAGATCCAGCGCGAGAGACGCCGCCGATGCCCGAAGCGTCAATCACATCGTTGCCCGCGCCCGCATGGATCGCTAGGGAGTCCTGATTGGCCTCTCCATGATCGACGGTGAGCTGAGCTGCGAGACCATTCACGGTTACCGCACTGCCGGGTTGGGACACGCAAGAGGAATCATCGCCTGCCGTCCCGTCAAGGGTGACGCGATCAGTTGTCCGTCGCCGCCGCCCGGGGTTCCCGGCGCCCGAGATCGACCGCCACCGTGCTTCACGTCGGTCCCGGAGAGATCGTGCACTTCGATATTGTCCTGCCCGCCTAGGGCGTTGAATTGGATGCGCTCCACGGCGTTCAACTCGGAGGTCGAATTCGGCACGTCGCTGGAAAAGCAGCACGCGCTCGGCGTCAGCCGGAAATGTCGATGTTCTCGTTGCCATTCGAGCCGTTGAACAGCATCTCGTCGGCGCCGGCCTGTTGACCTGTCGCCCGTGGCGATGTCCTGAATCACGATGTTGCTGCCCGGTCCGCCGTCGAGCAGGTCGATTCCGGGCCCCGCCCAGCAGCACGTCATCGCCCGCATTGCCCAGCGGTGTGTCGTTGCCTAGCTCCGCCGATCAGGACATCGTCGCCGTCGCCGCGCTTCGAGGGTGAGCTTGGGACCGCCCACCCCCGCGCCGAGGCGTCGATGACGTCGCATCGCCGCCCAGACCCTCGATGTGGACGATGTCGGCGGGGTCGAAGTGCTGGATCACGACCTCCTCCGGTGAGGCCGCTCACCACCGGCGCGCCGTCGCGCATCGACAGCGAAATGAAGTCATTGCCGCTGGTGCCCTCGATCCGCGGCGGTATCGACCTGCGCATCACCGGTGGGTGCCGCCGATACTCTCCGCCAAGTCGACGTTGACCTGAGTCACGTCGGTGCCGCTCAGGATCGTGGACGGTGATATTGTCGGGCGCGCCCAGCGCGGTGGAAGTCGATATGCTGGACGCCGTTGAGATCCATGGTGATGTTGGCCACGTCACGGGTAAAGCGCACCCGCCCGCCGTTGGCCGAGATCGTCGATGTTCTCGGCAACGTTGGCGCCGTTGAACTGCATAGTGTCGAGACCGGCCTGGCCTTCGACGGTGTCGCTGCCATCGCCCGGGTTCAGACAAAGGTATCCGTCGCCCGCGCCCAGGAAGGCGTGTCGCTGCCGCTGCCGCCGTTCACAATATCGTTGCCGGCGCTGCCGATCAGCAGGTCGCTGCCGTCTCCGCCGTTACGAGTTGCACGCTGAATGGCCGGTTTCCAGCCCGCTGGCATCGATCGTGTCGTTGCCCGCTCCGCCATTGACAACCAGTGTGTTTTGCCTCGGCATTCTCGATCGTCACCTCCGCGGTCAGACTGTGCACGATCAGCGCATCGCCCAGCTGGAGACCGTGATCGGATCGTTGCCCGCGGTCCCATTCACGGTGACTCGATCCTGCGCACCATCACCAACGTTCGAACCCGGAACACCTGCCAGAGTCGATGATCGACCTGCCTCACGTCGGTGCCGCTCAGAGTCGTCCACCGCGATGTTGTCGGCCCTGCCGAGCGCGTTGAACTGGATGTAACTCCACCCCGTTCACGATCCATGGTGATGTTGGCCACATCGCGGGTGGCGGCGCACCGCTGCCGGTGCCGAGATGTCGATGTGCTCGCTGATGTTGGCGCCGATTAGAGACCGCCGGTGCAACCTGGCCAGTCCTGGCCCTCGACCGTGTCAGCTGCCGTCGCCCGGGTTCCAGACGAGGCTGTCGTCGCCCGCGCCGGAAACCTTGACGCTGTCGTTGCCGCGCCCGCCATGGTGACCGTCGTGCGTTTTACGCCGTCCCCGCCGAGCGTGTCGGCGCCGTCGCCCCGGTATTGATGGTGTCGTTGCCCGCACCCCCGTCGATGAAGTGGCAGCCATAAC
>ERZ1370068.9895-contig-8639_pt1 | contig 22489 bp, 32 predicted proteins | sample MGYA00561227_ERZ1370068 | MGnify/ENA primary metagenome ERZ1370068 (study PRJEB38410, sample SAMEA6850437) | metagenome | study: Metagenomic assessment of the ecological functions of the soil: analysis of the soil microbiota associated with the... | reverse complement strand
CTCTCGATAACTTCAACATCGCGGCGATGTCGCCGCGCGCGACGATTTCCTTTTCGATAATCGAGGGCGATGTTGATCCTGCCGCCGCTGGCAATTGGAGAAAATCTGCCAATCGTTCCGCAACAAGCTCCATTGTCTCGGGCCGCCAGTGCGTGTCGGTTTCGAGATAACGATGCCCGTTTCTTCCTCGCTCCATCAAAAACCGCGCAGGATCGAACAGGCGTACTTCTCTCGTTCGAGCCGGGCTTTAAATTCGTTGAAAGACGGGTTGGGTAGCGCGCCACTGGCCTGAGTCCGATTGGCGTTAGACACGGCGAGCATTTCACCTTCGACACTTGGTTTCACTGACACCGGCAGAACCACCAGATCGATCCCGCGCGCCGCAAGCTGATTGCGAAAATCGACAATCGCCTTAATCGGATCGGGCTGGACACGGCTCGCTTGCAAACGGTGTTTCATCCGGACCGGATCGAGAAAGGGCGGCCCGATCACATGATCGACATCAGCGCGATAAAACAGCCAGGGATCGTGACCCAAATAAACCTGCTCGTTGCCAGCGCCCAGCAGCACAGTGAGCAGATATTGCACGCGCGGCAAGAGCCATTGCGAGACTAACGACTCGTTTTCCAACGTGCGCTCGACGCGTTTCAGATCTTCAGAATGGGGGAGCCATGGCAGCGATTTGAAGATGGAAATCATTGGCAAGCGGCTGATCGAGCCCGCCGCGCGAAATTCGCCAACTAGCTGAACCAACGGAACAGCGACAATCGTTAACAAAAACAGCGCAATAAGAGTTTGCCGCGTTCCGGGCGTAAACTTCGTGTTCTTTAGCGCCAGATCGGCTTCCTCTTCGCGCGGAAGTTTACGATGCGCCGCGCTCGGAGTCGGGTCAGCGTATCTTGGCAACGAATACTTCGGCAGAGGTGCTTGAGTCGTTGGCCGGCGAAGGAGTCGATATTCTGTGCTAGGTCGCATATTCAACGCGCTAGAAAATGAAATAGATAAAAGGGTTGTATTCCTGCGTGGCCAGGACGATCAGCGCGACCCAGCCGAGCGCGAAACAAGTCGCCGTCTTCGGCCAGGTCATTTGTTGGCTCCAATCCCACGTCTGCGTCCCAAACCAAACAACGATTCCCGCGGTCAGAATCGACAAAACGTAATAGGGCTTGTAAATCAGACCGCCAATCAGCGCCGCATTCGGGAACGGCTGATTCAGGTGAAACATCGCGCCGAGATATTGGACGGAGCCGCGTAACGTTCCGCCGCGAAAGAAAACCCAGCCAATGGTCACGATCAAAAACGTTAGGGCGATCCGTACTAGCTTGGGCAGATTATGATAAACGCCTTTGCGGCCCTGGCTGCGCTCGAATGCGAGCATCCCGCCATGAAGCCCGCCCCAGATCACAAAGTTCCATGATGCGCCGTGCCAAAGTCCGCCGATAAGCATTGTAACAATGAGGTTCGCGCATGTGCGGGAAAGGGCGCCCTTGTTGCCGCCTATCGGAATGTAAAGATATTCGCGCAGCCACGTGGAAAGCGAGATGTGCCAGCGCCGCCAGAAATCGGTGATCGATTGCGCGAGATACGGTGAATCAAAATTTTTCGCGAAAACGAATCCGAACATCAGGCCGAGCCCGATCGCCATGTCGGAGTAACCGCTGAAATCGAAATAAATCTGGAACGAATACGCGAACGATCCGAACCACGCGTCGAGCGTTTGAATCGAGCCAGCGTCAAATGCCGTGTCCGCGATTTTACCGCACGGATTGGCCAGCAAAACCTTTTTCGCCACGCCCATCATGAAAAACGCGACGCCGCGCGCGAATTTATCGGATGTAAGCCGGCGATTTTTGAGTTGATCGGCGAGGAACGAGAACTTCAGAATCGGCCCGGCGACTAGATGCGGGAACATCGAGACGAAGCAGGAGAAATCGATAAAGTTGGCCATCGCCTCGGCATTGCCGCGATAGACGTCGATCGTGTAGCTGAGCGCTTGAAATGTGTAAAAGCTGATGCCGAGCGGCAGCACCACGCGAAAAACGTGTTCAATTGCGTGCCTTCCAACCCGACGCTTTGCACCAGCGAGTTGTAAGTATCGATGCCGAAGTTGAAGTACTTGAAAAACCCCAGGACAACGAGATTGCAGACGATCGAGATCGTGATTGCCGTCCGCCGGATGCGCGTCTTGCGATGCTCCGGGTCGACAATTTTTACCGGCTGATTCCAGACTCGCCAGACTTGCCAGGTGTTGTGCGCGATGACCAGGCTCATCAGCCAATCGATAAACGTTGTGCCGAACATCAGCACGATGAACCGCGGCTCGGCCCAGCCGTAAAATGTGATCCGGCAACGATCAACCAGGCGTTACGCCAGCGTTGCCGCGCGCGAAACAGCGCGTAATAAACGAGCAGCGCGAAAGGCAGAAAATAGTAGATGAAAATGTGAGAGCTAAAAACCACGGGCGATATTTGGTGCTTTTATTTCCGCAATCCGGTTATAGAAAAACTTCTCTTGAAGTCGACACCATTCTTATCAGCCGTCCGCGGGTGTTGGACAGCGCTCACACCTGTCGGAGAGCAGTGCACGCGAAGCTCTTAGCCTGCCTCCGCAATTTGTGTTGTTACGCCGCTATCCTTGGCTGTTTGGCTGTCCCAAGAGCCTTCGCGGGCGACTTGGGCCCGCTGTCGGAGTCGCAACAGAAATTCGTTAACGAACTGGCGGCGAAATCACGCTCGGCTGAAAGCGAACACGCGGCAGTGATCGCCGGGCGTGGACGGCTGGTTTTTTCTTTCCAGCGATATTCGATTTCTCTCGGTCGGCCAATTCTGGGGCGCTGACGCGGCGAAAGTCAGCCGGGCACATAAACCCGAATCGGCTGATCCGATTCCGGCGATTGTCGACTTTCGTGATCAGCTGAAAAAGCGCGGAATCGACCTGCTGCTAATGCCGGTCCCGCCGAAGGCAGCAATTTATCCGGAGAAAATTGTGCCCGACGTCGATCTTCATGGTGAAACGGCGGCTCCATGCCTTGCGCGATTTTATGACGAACTGCGGAAACGCGAAATTGACGTAGTCGATCTTGCGCCAGTCTTCCTCCAGAACCGTGCCAGCGAGCACGGCCCGGTTTTTGCAAGACCGATACGCATTGGTCTGGATTGGGCTGTGTTCTCGCGGCACAAACGATCAAGGAGAAAATTCACGAGAAACTCGCCGGCCAGCCGCGAAAAGATTACGCAGCCGAATGGAAAGAGATCACGATCAAAGGCGACCTTGGCGATCTTGCCGGGACCCGATGCAAAGAAGCTCGAGCCGGAAAAATCGCGATCCGAACGATCAGCGATAAAGAAACGGGCGCGGCAATAAATCCCGATCCGAACAGCCCGTTGTTGATCATTGGCGACAGCCACACGCTCGTGTTCCACGATTTTCTTGCGGAGAAATCCGGTTTGCTTGATCAAGTCGCGTACGAGATCGGCTTTGCGCCTGATTTGATAGGCACCCGCGGCTCCGGGCGCTACGTCGGTCCGGGTCAGTCTGTATCGGCGCGCACGCAAAGATCCCGGCTATCTCGCTAAGAAAAAAGTGATCGTCTGGTGTTTCGCCGCGCGCGAATTCACCGAGTCGGACCAGGGCTGGGACAAAGTGCCTGTAGGTCAGTAAGGAATGCCAACGTCCAACGCTCAACGCTCAACGCTCAACATTGAACGAGGCCGCTTCACTGGACGTTGAAGGCTGGACGCTGAACGTTGGACGTTTCTCAAAGCGGCTAGCCATCGCGGCAATTGCGTCAAGCATCGCTATCTCTTCTCTTGCTCAAAACAGTCCGGCTCCAGCTGATCAAAAACGTGATCTCACCGTGTTGATACTCGGCGATTCACTTGGGTTGTGCGGATTCAGCAAACGGCTCGACCAAAAATTCCGGGCTGATCCGCGGGTGAAATCGGTTTTCACCTATTGCACATGCGGCACGAACCCGCTGAGTTGGTTGAAAGAGAAACCCTATGCGAACGTTCAGACGCATTGTGGTTACTGGAGCATCGAATCAAAGTCGGATTCGCATGGCATCAAGGAACAGCGCGATACTTACGGAGAACCGAGCGGCCATCGGCCGACATCGCACACAGTTCCCAAATCTGGATGACCTCCTCGCCACGATCCAGCCGGATATACTCGTTATGCAAACCGGCTCTAATCTGTTCGAATTGTTTTCCGGTCGCGAAAAGGTAAAGCCCGACCGTGACGGGCCGATGTTGCGAAAATACCTCGTGCCATTCGTCAAGAAAGCGATTACGCCGCCGTCGAAGTTGCGAAAAATTTACTGGGTCGCGCCGCCCATATCTGGACGCGTTTCAGGCGAGGTTCAGGAGTTCGTGTTCGCGCAAACGCAGAAAGACATCGGCGGCGTAACGCACGTGATCGATAGTCGAAAACTGATCGCCTATCCCTACAAACACATGGAGCCGGATAAGGAACATTTCGTCGGCGAAGACATGAACAGGTGGGCGGACAAGGTATGGGGAGAGATCGACCGCGATCTCTCGGCGCAGTCATGGTCGGATGTGCGGCCACTCAGCGAATCAATCGCGAAACTCGCGCCCGTGGCGGCGCCGAGTGCAACGCCTGCCGGCGGCGTCGTTGATCGTAAAGGCGAAACTCGTTTCCAAAACGAACCGATTCGGCGGGAGGAATTAATGCCATATCAGGAATTTCTGGTCGGATTTGTTTATGATGTGGAAGAAGTGATTGCGGGCGAATATGGCGAGAAACAAATCCTGGTGATGCACCCGGCTTACATCGGCCTGCAGCCGCAATCACTCGAGAAATTTCGAATCGGCCGGACCTACGAGCTTCAGTTGCGCACGTTAGACGGCTCGATTTGGAGTGCAATAAAGTCGAAGGACGATTCCGGCCGGATCGAGCTGGAACCCTACATTCGCGTCCAGGATGAAGCGCGATACCCCAAGAGCGCGCGATAAAAAACATTGGTCGCCAATGATTCGCGCGGTTTCAATTTCGCTCGGCTTGCTGGTCGTCATCGGCTCCTTCGTCCTGGCCAATAAGTTGCAGAAGCCGCAGAAGCCGTCCGCCTCCTCCGCCACCACCAAAGGTGCTCATGATTGGCGATTCGTTATCTGTAGGCGGCTTTGGCGAGGCGGTGCGGGAACATCTTGAACACGAGTTCGGGCGCCAGAACGTGGCATTTTTCGCGTCGTGCGGATCGTCGCCGGAGAGTTGGTTGCAAAATGAACCGGTGTTTCATACGCGGTGCGGCTACCGCGAGAAGACGCCGACGACCGACGTTTATCGCGATTATCAGAACGGCAAAAGGCCGCCAGCCGTGGCCACGCCGAAGCTCGAGACGCTGATCGAGCGATACAAACCGACAATCGTGATTGTCCAGTTAGGCACGAACTGGATGGATCAAACATTGTCCGACGATCACATCCGCGCTGTCCTCGCGCGGTTTCGTTAGCGCGGCGCACCGCGGCAGCACACGAAAGATGATCTGGATCGGCCCGCCGGATTCTTCGCGGTTTTCAAAGGTGCAGAATCGGATTTATCGGCTGATCCAGCAATCGGTGTGGCGGGGCGATCCAGTGATCGATTCACGTCGATTCACGCGTTACCTCGTGGGGAAAACTGGTGGCGACGGGATTCATTACAACACGCGAATCAGGCGAGGCATGGGCGAAGCCGTGTGATTGCCAGCATCGATCAGGTTCTCGCGGCTGACATTGCAGCGCGCCGCAAAGTGGTCAGCAATCGTTAGCCGCGGAGCGAACACAAATAAAACGCGGATTCAGCTGCGTCGACTCCAGGTTGGGAGCGCAGCAATGGATCGCAGCCAACGAGACTTTCAGATCGCCCGCAAGAAGTTTAGGGAACACCACTGTCATGGCCATCATCGACAACCTGCAAAAAATTTCTGACACGGTTTGGGAACTACCTCCGAGTTACAAGGAAGGCATGCGCGTGCCGGCGCGGATCATCGCGACGGAAAAGCTGGTGCGCGAAATGGACGAAGCGGTTTACCAGCAGATTAGTAACGTCGCCACTTTACCGGGAATCGCGCGCTACGCGCTTTGCATGCCGGATGGCCACAGCGGTTATGGATTTCCCATCGGCGGTGTCGCTGCCATGGATGTGCACGAAGGCGGCGTGATCTCGCCTGGCGGCATCGGGTTCGACATCAACTGCGGCATGCGCCTCATCACCACGAACCTGACACTGGAAGATGTGCAACCGCGCTTGAAAGAAATCGTCGATCGCCTTTTTCAACGCGTGCCGGCGGGCGTTGGCACTCACGGATTCCTCAAACTATCGCATAACGAATTTCGAGACTTGGTGGAACAAGGTGCGCGTTGGTGCGTCGAGCGCGATCTGGGCTGGCAGGAAGATCTCGAGTTTACCGAGGAGAACGGTTGCATCGCAGGCGCCGACGCATCGAAAATCAGCGAGCGCGCAGTTGAGCGCGGCTACAACCAGGTCGGCACGCTCGGCAGCGGCAATCATTACCTGGAGGTGCAGGTCGCGCGGCCAGAGGACGTGCGCGACAAGGAGCTCGCGAAAAATTCGGGATCACGATTCCGAACCAGATCGTGGTGATGTTTCACTGCGGCAGCCGCGGCTTCGGACATCAGGTCGCCACGGATTATCTCCAGAAGTTCTTGAAAGTGATGGAGCCGAAATACGGCATCAAAATTTTGGATCGCGAACTCGCGTGCGCGCCGTTCGATTCACCGGAAGGCCGCGATTATTTCGCCGCGATGAAATGCGGATTGAACATGTCGTTCGCCAACCGGCAGGTAATTCTTCACCGGATCCGCGAAGTTTTTCCGAAATTTTCGGCCGCAGCGCTGAAGACCTCGGGATGCGCGTGGTTTACGACGTCTCACATAACACCGCAAAACTGGAACGGCACGTGGTCGATGGAAGGGAAAAGACATTGCTCGTGCATCGCAAAGGCTCGACGCGCGCGTTCGGTCCGGGGCACGACGAGTTGCCCGCGCGCTATCGCGACACAGGCCAGCCGGTGATCATCGGCGGCAGCATGGAGACTGGCTCCTATCTACTCGTGGGCACAACTTCAGGCTCAGGAACTTTCTTTAGCACAGCGCACGGGAGCGGCCGCACGATGAGCCGCACCAAGGCGCGCAAACAATGGCACGGTAAACAACTTCAGCGCGATCTCGAAGCGCGCGGCATTTACGTTCGCAGCACCTCATGGGCAGGTCTCGCGGAGGAAGCAGGTGGCGCTTACAAAGATATTGATGAGGTAATCGCAGCGACCGAGTTGGCAGGGATTAGCAAGCCGGTCGCGCGATTCACGCCGATTGGGAATGTGAAAGGGTGAATCGAATGACAAGCTCGAATGACGAATGTCGAACGACGAAGCACGAATGACAGCCTTGCGACTAGAACGCGCGCGATGCCAATTCGGATTTCGTCATTCGGCGTTTCCTTCGTGCATTCGTCATTCGTGCTTCGTCATTTTAGACATGCTTCGCACTCCAATCACATTCATCACCGGCCCGCTCGGCAGCGGGAAGACGACCTTGCTCCGTCATATTCTCGCAACGCAACGCGGGAAAATCGCAATCGTGATGAATGAGTTCGGCGAGATCGCGATCGACACGAAAGTGATTGAAGGCAAAAACGTGCGAATCGCCGAGCTCGGCGGCGGCTGCGTTTGTTGCTCGTTGCTTGGGAATTCGAAGCGGCGGTGAACGAGATCATCGAGAAGATCGCGCCCGAGAGGATTGTGGTCGAGACGACCGGGCTCGCCGAACCTGAAGCGCTCGTGTTCAACATCCAGGAAGCGCTGCCGCAATGCCGGCTCGACGGCGTGGTTTCAGTCATCGACGCGGACATGCTTATTCGTTTCCCGGAACTGGGCCACACGACCCGTCTGCAAATCGAAGGCGCAGACATCTTGCTGCTGAACAAGATCGATCTCATCGAGCCGGCGCAGGTCGAGCCGCTTGAAACGAAGCTGCGGGAAATCAATCCGACCGCGGCAATTGTTCGCACCGAGCGTTGCAGGATTGATCCGGAACTGTTGTTTGGAATTGGACGCGAGAGAAAAATCGCACCGTCCGGAACACCGGCATCAGCCTGAATTCGAATCTTTCGCATTCACTTCCAGCAAAATTTTTTCGCGCGATTGTTTCGAAGGCTTTGCAAATGGCCTGCCTGCGAGCGTGGTTCGCGCGAAGGGTTTCATCCGCTTCGCCGATGGCGCGCAGCTTTCAATTTCGTGGCGGGCCGCTGGGAACTGGAGCCATTTGAATTCGATCGCACGGAACTGGTGTTTATCGGGAGAAACATTGGAGCGGAAAGAGAGGCGCTCGTGAGTGCACTCAAGAAATGCGAAGTTTAGCCGATACGTCGAGGTTCACGAAGACGAAGTGCGAGGAGCTCAACGCGATGCGTTACATTCAGTAGTTCCGCGGGATCCTTCGACTTCGCTGCGCTCCGCTTCAGGATGACAATTGCTGACATGCCCTACGAATATCTCGAGGAAATCGGAACCGCCGATATCGCCTTTGAAGCGACCGGGCGCGATTTGGCGGAATTGTTTAGCGACGCTGCGGACGCGACGACGAACGTGATGATCGACAACATCGAGGCGATTCAGCCGCGCGAGACACGCCAGATCGAGCTCTCGAACGACAAGCTCGACATGTTGCTGTTCGATCTCCTGCAGGAGCTGATCTTTCTCAAAGACGCCGAGCGTCTTGCTGCTGCGCATGCGCCAGCTGGAAATCGACGAGAAAGACGAAAAACTTTTTCTGCACGGCAATAGCTGAGGGCGAAGCCGCTCGATGCGGAACGGCATCATCAACGCGCGGACGTGAAAGCGGTGACGCTTCACGATTTCTCTGTCGAGCAAACAGGAAAGCGGCTGGCAGGCGAGAGTGCTTTTGGATATTTGAATGCTGAGGTGCCGTCTGCAGAGACAGCGTGACGCTACAGCCTATGCTACACGCTACTTCGGTTCCAGCGCGACGTAACCGCTGCGGCCCTGACTGTAAACCCGCATCAGAATTTTCTCGTTAGGCTTTAATTTCTTACTGATCGCAAGCAGATCTTTCGCGCTTTTCACGGGCTGCTTGTTCACTTCCTGGATCACGTCGCCTTCGCGAAGGCCGGATTTCGCAGCCGGCGACTCTGCATCAATGTCGGCAATCACCGCACCTTGAACGTCCTTTGGAAGATTAAGCGCGGTGCGGATGTCCTCGGTGATGGTCGCTACCGCCACGCCGCCGAACACAGTTGTTTTTCCGGTTGCGCGGTTTCTTCAGACGATGTCTCGGTGCCCTCGTCAGCAGCACCGGGAGGCATCTCGCCAAGCTGGACGTCGAACGTTTTGGTCTGACCTTCGCGATTGATCTCCATGTGCGCCTTGGTCCCCGGCGCCATCGAGCCGATCATCAAACGCAACTCGCGTGGGTCATTGACTTTCTTCCCGTTCACCGCCGTGATCACATCGCCGGTTTTAATCCCCGCTTTTGCCGCGGGAGCGTTTGGTTCAACCTCACCCACAAGCGCGCCGGTCGGTTGCCCTTTGAGCTTCATCGCGTCCGCTATTTCCGGAGTGAGAGCTTTGCACCGAGGTGCCGATGTACCCGCGCACGACGCGACCTTTGTCACGCAAGCTCTGCATCACCTCACGCGCCAGATTTGCGGGAATAGCGAAGCCGATCCCCTGGTTTCCGCCGCTGCGGCTGAAGATCGCCGTGTTGATGCCGAGCAGCCGGCCCTCGATATCAACGAGCGCGCCACCGGAGTTGCCCATGTTAATAGCTGCGTCGGTCTGGATAAAATTCTCGTAATCAACAATTCCCATGCCGCCGCGGCCGACCGCGCTGATGATCCCCATCGTGACCGTTTGCCGTAGGCCGAATGGATTGCCAATCGCCAACACAATGTCGCCGGCGCGCGCTTTGTCGCTGTCGGCAAAATTCATCGAAGGCAAATTGTTCTCGTCGATTTTCAACAGCGCGACGTCCGTGCCCGGATCAGTGCCGACCTTTTTGGCCTCGAAATCTGCGGAGATCGTTGCCTAAGCCCGATCATGATTTCGTCCGCGCCTGAAACAACATGGTTGGCCGTGAGGATGTATCCGTCAGGACTGACAATTACGCCCGAGCCGAGGCCTTGCAGCGTCTGTTTGCCTTGTCTTTGCGGAGCGCGTCCGCCGAAAAACTGGCGCAGCGCATCATCGGAAAATGAATATGCCGTCAGTCCCGCGCGAGACCGTTTGCGTCGTAGACACTGGTGACGACACTCGGCGCGACCTTTTCCACCAGCGGCGCGAAGGTCGTGATAATTCCCTCGCGCGTCTGTTGCGATTGCTGTGCTATGACGGGAGACAGACTCGCGTGCACGCACAACACCGCGAGTGCGAATAGGGCGCACGATCTCAGAATTCCGTTCTCCATAAAGCAGCTTGCTTGCAAAAAGAATCGGACGCACGATCACGCTCGGCTCTTTTTTGTCGCCTGTCCGATCATGCGAGGCGTTAGTTGCGCCTGACGTTAGCGGTGACCATGCCATATCGGCGTCCGTAGTTTTGACGATCGCTCCGGAATCGCCCACAACAAAGCCGACTCCAGAATTGAGCAGGTATGCTCCATTCAAGTTGCTCGTAGTGCCCCGTTGACCAAAGACGGTCAGGCTCGAGTAGAAAACGAGCGACAATGCGAGATGAACTGTTTTACCCTGAACATAAATTACCTCCCGTTATAGTAATTAATCCCTGATTCCCAGAAACGAAACGGCTACCGTTTGTGGCGCCCGATTTCTTGAAGCAGCTCTATCTGGATCTGCTGAATCTCAAATAGCCGGTTATACTGACGGCGCAAGAGATGATCGAGTTTCTCGTGCAAATGCCGAATCTCGAGCTCCGCTTTCAAATTCACCTTGTAATCATTTTCCGCCCGCAATCGGTCGCGCGCCTCGGAACGGTTTTGACTCATCATGATAACCGGCGCCTGCACCGCAGCCAGGCAGGAGAGGACCAGATTTAGCAATATAAATGGATAACGGGTCGAACGCGCGTGTCGCGAGCATGATGCCGTTGATGGCGATCCAGACGAGGATCACCGCCCCAAACGTGATCAGAAATTTCCAGCTGCCGCCGAATTCGGCGATCCGGTCGGAGAGTCGCTCGCCAAACGTGAGTTTCCTTTCGAACTGTTTAATGATGTCGCTCGAAAGAATCTCATGCTGTTCCAGGCTTTCGATGACTTCCTGGTCGAGCGCGGAAAGCTCGCCGATCTCGTCTTCCAAAACTTCCTTGACGTAATCCTTCCGAAACTCGCCTAGATCTTCGAAGCAGATGAACGCTTTGCTGTCGAGGTCGGGCACTTTCTTCTTGATGAACTCGAGCAGAGACGGCCGAATCAATTCGGCGATCATTCCGCTGTTCGGCGACTTCGACTTTTTACAAATCTGGCAGACCAGTGGTGCGGTGCTCATCGGGATTCGCTGCCGAATTAAACCGCTTCTGCACCGGCTTGTCGATTTCCGGTTTCGAGTCCGGCCATAGCGTGCGCTGTCCTCAGCGCATCTTTGCTGAACTGCTTCAAGCTTGGCGGTTAGCGTTCGGCGCCGCTGGCTGCGCGTTTCTCCTGCTCTGCCGCAGTGACTGGATGACACAAGATCGCGAATTGACGTTCGCTTCCGACCAGAGACAACGTCGCTCGCCATTCGACGAACTTTTCTGAGCCACCGGCGCGCCCACGCGTACTCCGTGGCGAGAATCGCGAGCCCCACCGGTATCACCACAAACGCCGGCCCGGGTAAAACAAGCAGGGCAATTCCGATCAACACGACGGTTGCACCGACCACGGACACGATCACACGCCTGACAACTTTGATGTTGTCGAGGTGCCAACGGCTGAACAAGCGTTTGATCGAAGACCGCATGAGTAGTTCGCCGTCCGAGTGCGCGAGCGACGTCTCATGAATTCGTCGCTCGCGGCCTGGGCGGATCCGTGTTTCGATCGGCAAGAGCGGCGCGCAAGCGATCGAGAAAAGGAACCTGCCTGGATTTTAATTTGCGTCTGGCTTTTTCTCGGAGAAGAAGCACGCCTGATCGACTTCTGGAAAGCTTTGGTATTTCCCGGAGCGCGGCGGCCATTCCAGCTCGAACAGATTTGATTTGCACTCGAACTGCTCCGGCAAATCTCCTTCGAACGCCCAGGCGTGCACAATCTTGCCACCTTTTTGCTGGATCCAGCCGAGCTCAATCCATTCCTGAACATTTTCGGGACGGAATCCTACTTCCTCTTCGAATTCAATTTGAGCGCGCGTCAGTAAATCCTCTTCGGGAGCTGCTTCACCTTTTGGAATTGTCCATGCGTCGTCATCTTTGCGGACGAATAACGGTCCGCCGGGGTGCGCCAGCAGAACTTCTATTTTATCGTTCCTGCGGCGAAACATAAGCAGACCGGCGCTGATCCGACTCCGTGTTGGCATTGACTTCCGGGCACTGTTTTACTTTACCCCGCTCCATGTGTCGCGACAGGCGCGACGTCTCGCTTGGCGCCCCAAACGTGAAATGTCGTAGGTGAAAACTATGTAGCCCATGAGGTCATGATCCGAACCGTCCCGTGTCCATCGCTTACCCGCCCGATTAAAACCGTTCGCTGTCGAATTTGTCGATTCCAGTGTTGAACGCGCAGCAGTCGATTTTAACGTTGCGGTAAATGCGCGTGCTGGCCATCGACGCTTCTCTGCGCAACACCGGTGTCGCAATCGTCGACGCAAACAACGGCAAACCGCAGTCTGTTTATTTCGGAACCATCCACAACAAAAGCGCGATGCGTCCTTCATCCTGTCTGGTCTGCATCCGCGATCGGCTTGCCGAATTAATTCGCGAACACGCACCGGATTGTTGCGCGCTCGAGTCGGTCATTTACGTGCAAAGCTATAAAGACCGCCATCATCCTCGGCGCGGCGCGTGGCGCGGCCATTCTGGCCGCCGCCGAAAAAGGATTGCCGGTATTCGAATATTCGCCAAAACGAATCAAGCAATCAACAGTCGGGCGCGGCGGAGCCGGCAAAAATCAGGTCGCGTTCATGGTGCGCGCGCTGCTTGGTCTAACCGAAACGCCGGATGCCGACGCCGCAGACGCGCTGGCGATCGCTCTTACTCATCTGCGCATGCACGAAGCAGCGGCGCGTGGTCTTCCGGGAGGAATGCAAATATGAATCTCGAGTTGATGGGACTACCGTGTGCGGTGCGCCGATCGCGAAAACTGTCGGGACAGCGGCACGTCCCAATCTTCATGTGCGCTGGCTCGGCCGAACGGAATTCGCACATGCGCTCGCACTGCAGGAAGAACTCGCTGCGAAAAACGGGAGGACGCGTCGCTTGAAGATCAGCTGCTTCTTCTCGAACACGAACCGGTTTACACGATCGGGCGCACGCCTGATCGATCCAGCTTGTTAGGCAGCACGCATTTTGCCGCATCCAGTCTTTTCGATCAACCGCGGCGGGCAAGCGACGTATCACGGGCCGGGCCAATTGATGGGTTATCCGATTATCGATCTGCGTCGGTGCGGCCAGGATTTGCACAAATATTTGCGCTGGCTCGAGCAACTGCTCATCGATCTTCTCGCCCGATACGACATTGCCGCGCAGCGACGCGAATCGCTTACAGGAGTTTGGATCGAAAATCGCAAGATCGCTTCAATCGGCGTCGGCGTTCGCCATTGGATCACCATGCACGGGTTCGCGTTGAACGTGTGCGGCGATCTCTCGCCTTTTGATCATATTGTTCCGTGCGGAATCAATAACGTCGCAATCACATCGATGGAAAAGGAAACGAAGAAATCGTTCACAGTTGCCAGCGTTGCGCGAGCGGTTGAGAAATTGGCGTTGGATTCGATTGTCAGTTTGCGCGTTGCGCCGGAAACGCAACTGATGAACGCTTAGCCAATATGATTCCACTCGAAGACAACGCCGCCGACATCATCGGAAAAGCGCAGCGCGGCCTCGGCATTTCCGATTCTGAACTGGCCGACAAAGCGGGGGTGAGTGCGCAGACAATTCGGCAAGCTGCGTGATGGCGATTTCGACGAATCGGCGCTGCTGAGCGTCGCGCCGGTTCTTGGCCTGGACGGGCGCGCCCTTGGCGAAATTGCGCAAGGCGAATGGCGTCCAAACAAAATCGAATCGTTGGACGGCCTCGCGCAATTCACCACCGATTACAACGGCATGGCCGTTAACGCTTATCTTGTGTGGGACCCGGCGACGCGCGTGGCCGCAGCCTTCGATACTGGAGCTGATTCCAGAGAGATGGTGCGCTCTGCGAAGCACCACAAGCTGGACGTGCAACTGATTCTGCTGACGCACGCGCACCCCGATCACGTCGCGGATCTGCCGGGTCTCCGCGAAGAAACCGGCGCAGATGTTTTTACCCCGGCGCGCGAACCAGTGCCTGGCGCGGAGCCAATCGACGAGGGAAAAAGTTTCGGCTTGGAAATTTGCAAATCGATACGCGCCTGACGTGGGGTCATTCCCCTGGCGGAATGACGTGCGTTGTGACCGGGCTCGCGCGTCCAATCGCCATCGTGGGCGATTCGCTTTTTGCCGGCTCGATGGGCGGCGGCAACGTGTCGTATCGCGATGCCTTACAAAACAACCTCGAGAAAATTCTGACGTTGCCGGACGAAACCATCATCTGCCCCGGACACGGCCCGATGACGACAGTGGGCGAGGAGAAACAGACACAACCCGTTCTTTGCTGGCAAAGTTTTAGGGTTGAATTTCGCCGACAGATGTCGAAGCACGGATTTGTCACGGATGAATCCTCAAGCAGCATTCAATCTGTGTTTCATTCCGTGTGCATCCTTCGTGCGTCATTATCATTCGTCATTGCATCATGAATATTGGATTTGTTGGAGTTGGTCGAATGGGCGCGGAACATGGCGCGCCATTTGAAGGATCGACGGTTTCCACGATCACGGCGATTTACGATATCAGACCGCGCGAAAGCTACATCTACTTGCTGCCGAGGTTGGTTGCGCGGCCGCGCCAGGATTTGTCAGAAGTCACGGCAGCATCGGACGTGATCTTCACGGTGGTGACTGACGACAACGCGGTGCGGCAGATCTTTACCGGAGCTGGTGACAACTTGCTCATCAACGCACGAGGCAAATTATTCATCAACTGCGAGACAATCTCTGCCGGGGGTGGAGATCGATATTGAGAAGCTGGCGCATCAAGCCGGCGCGGAAAGTCTCGAAGCATGCATGGCCTCGAGCATCACCCAGGCACGCGACGGTAAGCTCTATCTGATGTGCGGCGGAGATGAAGAGACATTCCGCAAAGCTGAACCGATTTTGAAGGAGCTAGGTTCAGTCGTGCGCTATATCGGGCAAGTCTGGCCAGGCCGCCAAAGTGAAAGCGCTCGTCAACATGGTGATGAACATCAACACCGCGGGTCTGGCCGAAGGCCTCGCGCTCGGCGCGGCGCTCGGTCTCGATCTCACGATGCTGCGCGAAGTTTTTCGCAGACCGGCGCGAACTCGCGCGTGCTCGAAACCGATGGCGAAGACATGCAGAACCGCGAGCACAGCTGCTTTTTCTCCGCGGCGCACGCCGCCAAAGACAGCGGCATCGCGCTCGCGCTCGCGCGCAAGTCTCGGACTCGATCTACCGCTCGCCCACGCCACAAAGGAACAATACGACCGCATGATCGCGGAAGGCATTGGGCGAACTCGACAAGTCCGGCATCGCCCAGCTCACGTTCAAAGATCGCCACAAACATTCCGGCCATCGCGTGTGAATTCGCTGGCTCAGGTCGAAATCTGACCTACAGGCAAAGAACGCGCACGTGTCCTCAAAACCTTTCAACTCGAATTCACCAAGCGACGTGGTTTCAACCAGTCCACGTAGCTTTCATTGCGCTGTTTCACTCACGCAGCAGGACTCACCTAACGAACTGGCCAGCTTTTCGAGGCGAAAGATCAAATTCACTTCGCCTCCCATCAAGCTTTCTTCGCCCATCGAGGCGACTCCGCCAATCGCGACGGCCCCGAAGTGAACAACGAAGCGAAACTCCGGCCATTGTTTTCGTTGCAATTCTTTGAAGGCGGAGATGACCGCCGCGATCTCCTCCGGACTCGTAGCGGCATCCGGCCAGTAGGCAAAGAAAACCATCGCCAAGATATTTGTTAATCATCCCGTGCTGATTCTCGATGATCTCATTGCAACTGAAAATCCACCTGCCGAGAAGAACATCCAGGTCCTGGCTCTGAACGTGGCGACTGAGGGGCGTAAAGCCGCGAATGTCCGCGACGAGAAGCCAGCACGGGACACTCTCGATCTCGCGCAACGTCCGTTGCATCACGTCCGTTTTGTATTGCTTCTGAAATCGGCGAGCGGCTGCCGGAACTTGAAAACTCTGATCGCCGATTGTGATTTGATCCCCGTCACTGAGTCGAATGGGATGATGGATTCGTCGCTTGTTTAAGAACGTTCCGTTGCTGCTGCCAAAATCGATCAGCCAAAGTTCGCCAATGTTCTGCAGATGAATCAAGCGCATGGCGACGCGAGACTTTCGGCGACTCCAGCACAATCGTGTTAGCACCGGCCCGTCCGAGTGAACAACTTCCTTTGATCGGATGACGATCTGCCATCGGCTGCTTCCAGCCAGGCACCTTGGTCTGGGGGCGGGTTCACGCCGAAGCATCCTATCAAAACTGGTCCCACACGCAAAGTGTCTTCTGAACGGCAGGGACCGCCAAGGTGCCGCTCCTCGGTTTAGTCCTTTTTCCACGGCAATAACTGGTAATTTGTCAGCGTGACTAACGCGCGTGATCTCGCGGCGAAATGAATCTGCGTCCTGACAGTTCTGCGCCCAGAGAAAGTAGCCCTGAATGGAGGGATCAGAGTTTGCCAAAAGTGCGGAACCGAAATTCCCGCCGACGCGCCTGAGGGAGGCTGCCCAGGCTGCCTTCTCGAGACGGCGCTGGATGCTGCCGGCGGACAAAGTAGTGTTTGGCCGCTACAAGCTGGTCAAGGTGCTCGGCCGAGGCGGAATGGGAATTGTCGTGGCTGGCGCGCGACGAAGAACTGGAGCGCGATGTCGCGCTGAAATTTCTTCCCGACCTGATGATCCAGGATCGTGCGGTGTTGGATCAGCTTAAGCGTGAGACGAAACGCTGCCTCGAATTGACGCATCCGCATATCGTTCGGATTCACGACTTCGTCCACGACGAACGCTCCGGCTGCATTTCCATGGAGTACGTCGATGGCGAAACGCTCTCGAACTTGCGCGCTGAGAAAGAGCAAAAGGTCTTTGAACCGCATGAGATCGCTGGCTGGATCGGTCAGCTTTGTGACGCGCTCGATTATGCGCACAATCACGCGAAGGTGATCCATCGTGACTTGAAGCCAGCAAACCTGATGGTGAACCAACGCGGCGATCTAAAGATCACGGACTTTGGTATAGCGCGCAGTCTCGCTGATTCAGCGAGTCGATTAACCGCGGAGCAGGGCCGCAGCGGCACGCTCGTTTACATGAGCCCGCAGCAACTGAACGGCGAGCGCAGCACACATCTGCGACGACATTTACTCGTTAGGCGCGAGCGATCTACGAATTGCTCACCAGCAAGCCGCCGTTCTATTCGGGCAACATCGATCGGCAGATTTGCGAGCGAGTTGCTCCTTCGATGACGGAGCGGCGCAAAGAATTCGACATCGAGCCGGCGTTAGTTCCACAGGTTTGGGAAGATACGGTCGCAGCGTGTCTGGCAAAAGATCGCGTCGCGGCGTCCGCAATCGGCCGCAGAGGTTGCGCAGCGGCTGCAGCTTCCTCAGGGTCAGACGACGAACAAGCGACGCCCTGCGCAAGACCTCAAACAGGAAAACGCTGCTTATCGGCGGCATCGCGGCGCGCTTCGTTCTCGCGCTTGCTGGCTTGTACTTTCGGAGTGTTGCAGCGGCATGCCAACACCAGTATCACAGGCGCCAGCGGATTCCGGAAAATCGATCGCCGTTTTACCTTTGAAAACCGGAGCGAGGACAAAAGCCAATGCCTACTTTGCCGACGGAATCCAGGACGAGATTCTGACGCGCTTATCCAAGATCGCCGATCTGAAGGTGATCTCGCGCACATCGACGCAGCATTACAAAAGCGCGCCGGAAAACCTGCCTGAGATCGCCAGGCAACTTGGCGTCGCCCACATCCTGGAAGGAAGCGTGCAGAAGAGCGGCGACGCCGTGCGCGTGAACGTGCAGCTAATCAAAGCAGCCAATGATTCCCATCTTTGGGCCGATACCTTTGATCGCAAACTGACCGACATCTTTTCGGTCGAGAGTGAGGTGGCCAAAGCCATCGCCGATCAGTTGCGAGCGAAACTCACCGGTCAGGAAGAGCAAGTCATCGCCGCCAAACCGACAGACAATCCTGAGGCTTACGATGCCTACCTGCGCGGTCTGGCTTATACACTGAAAACTGGCAACCACACCCGCCAACGCCCTTGGCCGCACAGAAATATCTCAGAGAAGCGGTGCGGTTGGACCCGAAGTTCGCCCTTGCTTGGGCGCTGCTGTCATACGTGGATGCGCGCGGCTACCTCACACGAGTCTTCAACCAACGGTCGCCCTCCGTGAAGAGGCGCGGCAGGCAGCCGAAACCGCGCTCACTCTTCAGCCCAATCTCGGCGAGGCCGTATTGGCCAAGGGATATTACCACTACGCCTGTCTAAAGGATTACGACACCGCGGTGCGTTACTTTGAGCAAGCACGTCAGTTCCTGCCGAATAGCAGCCGGATTCCTGAATCGCTGGCCTATGTCGCGCGGAGGCGAGGCCAGTGGGACCGGAGCGAGTCCTACTTCAACGAAGCCGAGCGGCTTGACCCGCGCAACGTTCACCTGCTCACCCAGCACGCGCTTTCCTATATCGTACTTCGTCGTTTCCCGAAGCGCTGCGAAAGCTTGATCAGGTTCTCAATATCATACCGGACGACGTGGATACGCTCGCGTATAAGGCGGCTATCGCACAAGCCGAGGGCGATCTGCCGCGTGCTGCTGCGCTCCTCGCTCCGCTGCATCCGAACTGCCGACGACACCAGTGCGTTGGAAACACAAGTTTACCAGGCGATCCTGGAGCGCCGCCCTGCACAAATCATCCCTCGGCTAAAGGAAATACTGGCCAAGCCTGATCCAGCGTTGGGTTATCATCAATGGCGAACTGCGCTTTTGGTTAGGCTGGGCGCAAGAAGTCGCCGGCGATCATGCCGCCGCCCAGGAAAGTTGGCGGCAGGCGCGCAGCGAACTGGAATCTTTCCTCAAAGAACAGCCGGAAAATTCTACTCTCATTGGCGATCTCGCGCTGACCAATATGGGCCTCGGTGACAAAGCCGCCGCGTTGGCTCTGTCGGAACGGGCGATGGCCGCGACTGCCGATCGAGAAAGACGCGGCTAGCTGGTCCCAGTCCGATCGAGATCCTCGCCCGGGTGGCGGCGCAGATGGGAGAGCCCGACCGCGCCATTGCCGCTTTACAGAAACTACTCTCGATACCGTACGCGGGCGCACTGGCTGCAAAACGTGCCGCTCACTCCTGCGCTGCTCCGGCTCGATCCGATGTTCGATCCGCCTGGAAATGACCCGCGCTTCCAAAACTCCTGGCTTCGCCCGGGCCGAAGTGATCCTGACACAGAGGAGTTGCGCAGGATGGCGTCAGCCGCGGCGCGACGCCTGAATCGTTCGTCCGCGCGCCGACGGTGCTGTAGAAACGGTTGCTGGCGCGGCGCCGCCCGCGTGGATCTCTCGTGGAGATCCAGAGCTGAACGATCTGTCATTCTCCCGCTTTGCGGCGGCGGCGTCGGCGTTGGCGGCGGGGGTGGACGGGTGGGCATGGCTTTTGGGGCGGTACCATGCGCAGGGGTGTGTGACCGATTCTGAATTTAGTCGTCAAGCCCCCTTTTAAATGTTTGTGCTTTCCGAGCTTGCGCCAGAAACATTGTCGTCCCGTCGGCAATAAGGTGTGGGCGATGGCAACAGATTCGCACGGCCAGACTAGCTGGATGAAATGCTGCCAACATAGAAAATCTGACGTGACGGTGTGCCGTCACCCTGGACGCCCGGCGTGAGCAATCCGCGAAAAAGGGACAAAAACACCGTGAGCGTGCTGCTGGCGTGAGCGGATGCAAAGGTTGAAGTCGAACCGTCACTCGGTCGTGGGCGCGGCGTGTTTGCAATTCAACCGATTAGCTTGCGACTCCAGCTGATTCGAATCGTGTCCTGGTCATACCGCGTTCGAACCGCAACATAGGGCTGCGCTGAAGCGACGCCGCTGCGCGAGCAGTGCCTATACGGCTGGTCTGATGATTGACTGGTAAAGCTGCAATCCCGTCACTCGGCTACGGTTCGCGTACAATCATTCCGACGAGCCCAATGCTTCATATCAGAGGAATCGTAGTCGAAACGCAATTGACTTTATGAGCAAAATTCATTGCTGCCGGGGAAGAAATAACGCATCAGCTACCTGAATTCATTCGACAGCCCAAAGAAACTTTGGTTCACGGCGGTCTGAAACCGGGTGTCTGATTCGAGATTTCGATTTCATTCAACGTAGCCCACATGATCATTACAACCGCGCTTCGCAAATAAACTACGGAAACAGCTTGAACATATCTCACGATTCGAAATCGTTTTCTCCAGGTTCAAGCTCGGTTCCAGCGGGACAGACATCTCGCCATCGAACATTTCCGACCGGGTTTCTTCGAAATTAGGAGGGTTTAAACGCATATGAGACTACGATGGCAGTCGTCGCCTTAAAACGAAACACATGGTAGGCCATTTCATCATTCAGGGCGAGCGGCTGCTTAATGTCATAGCGGAAATCGTAGACGTCGCACAGTTCCAGCGACGGAACCGAATCGAGCAGCCGTCGAAATTGCCTTGCCGTATAGCGTGCGGACGTGAAATTCGTGTCGCAGGCGAACTTCCTTCGACGCGCGGTGGCGCACCAGCAGGCAGACCCGAAAGTTCTCGAGTCCGGCGGCGGAGATCGATGCGTAGCACGCGCAGCGTTACGGTCACTTTTGTTTCTCCTCGCCGCTACGTCCAGCGCAGGACGTCCTCCTTGTCGACGTCCAATGGCAGCAGATGCAAGCCGAGGACATAGATGCCGCCTGGACGAAGGCTGCCGGCAATACACCTCAGGTGGCGCGCGCGCCGCCTGCTCCGTCAACAAGTGACGAAACGTGTTGACAGTGCAGTAGGCCGCATCAACCGGTCGACCGAGGCGAAAATCGGACATCTCAGCCTCGAATGTCTCAGCATGGAGCAGCCGCCGTGCAAGCCGCCGCCGAAGGTAGCTCAACGCTGGCTGGCTGAGATCGAAGCCGGTCACTTGGTAACCTCGGGCGGCCAACTCGGCGATTAGTCGGCCAGCTGCCGCAGGCTGGCTCCAGGAACCGGCGGGCGGCAAAGGGACAATACTTTCGGCATGCGGCCTCGATGAAGTCAGCCTCCCGCTGAGTCGTAGGCTTGGAAGGCAATGTCGTAATACTGCGGATAATCATAGCAGTTTGCTACGAGAGATGCGCGTTTCTTGCCATTGTTACTTGAAGGAGTATCAAACTTGCATAGCTTTTGCCGGATCCACCGTAAACCAGACTAGAAGAGAGTATCGTTTTCCAGAGAGAACCTTTGGGACTGCATGCACAAATTTGTGATTACTAGGGAACGCAACCAATAAACCGGGCTTCGGGATGATAACTACATCACGATCCGGAAAACCAATTCACCTCCCGTGAAGTTGTCATTCAGATAAACAAGTCCCGTGTAATCTCGTTGGGGCGTTGTGATTCGGGACCCACTGCCCATGTTCTCGTCTTTCGTTGTCCGCCTGCGCGATATGCGAATCCCCGGACAATAGACACGCTACGAACAACGATTCTGACAAAAAGGTCCGGGGCACTTGAAGATCGACCTCGATCTTTTCTTTGCATCATCGCAGGCTTACACCATACAGCCAGCTAGCTGACTCGCTGTCTACGTCTCGAAGCGTGTAATAATGGAGAGGGGCCGCCGACTATAATCTCTTGTAGATGATAGCTCGGAATACCGATCGTAAGGTCAATTAGGAACGCACATTCCTTTAAACCGAGAGTATTCTCTGAAACGAGGATCCTACCTATAGGCCTTTTTCGCGGCACAGATACTATGATCGATGTCTCTTTGTTTCTCCTAAGCGGTCCCCTGTCGCAGCTTTAGCAGAAAGAAGGATCGCTGTAAAGCAGAGCCACAGGGGATCCGCCAGCTTTTCAATCAACGCGGAAGCGGACGTCGCGAGATGGTTTTGCCGCCAGGCGGCGTCTGCCATCGGCGCTTCCAGCCAGGCACCTTCCTCTGAGGCGCACTCACGCCGACGGATGCTACCAAAGACCGAGACAATACACGGAAAAGTTGTTTCCACGTATACACGCTCCAGCACAAAATCGGAACGAAGTACAAC
>ERZ1370068.10926-contig-9582_pt1 | contig 22492 bp, 32 predicted proteins | sample MGYA00561227_ERZ1370068 | MGnify/ENA primary metagenome ERZ1370068 (study PRJEB38410, sample SAMEA6850437) | metagenome | study: Metagenomic assessment of the ecological functions of the soil: analysis of the soil microbiota associated with the... | reverse complement strand
GTATGCTTACCCGTTCAGTTACGTATTACTGGCCTTTAGCCTCTTCACAAACTTCGCGGCGTCTTCGGTCACTACTTCAACATTTGCGTTCATCTTCTTTGCGAAGTTTTGGTCAATGCAGCGACATTCTCTTTCGCCGCGGGAGAAAAGCGTAATTCTTCGCACCGGGATACGAGGTCTGTCCCAAATTGAGCATCACTTCATAGGTCTTGCGGCCGATCAGCAATGCATCTACCGTCTTCATAAACTTCGCGCTGATCTCCGCGACTTCTTTGTCCCAACGCAGCCAATCTGCGCCACCATCTTTGCGGGCGATGTAATTGTCCAGACTTGTAGCCAGACCAAGCAGCGTTACTTTGCGCATCTTTTCACCTCACACGTTCGCGGCGGGCTGAAGTTTTGATTAGTTGGTCCAGACGCTTCCAGTCTGGTCTGTTCCTGCTTCGCGCTGACGATCCACCAATTCATCATCTTTCGATACCCTGGTGGTTGCGCGGAGAAAAATATCCACGCGGCTTTATTCCTTTTGAGAGTGGTGGCGTAAAGGCTCGACCAGTTCAGGGCTGCGCTGCTCGTACGCATAGATGCCGGAGCGAAACTCTTTGCGCAGTTCGTAAGCTCGCGCGCCCGCAGGTTGCATGCGATCTTCTTTGATTAAGCGGTCGACGTTGCGAATGTTGACTGCGCTCCAAATGCTGTTCGGTTTGCGCGGGCTGAAACGAATCACATAACTCTCATCTCCGAGGCTCTTGCGGACCCCATCGATCCATCAAAGCATAGAGCCTCATCGACAGAACTCAGGCCAGGTGATGCTGGGCTTGCCCGAGTCCTTCTTGTTAGAAGCCGACCCAGAGTTCTTTTGATTTAGCGTGATTCGCGGCGAGCCATTTGCGAAAGGCAGACGGAGTTTTGAAAAAGCGTGGCGTCACGCGGGTTAATAATTGTGAAGCTGCACAATCGCCTTCAGCACATCCGCGCTCTGCGGCAGGATCGCGTCTTCCAGATTGCGGCGCGTAGGCGACGAAGGTGTCGAGCGCGGCCAACGCGCCGCACCGGAGCATCGAGGTGTTCGAAGAGTTCGTCGGAAATGCGCGCGGCGATCTCGGCGCCGTAACCCCACGAGACACAGAGTCTTCGTGGCGCCACGATCACGCGCGAGGTCTTCTTCACTGATCTCGGCGATCGCATTCCAGTCGTAGGGATTAAGCGATGCGCAGGTCGATAATCTCGACGCTGATGCCCTGCTTCTCCGCTTCTTTGGCCGCGACGACCGAACGTTGCACCAGCGCGCCGTAAGTGATGATCGAAAGATCGTTTCCTTCGCGGACCGTCTTTGCTTTGCCAAACGGAATCATGAAGTCGTCGCCGGGATACGGCGATTTGTTGTACGCCTGGCGATAGAGATGTTTGTGTTCGAGGAACAGCACCGGATCGTCGCAACGAATCGCGGTGCGCAACAAACCGTTGGCATCGAGAGCATTCGATGGATAGACGACGCGCAAGCCGGGAATCTGCGTGAACAGTAGACACGCCCGATTGCGAGTGATAGATCGCGCCGCCTTTCAGGTAACCACCGACCGGAACGCGCATCACGACCGGCGATGGAGAATTCGTTGCCTGAGCGCCAGCGCATCAGCGCCAGTTCGTTTCGAATTTGATGGAAGGCCGGCCAGATGTAATCAAAGAACTGAATTTCGACTACCGGCTTCAAGCCGCGCGTGGCCAGACCGATGGCGCGGCCGACGATGTTCGCTTCCGCCAGCGGCGAATTGTAAACACGCGCGCTGCCGAACTCGCGTTGCAGATTCGCGGTGACTTTGAAAACGCCGCCCTTGCCTTTCACCTGTCCAGCGATTGCTTCGCGCGAGCAATCGGCGACGTCTTCGCCAAACACGACGATGCGCGGATCGCGTTTCATCTCGGTGTGCAGGCAGCGATTGATCAAATCGACCATCGTGCCGGGATTGCCGCTCAACTCGACGCTGGTCTTCGGTGTCGAACTCCTTCGACAGTGGGATCGACCGTCGGCGAGTAAATAAAGTCAATCGCCGTATCGGCCGCGGGTTGTGGACTCGCCAGCGCCGCATCGGCGGCTTCGTTAATCTCGCGATCGATTTCGTCTTTCAGCTGTCTGCAGCTCGTCCTGGCCGGCAACGCTCTTCCTGAACCAGCAACGCGCCGAAATCGTTTGACCGGATCGCGCTCGGCGTCGGCCACCCGTTCAGCTTCGCGGCGGTAAAGCTTTTCGTCGTCAGAAAGTGAATGCGAGTAAGGCCGAATGACCTTCGGCATGAACGAATGATGGCCGCGGTTCTTGCGGCAGTTATCGACGGCGCGCCGCATCGACCGCCAAGCGATTCGATCGGATCGGTGCCGTCGCAACGTCTGCCGGTAAAGATTGGGAAAACCTGAGACCAGTTTCGAAATATCGCCGCCGGCGGTTTGCACTTCCACCGGGACGCTGATCGCATAGCCGTTGTCTTCCAACGAGAAAACCACGGGCAGGCTGCAGGTTGCAGGCCGTGTTCAGCGCTTCCCAAAACTCACCTTCGCTGGTGGTGCCATCGCCCAGCGAAACGTACACGACTTCGTCGTTGTGAAAATTCTTGATGCGTCTGCTTCAGTTCCTTGACTAGCTTGATCCGATAACGTCGCTTCAGCGCAGCCCACCGCTTGCGAGCAGCTGAGTGCCGGTGGGCGACGACTGCGAAACGATGTTCAGCTCTTTGTGTCCCCAGTGCGACGGCATCTGCCGTCCGTGCGAGTTCGGATCGTGCTTCAGCGCCGACTGCCTGACAGCAACATCTCCAACGGCGTCATGCCCAGCTGCAGACACAGCGCGCGGTCGCGATAGTAAGGATAGAACCAGTCGTAGCCCGGCCTTGCAGGCACATGCCGGCGGCGACCAGAATCGCCTCATGACCGGCGCCGCTGATCTGGAAGAAGATTCGGTTCTGGCCCTTCAGTTGAATTTCCTTGTCGTCGAGTCGCCGCGACATGTACATCGTGCGAAGCATCTTCAGCATCTCTTCGCGGCTCAGCTTCGGCATTCGCGCGCGTTCACGTTGCTTCGCGCGCGCGCAGGTCTGCGACGGCGGACAAGCGCTGGTTTGTAGATCCGGCGCCGGCGCCGGTCTCGGCTCAGCCCCTGGCCACCGGTCCTACGCGGTGAAGGCGCCTGCTCAGGGAATCCGCCTTCCGTCTTCTTGACCAGTCTTGAGAACTTTCGTGTCACTCATGATGCTAGTCGTGCTGAGCAGCGAAATATTTATAGAGTCAAAGGATAAAACAATCGTCGAGCGGCGTGGCATATGTCTGCCGCCATGATCCGGCTGAACCGCCCTGCGCGAGCTCGGAACTTATAGACATCATCGCGCCACAGCGTCGCCAAGCTACGCATTCAACGATCTCGCCGGTAGTCCTCGGCCATGCTCGGGTGGCCGTGAGCCGTCGAGCACTCGACGCCACGCTGATAGGTCTGCGCGGGCCTTGTCCGCCTGTTTGTTCGCTCGTAGGCAGCGCGCCAGCATTGCCGTAGGCGTTCCTTCGTCGTCGGCCGGGCCGGAGATAGCGCTCGAGCGCCTCGATCAAACTTCGCGTTGTCTCCGACCTTTTCATACTCCTTCGGCCAGGCCAAACAGCACGGCTGGTGTTCGCCGGATCCGTGTTGTAAGATATTGTTCGAAAACCTCTATTCGTGGATGTGACTCATTGGTTCATTGGCTCATTAATCTCAATTTTGTGTATTGCAATCACCTGGCTTGGCTTATCTCAATCGGGGATTCTCTCAATGATTCAAACCGAAACAATGAACAAATGAATCAATGGATCAGTCTTTCAGTGATCAGCTTCGCGATCGTCTGCAACTGCATGTTTGAAGTGCCTTCGTAGATCGAACCGATCTTTGAATCGCGCCAAAACTTCTCGACCGGATAGTCTTTGACGTAGCCATAGCCGCCGTACAACTCGATGGCCTTGAAGTGATTTTCTCGGCGGCCCGCGATGAATACAGTTTGGCCATCGCTGCTTCCTTGACGAAAGTGCTGCCCGGCGTCCCTTCATCCGGGCTGCGTTATAGACCATGAGCCGCGCGGCTTCCAGTTCGGTCGCCATCTCAGCCAGTTGGAATTGCACGCCCTGGAACTCGTTGATGCTTTTGCCGAACTGGTGCCGCTCTTTGGTGTAGGAGAGGGCGGCATTCGAGGTGCGCCACGCGCCATGCCAATCATCTGGGCGCCGATCCCGATGCGACCTTCGTTCAGCGTCTCGATCGAGACCTTGTAGCCCTTGCCGACTTCGCCGAGCACGTTTTCCTTCGGCACCCGGCAATCTTCGAGAATCAATTCCGTCGTCGACGAGGCGCGAATGCCGAGTTTGTTTCTTCTTTGCCGACCGTGAATCCTTCGAAGTTCTTTTCGATGATAAAAGCGGTGATGCCGCGATAGCCGGCTTCGGGATTTGCATTCGCGAACAGCACGAAAATTTCGGCTTCCTTGCCGTTGGTGATCCAGAGTTTGCGGCCGTTCACCAGGAAGTGATCGCCGTCATCGACGGCGCGCGTGTTGCATGGCAAAAGCGTCGGAGCCGGAGCCGGCTTCGCTCAGCGCGTAAGCGCCGACCTTGTCAGCTCGCCAGCTGCGGTCAGGTATTTCTTCTTCTGATCGTCAGTTCCCCAGCGAATGATGGCGTTATTGACCAGGGTGTTCTGTACGTCCACTAGACACACCGATCGAGGCGTCGACGCGCGACAATTCTTCTACGGCGAGGATGGCCTGGAAGAAACGTGCCGCCGGCGCCGTCGTACTCTTCGGGCGTCTCGATGCCCATCAGGCCCAGCTCGAAACACTGTTTCGTCACCGCCGGGTCGAGCTGGCCGTTGCTCGTCCATCTCGGTCGACGCGTTTGCGAATCTCGCCTGCGGCGAATTCGCGCACGCTCTCGCGGAACATTTGTTCATCCTCGGAAAGCGTCGTCAGCGGACGCGCGAGCGATTCTGCTAGTGCTGTTTGAGTCTGAGTCATAAAATTGCCGGACCACAGGAAAGAATTATTTTGACGATCTTGAATCGACATCATAATCAACCGCCCGCGCAAAACGCAAAAACGGGAATTCGCCGGTACGCACGCCCCGGCGTGCGGTCATAAGAAAGCGCCGGAGGCGTGCGTATCCAGACTTGCGTCTCGGCCAGTCACTGCAACTGTCGCATTTATCCTGCTGCTCGTGTTTGAATGAACAACTGAGACGCCGACCTCGCGGCCGGAAAGACAGGGCATAAACCTTGCCCTGGTGACAGAATCGGAATTCAGTTCCGCCAGCCAAATGAACAAACCGCCAAGCGCCAAACGAAAATTTACTCCCGTCGGAATTATCCTTACGGCCCGCCGGCATAGCTCTCTTCGTCTATTTCGTAAACCGAGCCGGTCTCGGCCAGATTTACGATGGCGTCAAACGATTGGGCGCAGGCTTCATTATCATTATCGGCCTTGCCGGCGTTGCGGCATCGTTGCGCTCCGCGGCCTGGTGCCTGTGCATGGAAGCGCCCTACCGCCTGAAATTCTCTGACGCCTTGCGAGCGCGTCTGATGGGCGACGCGATCGGAAACATTCTGCCAATCGGTAGTTTCGCTTTGGCCGAACCTTCCAAGCCTATCTTGATTCGGGATCGGGTGCCGCTCATGGCCGGTTTTACCAGCTTCGTGATCGAAAATATCTTCTACGGATTCTCCAGTCGTCATCTTCGTCTTTGCGGGAATGGTGTCGCTGTTGCTGACCTTCCACTTGCCGAAGGGACTGCGCATCGCGAGCTTCGTTACCCATCGGGGTAATCGTTGCCCTGGTTGCGGTCAGCCTGGTGCTCGTGCGCAGGCAAGTAAGATTTGTCAGTCGCGCGGCGGCTTTTACTCACCGTCGTGGTCTGGACGCAAAGTGGATGGATAAGGCCAGGGCTTTGAGGATCGCGTTTATGGGTTTTATTTGCGCAACATGCGAAACGCTTCCTACCTATTCTCTTTTTGGAATTCTGTTTTCACCTGGCTGGCGTCTTAGAGATTTATGTGACCCTCTACTTCATCAGTCCTGACCAGGCCCCGACTCTCTTCACCGCGTTTATTCTCGAATCAGTGAATCGCATTATCACCATGGCGTTCAAGTTCATTCCTTTGCGCATGGGAGTTGACGGAGGCAGGCACGGGCAAGGTCTCAAAGATCCTGAAATTCACCGAAGCGGCAGGTGTGACGCTCGCGATCGTTCGTAAGGGTCGTGATTTGTTCTGGGCCGCGATCGGCATTGCGCTCCTGATCCATCGCGGGTTTTCGCTGCGCGCGATTGCGGCGGAAGCCGAGGCGCTACAAGCAGGCTCATTAGAACCGCAGCTCATCCAGCCCAAACAAACCTAAACGAGTTTGGAGTGCCCGGCGGCTTGACGCCGCTTTTGATTTGCGATCCTCAACTGCGCGAGCATTAAAGCGCCGTCAAGCCGGCGCACTCCAGGGAGTAGCTCTAAACGATTCAGCGGTTTCCGATCTAGACTGTCCGGTCGACAAATCTATATCGAGGATCTCAAAGATGAAGCGCATAACCGTTGTCATCCTTAATGTTTCGCTCGCTCTAATCGGTGCCGCATCGAGTACCGCCCAAAGAACCACGCCAGCTTCGCGCGCATGTCGTCATTCTCAGCACCACCGACATGCATGGCCGCGTGTTTCCCATTGATTACTATACGAACAAATACGACAACGTCGGCATCGCAAAGAGTCGCGACGCTGGTGAAAGAAGCGCGTAAGAACGATCCTGATTTGCTGTTGCTTGATTCCGGCGACACGATTCAGGGCACGCCGCTCGAATACTTTCACAACAAGCGCAACAACAACGCCGCCCGATCCGATGATGCTGGCGATGAATGCTTTGCATTACGACGCGATGGCCGTCGGGAATCATGAATACAACTTCGGATTGCAGGTTCTCGAGAAGGCCCGCCGCGAAGCGCGAGTTCCCTGGCTGTCGGCGAACACCTACAACAATCAGGTGAAGGGTGATCCGACGAATTATTACAAACCCTACATCATCAAAAGAAGTGCAGGGCGTGCGCATTGGCGTGCTGGGATTGACGACGCCCGGCATTCCGAGGTGGGAGAACCCGCCGAACTACGCCGGGCTTGAATTTCACGAAACTGTGAGTGAAGCGCAGAAATGGATCACCATTCTTCGCGCGAAAGAGAAAGTCGACGTCGTGGTGATCGCGATGCACATGGGCATCGAACAGGACCTGCGGACCGGTACTGCCAGTCCTTCTGGGTGCCGAATGAGAACGCCGCAATCGCCATCGCGCGTCAGGACAGCCCTGTTGATGTGATTCTCGATGGGGCACACCCACCGTGAGGTGTCGTCGCTGACAGTTCGAAATGGCTGGAAGGTTGAAATTACCGCAGGCGCGAACGCCGAGCCGATCAGCCAATCGTTTTATCATCAGGACGTCCTGCTAACGCAGGCGAACCGCTGGGCCAGTCACGTTGCTCGCGTCGATCTCTATCTGGAGAAGAATGATAACGGTCGTTGGCAGGTTGTGATGAAATCTGCGCGCACAATTCCGGTCACCGAGAAGACAGAGGTTGATCCGGAGATTGCCAAAATCGGCGAGCCTTACGACAAAGAGACGCAGGCGTGGTTAGGCCGACCCATCGGCGAATCGAGTGCTGATCTAACCGCGAACGGCTGCCGCTTTCACGACAGTGCGATTATCGATCTGATTCAGCGAGCGCAGCTCGAAGCCGGCAGTGCTGACGTTTCTATGACGGCGTGCTTCAACGAACGTGCGCGCATCCCGAAAGGCGCGGTGACTGTGCGCGATATCGCCGGCCTTTACGAATACGAGAACACTCTCGTGACTTTGGAATTAACGGGTCAGCAGTTAAAGGATGCTTTGGAGCATTCGGCGCGGTATTTCAAGGAATATCAGCCGGGCAAGTCCCTGAATGAACTGGTTGATACGCGCATACCCGGCTTTAACTTTGACGTGGCGCAAGGGGTGAATTACGACATCGACCTCACCAAACCGCTCGGCCAGCGCATTCAGAACCTGGCGTTCAAAGGAAAGCCACTTGATCCGAATCAGAAGCTGAAAGTCGTGACCAACAACTATCGCGTGAATGGCGGCGGCGGCTACACGATGTTCAAGAACGCGCCGGTCGTTTACCGCTCCAGCGAAGAAGTGCGCGAGTTCATTATTGACTGGGTCGAAAAGAATAAACTGATTCCCACGCAGACCGACAACAACTGGCGCATCGTTGGCGCAAACTGAGGACATGAACGTTATCGGAGCGCAGGCATGCCCTGCCTGCGGTTCACCGCATCACTGCCGGTACTCGTACGAGGTTGCGGGCAGGATGCGTGCGCTACCATCTCAGGCGGCGTTAAGCGCCGACCAGTAATTTCTCATGAATCCCGCCAAAGGCGCCGTTGGACATAATTGCGACGACGTCTCCGGATCGAAGCTCGCTCTTCAACTTTTGCACAATCTCATCCACGTCGGTGATGGCGAGGGACGGTTTCTGCTGCGCCGAGATGTCGTCAATTAACTTCTCGATATCCAGGACGCCGCCCATTTCCGCCGCCCGCTGCGCATCATACACGCGCGAAACGATCACATAATCTGCCGGCGCGAAGGCCGCTGTGTAAGCATTCTGAAATGTCGCGTGACAGGAAGTCCGTGAGCGCGGTTCAAACACGGCGATCAATCTTCGATCTGAATACTTCGTTCGCAGCGCCGCCGAGCGTTTCGCGCACGGCGGTGGGATGATGTGCAAAGTCGTCGATCACCGTAATGCCGTTCACTTCGCCTCGTACTTCGCAACGACGGCGGACGCTTTTGAAAGACGCAAGTGCACCGGCGATTGCCTGCCGATCAGCCCCCAGGCATCTGCGGCGACGATTACTGCCAGGCAATTGCGCACGTTGAAATCGCCAATCAGCGGCGTGGAAAACTCGGCCCACTCCGTGCCTTCGCGCCAAACAGTGAAATTCGTCACCCCTGCCGAAAACTCAATGTTGCGTGCCTGCCACTTTGCGTCGTCGCAGGTTCCGAAGGTTTCAAGTTGCGTGAACAACTTCTTTCCGAATGCAGCGACTAGCTCGCGCACCGGGGGACTGTCCCATCCCGCAATCAAGCGGCCATTGCCCGGCACCAGATTCATCAAGCGACGAAACGCCAGCTTCACCGCGTCGAGGTCCTGGTAGATATCTGCATGATCGAACTCGATGTTGTTAACGACAGCGACTTCGGGCAGGTAGTGCATGAACTTGGGCCCTTTGTCGAAGTACGCCGTATCATATTCATCGCCTTCGATGATGAAGTAGTCGCTGTCCGTGACGCGGAAGCTCACGCCGAAGTTTTGCACCACCCCGCCAACCATGAATGAAGGATTTAACCCGGCGATCGATGATCCATGCTGCCAGGCTCGTCGTCGTAGTCTTTCCATGGGTGCCCGCCATTACCAGCGACACGGCGTCCGCGAATGAATTCATCCTTTAAGACTTCCAGGCGAGATCGATAGATTCAGATCTGCGATTCAGAGTCTCTTCAACTTCCGTGTTCCCGCGGGAATTGCGTTGCCGACAACCACACAGTCAGGAGATGGCGTCAGATTCGCAGCGTCACGTAACCGCGCATGATCTGTATCCCGATCGATTCGAGCATCGGTCGACATGGGCGGGTAAACGTTCTCGTCCGATCCGCTGACGACGTGACCGCGCGCCTTCGAGCATCCCGGCGAGCGAAGCCATGGCCGTGCCGCAGATTCCAATCAGGTGATAATGCATCTCGGGAAGAATAAGTGAGGAGCGGATTACTTGCCACTGCGCGCGGCTTCGACCAAATCACGAAACTGCCGATCGAGCTGGTCGATGCACTGATTTCTTTCCAGGTTTACGATTGCGAGTTCCTTTAATCACGCCGTCCTTCTGATCCACCGGAATCGCTTCAAACTCGTAAACTTTTTCCTGCACGTGCCAAAGCTTGCAGACAGTATTCGCCAACTGAGCGAAGCTTTCTCCCAGCGTGCCTTTGAATTCCGGGACGACGTTGCCTTCTTTCTTATAAACCTTGTTCTGCGCGAAGGTCAGTCGCTCGAGCGGAATGTCCCCGGCCATCGCCGCGCTCATGAACTCGTCAATCTCCTGCTGCAATTGCTTTTCCTGCGCGCGCAGACTTTCCCGCCGATCCGGCTTCGTCCGTGTGCCACAACTTGAGCTTGACGGTCGCCAGCTTGTCGCAAAGTGATCCTGAGGTTTCAGCCAAATCCGGTGCTCCGTAGATGGTTCGTTCAAAGTGTGTTCGTCAAAATCTCATGCTCACTTTGGTCATTACCCGCGGCGCGTGGTTAAGTGGCTTTTGATCTCAGCCGCTTCACCACGATTCACGAGTGCCACAATCCAGCCCAGGAAAGTAGCTGCGTCCAGGGTGAAGCGTTATTATAAGCACATAGGCAAAACGCAGGGGATTAAACATCCACGAAACGCCGTGGCTGCCGCGCTGAACCCCAGATGCGTCTGCCGACTCGAGCACAGAGACCCGCCACCGGGATCAAAAGCCACCAGAAACTTTTTCCAGAGGCCTAAAACGATAAAGGGAAGCGCCAGTAGATATAATCGCGCGACGCCGTGAATCGCCACTTTGTTCTGCACCGGCCGGCCCAGGCATTAACACTCTGAATAAAGCCGAAAGCGGCGAAAGGTGCTCCACAGTCCCGAACGGCAGGCGAAAGTGCACCGTGGCCTTAGGGGCCCACTTGAACACGTGTCCCTTCCGCTCACGACCTCTTCGAAAAAAATCAGGTCCTCGGCGGCGCGCAAATCGGGAAAGCCGCCGGCCGCATGCCAAACCTCCCTGCGCACAAGTGATGACGCGATGAATGGACCGCGGCATGGACCGTTTTCACGTTGGACCTTCTGGTCGATGTAAGCGACGGCAGCGCAATCGGTGAAAAAGGTATCGGTGACCGGCTCAAAGTTGCCGCAGATGATGCCCGCCTCAGGGTTGCAAGTCTGCGACGGCAATCAACTGCTCCAGCCAATCGGGTTCCAGCCGGTTGCCCGCGTCGGTAAAAGCAATCCAGTCGTAATTCGCCTGGGCTACGCCGATGTTGCGACCCTGACCAGGCAACGCCTTGCGCGCTGCGATCAAGCGAAAAGTCGGATTCTTCTCACAGGCGTTGCGCAAGAGTTCGACGGTGGCATCGCGGCTGCCGCCATCGACAAAGATAACCTCGTCAGGCTTCCTGGACTGCTGATTAATGCTCTCAATCAGCTCCTGGATGGTACTGGCTTCGTCGCGTACCGGAATCACCAATGAGATTTTTCTCTCTGCGCACTGAGTGTTTCAATGAAGGAGACCTTGGCGTGTCAATCGAGGGCTGAGCTTTGGTGGTGGTCCATTTGAAGATTGCGGCTTCTCTTTGAGTCTTTAGGGTGAGACTGGATCCGTTGGTAAGTGCCTCACGCCAAGATGCAGAGACGCGCAGAGGATCGCAAAGCTATTTTCAGCCCAGAGTTTCAAAAACCCGAAAGTCGGTTAGCCGCTGTGGCCGGTCAGGCTCTTCGATTTTGTTGAGCGGAACCTTGCCATAGAAAGAGGACCACATGGTAAAAGTGCTCGGCGCGCCCATCAGGTAGTCACATTTCGCGAATGCATACATATCCTCGATCAAGTCGCCCGTGCCATAGGTGACGTTTAATGCGGCGTACATTTTCGCGGTCCTGTGGCCAGTCGGAGCGCAAATTAGAAAAGCCACGCGCCGGCCGGGAAAGAGCCCGACAGCTTCGCTCATCATCTCTGCATAGCGACTGGCGCTGTAGAACCACTCCGGGTGTTGTCGAAATGAATTATGCCGTGTCTGATGTGAACGCCAACCAGGACATCCGCATCCCGGCGCGCCTGCGGAAATCAGGTTTGTCGATGCGCTCCTGGTTCGCCTCGTGTGGCCGGAAAAATCTCGAATTCGATCCCCGTGTTTTATCATGCAGTCGTAATCGCGAAATCCCCAGCCGCGCAAAAGTAATCCGTTTACTCCGGGCCAGTTCAATAAACGCCGGGTCGTTCAGCGGGAAGATGGCGTCCCAATCATAGATCGTAATCGACCGCACAAATCCTCAGGTTCCCGCCGAGCTTCCCTAAGACCCGCACCAGAAAAATTACTGCCACCGTACAGCCATCTCCGCAACCCTGGCCGGCCTCGCTGATGAGACGCTTGCGCCGGGAACCGGCACAGTAAATCCGTTTGGTTGTGGGAAAAAGATTTGCGTAATTCTCAAAGCCGGAGACAACTGAAAGAGAAATCACTTTCGATCGCGCGGCCAATGAAGTGCGAGAACAGGAGCAACATGTTTCCCAGTTGCCCGGGCTTGTCGGCGATTACGATCATAGGCTCAAGTTGCGATAGAGCGCGTCGTACTCGGTCACCCCATCGTCTCCGCGATAGGTGACGATAATATCCGCAAGTTTGAACGAGCGGCTTCTCAGCAGTTCATCGACTTCATAATACTGGCACGTGTTTTTGTAGAGACCGTGGTTGTTCATTTCGACGAGCACAAACCGCGTTCGCGTTAACGTCTCAGTGCCGCCTTCCAGGATATCGACCTCCGTCACCCTGGGTGTCCAGCTTAATCAGAAGGACTTGCTCATCTTTGAATTCTTCGTCAGAGAGAAGAAACCCGCACCTGGATTTGCTGATCTTCGTGCAGGCGCGCTTGCAGATCTGCCGGATTCTTTTTCAACTCCTCAAGATCAAATCTCATTGAGCGATGACGAGAGGTCGTTCGCGGTGACGTGCAGAGTGGCCTCGCCGGTGCGATTACCCAGCGCCAGCCGCCTAACAATCACAGTCGGATGCTCAGACTCTACTTTCTTTAAGAAAGGCAACAATCCGACGCGTTCGGCTCGACGCAAAACACCTTTGTGTCCAGAGAAGGCTGCGGCGAAATAGGTGGCCGTGCCGCCGTTGGCCCCGCCCACGTCGATAGTGATTTCCCGCGGAGAGGGAACTATGTGCTTTTTGATGTAGCGCGTCGCCGATGTTAGATGCCGGTTAGGATCAGTGAACAGTACTACCTCTGACGTAAAGTCCGCAGGCTTTCACTGTTTCCGCAGCGGCAGAAAATAAAGATCGACAGCGCGCCGGGCAATATTTTTTAGGATGCTCATGTTTCTGCGGCTGACGTTCTCGGTTTATTTCAAGATTGCGTAAATGTCGCCAAAGGTTGCGGCTGTCTCGAGATTGGGAATTACCTCGTTGACGAAGGTTTCATAATTGACGTGAGCGGGCAAAACAAACTCAAGATCTTCGCCCAGGCAATAGTCAGTACAAATAGTCTTCAGATATTTCATGCAATCTGGCCCAGGCATTTCTGCACTTCGTTCATCGCTACCGGGATAAACTCAAAGCTCAGGAACGGCGCCCGGGTGACTCAAACCGCGCAGCACATTTAGCTCAAACCCCTCGACGTCGATCGTTGATAAAGCCCGGCATCCCGTAGAGCGCGATCATCTGATCCAACGTCCTGGTGTTGATGGTTGCGCGCTGGTCCCAGGTGTCGTCGGCGAAAACAGTCTTGGCCACCGTGTTCACAAACTCTTCAGACATGGAGGAAATCGTATGAGACGAACTCTGATAGATTACCGCCTCACCCTCGCTATCGCTTAAAGCGACGGGCTGAATTTGCACGTTGCGTTTGAATCTGAAACGAGACTGCAAATGCCTGAGGCATTCAGCTTGCGGTTCGAAAGCCACCACCAGCCGAGCCAAATCTGAAAATATCGCGGTGCGTTGGCCGACGTTTGCGCCTACGTCAAAGACCAGATCCGATTTTGGATCACCGTTGAATAGAAGGCTTTCTGTAACCCGTTTCGTGTGTCGTGACGAAATCTCCAGGCATTCACCTTGTAATAAAGGCTCAAGTCCAGGAGAACGTCTTTTATCAGCTTCTTCAACTTAGATGGTCGTAAACTAATGACGTCTTTGTTCCGCGGGAACGTGCGGTACCAGAAGTGGGTTGTCCAATCGTTGTCTTGAAGCTACGAAAACCGATCTCACCAGACCGCCGTTGGTGTTTGGCAAACTCCAGTCGAGTGGAAACTCCTGGTGGTTGGGTTGCGTCAACGGCATGTACACAAATTCAAAATGCTGCTTGAGGCGATTGAACACCCAGGGTCGCGTCGGGCGGCATCCCGTCCCATGAAAGCTCTGGGACAGCAGTTCGGGCGATTCGGGACAAGGATTAATCGATTCGTCTTCCCCAAAAGAAACGCAGGTTTCCAACAGCAGCATTTTGCATCGCGACGACATGAAGTCGATAGCTTTAGCTGGCTCTTTCAGGTGGTAAAGAAGTCCGTAGCAGTAAACTATGTCAAAGGTTTGCACGATGCTGTTGTCCGGATAGTCCAGATCCAGTTGCTGCACTTCTACCTCGGAATAACGCTGGCGCAGCACTTCGAGATTTTCAGCCCCGCGCCTCGGTACTCAGCACCTGGCAACCTCGATCAAAGAAAAACTTGTATGCCCGCCGATCCCGGCGCCCACCTCCAGAACCGAGGCGCCCGCAACCGGCAGGTTCAAGCTCGCCAGGTGTTCGAGCCTCCGTTGATCAGTGCCTGATGTAATCGAAATAAAGGAAGGCGTCTCTCGCGGAGGGTTTAATCCGCAACGTTTTCTTAATGAGCCTCTTGACCCTTGTGACATAGGTGAAATGGGAATTTAAGCTAGTTGATTACTCGTCCAAAATGCAAGTTCGTGATCAGAGCCGAAACAATCGGCGATGTTTGCTAAGGGTTGCTTAAGCCGGTCTTTAGCTTGTGATAAGCCTTCTTACTATTCTGCTGTAGAAAGGTTGACCACCGAAAAGGCAGTAGAAGAAATTTGTGCGCCACGCCGGGTAGCACAACTGTCGCGGGCCTCGCCTGCAATGCCTTCCCTGGCCATGTGCCGCGCCGACTTTCGATCGCCGCCATTTAAATAATAGCCGCCCGTCGTAAAGAACACATATTCATCATGGCTTCCTTCTCGAGCCGGCGGATATTGTCGGGCAGGTCGGGCAGCGCGAAAAACTTTCGATACATGTACTCGAGTTCGGGGGCAGCTCTGACCGCCTGCGCCACGGTCTTTGATTCTTCATGCAGCCGATATGTCGAGAGCAATTCGGGAAAGTAAGCGAATGAATGACGAAGGCCCGCCCGCAGCCAGAAATCCCAATCCATAAAATAATAGTAATGCGGATCGAGCAGACCGACGTCTTCCATCACCTTGCGGCGAATGAATGCAGACGGTTGCGGTATTGGATTATGGCAGTTGGCCACCAGGTCCCGATAACTGAACTCCGGCGCCTTCATTGTTTCGATGGCAGTCCCGTCGGCCTCAGTCAGCAGGGTGTCGCCGTAGACAATGTCGATGGCCGTGTGCTGCTGCAGATACTGACTGCTTTGCTGACTGCGCCGGGCAGGTAGGTATCATCCGGATTGAGCCAGGTGATGATCTCGCCAGTCGAGCGCTGCCAGCCTTTATTAATCGTCGGGGTCTGGCCCTGATTGGGTTGCGATTCCCAGGTCAAGCGGCCGGTGTAATTACTAAGAATCTCACGAGTGTTATCGGTGGAACCATCGTCGATGACGATGTGCTCGATGCGCGGATAATCCTGCGCTAAGACAGTTTCGATCGTCTCCGGAAGAAACGCCGCCTGGTTATACGTCGGCGTAACGATCGAGACCAAAGGCAATTCTGATTCGGACATAGACAAAATTATAAGTTATCTCTTCGGCATCCCGGCAGCGGCCGGCTCAGATGTTTGATTCAGATTGGTTCGCATCCATTCGGCCAGCGTTTGGGCCACGACCGTGAGGCCATCGGTGTCGAGATGTGAATCCCTGCGCAGTCGAGTAGATCTTCCGGTTGTCCTCAGCAGCGCGGCGGCGCAAAGCAGCCGTCATGTCCATATAGGGACAACCTAGGTGTTTGCATAATTTCGCAACTTCGCTTCCGAAGTCCGTATCACTGTCCTGCTTGCCGCCCGGCAGATAAAGAATTCCGATCATTTTCATCGTTGAAACGGACGTACGGTCCCATGACTCGTACTTTGATGGGAATGAAAATCACGAGCAGCTTGACCTCGCGCGATTGACACAAATTGTAGCCTTCCTCAATTGCCTTGCGAGTCTCGGCCATTCCCAATGGCTCTCTAGCCGGTTCGTCCGGTACATACGAATAATCCACAAATAGCTGACCCAGCTGCCCGCTTCGGTCCTCGAACATTCTTGGCGAACCAAAAAGAGCGGGCATAGTCCGCGCGAGCAAGGCGCCGATGATTGAATTTTTTCGTATATCGCAAAAGGATCGAATCGTGCTGGTCGGGGGCCGCCTTCCATTTAGCGAACCGGGTCGCCTCAGTCAGGTCGTTGCCTTCAAATATTTGCCAGATGACGAGCCCCGGGTCGTATTTGAAACCATACCGTTTCAGAACGATCAATTCCTGCTGTGGTCCATAATAACCGCGCCCCAAATTCACGACGCTCAGTTTTGTCTGCGAATGAAATTGTTGCGCGAAGGTTTCTTCTTCGGGCACGCTGCCCGCTTCAGTAAACGAATCGCCAACAAACACGACGTCCGCCTTCGTAATTCCCAGCGGATTGCGAAATCCGTTCTCGTCTGTGCGATAGGTCAAAATCTCGATGAAGACCTAAGCGTGCCCTGCCACTCGACGCGAGGCTTGCGCGCAAAACCCAGCTTCGTCAGGCAGATTATCTTTTCTGGTGATCGAAATACCGTCAAACCAGACGTCTGTATGCGCGGGTTTCCAGGCGCCATTCACGATAAAGGCATAGCCGAGATCCAAAACTGTAATGGTGATTAAGACGCTCGCCAGGAGCGCGACCAGCTTGAAGGTGAATTGTCGTCGCTTGCTTTTGGGAACCAACACCGGAGTGTCAAACAACCGGCGAGGAGCAAACACGGGACACCGAAATAAACATCAATGAGCCGGTAGTGTCCCCAGCCATATAAACCGCGCGGCCTGAGAATCGGTACGGCAAGAAGGTAAGCGGAGGCGAGCCAGAGCAAAATCAGGAATAACGGTCGCCAGACTTTCAAAGTCAAAACTAGGCCCCCTGCTTCCGGCTCAATTCGCGTTGCGCGGAAATGATTTCAGTGCAGATGTCGGTAAGGCTGCGAGTGATGTTCCAACCGGGAAAGTGCGAACGGAGTTTGCGCAGGTCACTGATGTAGCAGATGATGATCTCCGATACGATTCTGTTCTACATACGTCCAGCTTATTTTCTTGTCGATCAGCTGCTCGATTAGATCGATACATTCCAAAACCGAGGCGCTGTTTTCGCGGCCACCGCCGATGTTGTGAGGCCTCGCCCGGCCGCGGGTTTTTGTAGAACTCTTCAAACGCTCTGATGACGTCCATAACTATGGAATCTGGTCCCGGACCTGCTTACCTTTGTAGCCGAAGATGTTGTAAGTGCCGCCGTCGAGCGCTACCTGGATCAGATACGAGATGAAACCGTGCAACTCGACACCAGAGTGGGCCGGACCCGTCAGCAACCACGCGCGAAAGATGCCCACCTTCAAACCATAAGTATTTTCCGTACTCCTGCGCGACCACGTCGCCCGCCAGCTTGGAAGCACCGAACAACGAATGCAGCGATGCGATCGATACGACACTCTTCGCTAATGCCGTTGAAGTCCTCGGGTTTGGCGTAGTCGTAACGCCTGCTCGAGTTCGACCAGCGGCAGCTCATTCGGCGCGTCGCCGTGAACCTTTGTTCGTGCTCATGTGAATGAAGACGGCCTCAGGGCAACTCTGACGCGTGGCTTCCAACAGGTTGATAGTTCCAACTGCGTTAACGTCGAAATCAATCAGCGGAATGTCCCGCGCCTTGTCATGAGAGGGTTGCGCCGCGCAATGGATAATCAAATCGAAGCCGGATGATTTGAAGAGAGAAAAGACTCCTGCGCGATCGCGGATGTCGAGATCCACGCTGTTTGAAGTTCCGGGTTTGGTCGACTAATCGCTTCAGGTTCCACTGCGTATCGCCCTGTGGGCCGAAGAACTCGCGGCGCATCTGTTATCGACGCCGACAACCTCGTGCCCCTGCCGCTCGAAATGCAAGACGGCTCAGACCCGGATCAGCCCACTGGAACCCGTTACTAGAATTTTCACAAACGACCCCCGATATCTGACCGACAATAAATTCTCTCGAGTCTCACCCGCAGAGGATTTCAGAGAGGAGCTGACTCGTCCCGCGACAGCACTTAACGCGAAGCCGTCATAGTTGTTGCTGATGGCAGAAATTCTGCATGGCAAAAACAACGATCTTATGCAGCGAATTCCACATGAGTTATGTGGTTTAAGTGTGGTGGAAAATCCATTTCGATCCTCGCGCCGCAAGAGGGCGTCACGCCTGGGCCTACACTGCCGTCTCAGGATTTATCAACAATTGATAAAGAGATTACCTTGATAAGAAAAGCCCTTCGAGCTGAAGGTTGTCGTAAATGTCGTCGAACAAAGGCTGGCCCTCACAGTTTTCTGAAACTGACCTCGATAACGGGAACTCGTGCCCTGGTTGCTAAGTTAAGGTCCTGACCGCGGCTAAAACCTTGTCTTCGTAACCCTGGACATCAAGTTTCAAGAGTATTTCCCGATCGGTTTCACGGTCGCCAGGACATCGTCCAATCGCCTAATCGTTATCTCCTCGCTTGTTTCTTGCCCGGAGTGCGGAAAGGCTTCGCGATGAAGATTAGTCATCCTCAGTAACGAAGAGCTTTATGAAAAGTCATTTCGCCAGATGGTGTCGGTCCCGTCTCTATCGCCAAGCGCGTAATTGAAAATCTGGAAACCGGGTCTGCCCTGAGCTTTGTTGCAGCTCCTGAAATTCCTGTTTCAACGGCTCGAACGAAATAACGGAGGCCTCAGGTAGTAGTTGCTTGATCATCAACGCGAACTCGCCGGTGTGGGCGCCAACGTTCATCACCGTCCGAATGTTGAGCTGTCTCAAGAATGGCGTAGGGAGCCGAGCGAATATTTCTGGCTGATACCCTCACCAGGTCCAGGCCTAAAAGGTGCAACGGTTTCTTTATCAATTGTCTTAGTATCATGCCTCAACCAGAGTTCGACGAAGTTACGCTCGCGCTCATAGGCGCTGAATGATTCAAAGCGCGTTTGAACCGATAGAGACTATATTTCATTTTACGTATCCAAAACGGGTACCGTGAGCGGCAGGATGGCATCACCGGATAATGCCGCGCCAGATTACGCTCAGAACTTTTTCTTTAGATTTCCGAGATCTCCTGAAACGCCGCGATGTAGTTTCTGCACCATTTGCTCGACCGAGTAATGTTGGGCTTGCCTCCCACGCGGCACGGCCCATTGACGTCAACATTTCTCGATCACGCGACAATGTTTGAATCCTGTCGGCGAAGGCTTTTACGTCTCCGACCTCTACCAGAAATCCGTTGTGCCCATCTTGTACCACTTCGGTCAGCCCACCCTCGAGGTTTGTAACGATCGGCGCCACTCCGTGTCCCATCGCCTCGAGCAGCGCCAGCGGCAGGCCTTCAGAATCCGATAATAAAAGCAGCACGTCGATTTGCTGCAAAGCTTCCCGCACGGCTTCAGGACTGAGCCTGCCCCAAAACTTCACATCTTTAACCCATGTGCCTCGAATCCGCTCTCCAGCGTTGGTCGTTCGGGTCCATCTCCGATCACATGAAGACTGAAAGGAATGGCTCTGCGTGTCAGTTCCAGCGAAAGCGGAGTAGATCCAAAACACGTTTGTGGCCCTGGACCAAACGGCCCAGATAGGCGATTTGCAATTGCTGCTTCGGGGCCTCTCTCGATCTGTTCGTCAACCCGTCACGCGACAGCAAAGGCACGCCGTGGGAATGCGCTGGGCGCGTTCCGGCGCCACTGAACATTCTTCAACAATCGTCTTATGAATCGACGCACTTACTCCTGACGGCGCGATCGATGAAAGCCGCGTAGTATCGCAAAGGATCGTAAAAGGCCGGGCCATCCGCATGCGCAACTGACGATCGTGCTCTATCGATGGGTTCGTAGCAGGGCAGGGCCAGCCACCCCCGCATCGGAGGAGACGGAAATGGACGACCGATGTCGGCCCGCTCTTGGCGGACCCAGGATGCCAGCCGACCTGCGCGTTCCTCGGGCAAGTGAAATGAGCGCCAAAGATCGCGCTGCGAACCTCGACACCCCCGGCGGCCAGTCGGTTAACGGCGGACTCGTCGCGGCCCGGTTGCGTGACCACAGTCACCCTCGATAGCCACAGGTTGCGAGGAGAGCATGCACAGCTCAACCAGACACGTGGCCGCTCCACCCAGGGGTGGACCGGTCGAGGCGGTGGCCAATGAAAACGACGCGCATTGCTGAAGGTGAAGAAGGCGCTAACTGGCGTCGCGTCCTGCAATTCTAACGTCGCGTAGAAAGAGCGGAAGAGTTCGCCGGTTCCAGTGGATGCAAAATCCATCACGCTGCGGCGCCCAGCGTGCAACTTTTCGAGCAGCAGGCGCGCCGCGTCGTCGATCGGATTGCACGTTGGCAAATCTCAAGATGGCCGCACGAGATTTCGGCGGCCATACAGTGCCCTTTCACTTCTCTTGGCGTAGCTGAAACAAAGCGCCTGGTCTCTTTCTGAACTTTCGCGATGAACAACCCGCGATTGAAATTCACTCTTCGCGATTTGGTCAGCTGGCTGGCTGCGATGGTGCCGCCGCCAAGCAAAGGCCTCTCAAATTTTCCATTGCTACCATAATGTTCCTTCACGTAGCTTCTTGCCAGTTGCTTGAACTCCTCCGATACGTCTTCGTGATACTCGTGATTGCCAGTTCAGCAAACATCGCTTCTGTAATAAGCATCCATGTTCACCGGGTGATGGAACTTGTCGGGATACATCTGCTGAAAAACTCTGTAGGTGGCGTACAGGTAAGGGCCCGTCAGATATCCTCATCTGCGAAGGTACGCCGGCCAGTAGATCGCCAGGGCACATCGAGGTGTAGGCCGCAAATTTCCCCTTCCGGTCAAAGCGCATCCCCGTATTGCTGTTCATGCTGGCGCCGGTAATACCCAGCGCGGCAGATCGATGAAATGATAATTTTCCAACGCACAAAGCATTTGGCAGGCAGTCGTAGTCGGGAAACGGCGGCACAAAAAACCGGTTCGTCGCGCGCGCTGGCTTTTCTGACCAAAGACCTCCCCGACGGCGTTCGTTATGCATCCTGGAATGATCGTGAATAATGTCCTCCGGCTGGAAACTCGCACAGCGCCTTAATGATTGCGTCCGAGCTCACTTCGAACAGTCGTCCCGACATGAAATCGCGGAGAGTAACGCCGTGAACTGTGGATCGGGAATGTCGGGATGTTGGTAGAACGCGTGTGGGCCGTGGACGAGTAATTTGGGTTTGAACTCTGGACGATCAGATCAGGCGTGGTGGGCCAGGCAGTCAGGCAATAAACCGCCAATCACCGGATAAGGGCGCTTCGCGATGAACTCTTGCCAGCGCGTACGAAAGTAAAAGCAAAGTCCCCAGTTGTCGCACATCGACAAGCCCTTGCTTGTATTGGATGTACTCTGATCTGATCTCGGATCGAGCCTGCCGGCGGCCTCGACGGTTTCACGGGTGTCACCGGTCGGTGTTGCTGTCGCAAACTACGATCTCTGCAATCCTCGGAAGTCCTGATTGATGGCCGTCCCGAGCGACGACCGTAAGACAGTGACCCAACGATTAACGGTCGGCGTCAGCAATTGAGAAAAAGGTCTGAATTCATCTCAATCTCTCTTAATGCTTGGAGGCGCGGCGGCTTGACGCCGCTTCTTCCCTTTATACTTTGAGACGGCCGCCATCGATACGAAAGCGCCGTCAAGCCGGCGCACTCCACACGTCCTATCCCGCAGACGCTTAAGGAACGCTGAAGGGCCAATAGGTGATACGTTCGTTCGCACTGCTTTCGGTGAATAGCCACCCGGGTTCTTTTTCGATCTCAAAATTCGGTTGAGCAGCGACGAACTCGTGCACCGCGGTTACCGGGCTGTCCTCGCGCCATTCGGGCTTGCCATTCGGCAGGCTGTGCGGCGAGATCCTTCATCCTCCGTCGGTAGCCACCAGGTACGAATTCTTCGTCACCAGACTGGCGTAACTTTCCAACTCGGCCAAAAACATGTGCGCGGTGTGATTCGAATCCAGGAATGACCAGCACCTGTTTCATTCGGCGCAATGAGAGAACGAACTTGAGCGACGATTTCAGGCGCTGTCGAGCCGCCCTCACATTAAGGTAATCAGATGACAGTTCGTGCGCTTCGATTGCCTTGCGATTGCTCGGCCGGATTTCGATGTCTACTCTTCCGACTACGCGTCCTTTGCCCATCGCTTTGCAGAGGCTGGCGTAAACCGTGAGCCCCGTGCGCGACCTGTTTCCACAACAACAAAACTGAACGAAGTAC